>Ga0315268_10006010_pt1 | contig 12965 bp, 13 predicted proteins | sample C1_top_MG_FD_204535 | JGI IMG/M metagenome (GOLD analysis project Ga0315268, IMG submission 204535) | Sediment microbial communities from Yellowstone Lake, YNP, Wyoming, USA - C1_top | ecosystem: Environmental > Aquatic > Freshwater > Lake > Sediment | place: USA: Wyoming | collected 2017-08-01 | reverse complement strand
TCAAGGCCAACGCTCGAGGGTTTCGCAACTTCAACAACTATCGGGCAAGAATTCTGTTTCATTGTGGCAAGTTGGAAATGAGTTTAGGCTGATAGAAAATCACAGTGAATATGACGATGAACCTAAAATAAACGTCGTGCTGATGGTGCTGAACCTGTTGCCGCTGCCGCCGCTGGACGGCGGACGCGTCGCGGTCAGCCTGTTGCCGCATCGCCAGGCGTTTCAACTGGCGAAGCTCGAGCCTTACGGCATGTTCATTTTGATTTTTCTGGCGATCACGCCGGTATTAAGTTTGATACTCTCGCCGTTAATCGGCTTGGTGTTCAAATTGCTTTCGTTGTTATTTGGAATTTAATCATGTTTGCTGATCGCGTGTTATCGGGAATGCGTCCCACCGGAAGTTTGCATCTGGGGCATTACCACGGGGTGCTGAAAAACTGGGTGCAGATGCAGAACGAATACGAATGCCTGTTCTTCGTGGCGGACTGGCACGCGCTGACCACGCATTACGACACGCCGCACATCATCGAACAAAACGTATGGGACATGGTGGTGGACTGGCTCGCCGCCGGAGTCAATCCGGCACGCGCCACGCTGTTCATCCAATCCCGGGTGCCGGAACATGCCGAGCTGCATCTGCTGTTGTCGATGATCACGCCGCTGGGCTGGCTCGAGCGCGTGCCGACCTACAAGGACCAGCAGGAAAAACTTTCCGAAAAAGACCTGGGCACTTACGGCTTCCTCGGCTATCCGCTGCTGCAAAGCGCGGACATCCTGATTTACCGCGCCACCCAGGTTCCGGTGGGTGAAGACCAGGTGCCGCATATCGAATTCACCCGCGAGATTGCGCGCCGCTTCAATCACATCTACGGGCGCGAAGCGGGCTTCGAGGAAAAGGCCGAGGCCGCCGTCAAGAAGCTGGGCGGAAAAAAAGCCAAGCTGTATTTCGAACTGCGCACTCGTTTTCTGGAACAGGGCGACGATGAGGCACTGGAGTCCGCCAAGGCTTTGCTGGATGAGCAGCAGAGCTTGAGCCACGGCGACCGCGAGCGCTTGTTCGGGTATCTGGAAGGCGGCGGCAAGATGATCCTGTCCGAGCCGCGGGCGATGCTCACCGCCGCCCCGAAAATGCCCGGGCTGGATGGGCAGAAGATGTCCAAGTCCTACAACAACACCATCACTCTGCGTGAAGACGAAGCCAGCGTGAGCAAGAAGATCCGCACCATGCCGACCGATCCGGCGCGCATCCGCCGCACCGATGTGGGAAATCCCGACAAATGCCCGGTGTGGCAGTTGCATCAGGTGTACTCGAACGAGCAAACCAGGCAGTGGGTCATGCAGGGCTGCAAGAGCGCCGGCATCGGCTGCATCGAATGCAAGCAGCCGGTGATCGACGCGGTGCTGGAGGAGCAACGCCCGATGCGAGAACGCGCTCAACTGTATCTGGATGACCCGGCGCTGGTGCGCAACATCATCGCCGACGGCTGCGAAAAGGCGCGCAAGCTGGCTTCCGAAACCATGCGCGATGTGCGCGAAGCGATGGGGCTGAGCTATACTTAAACATATTTTATGGAGGGTAGAGACATGAATTACCAATTTACGGCAATCATTGAGCGCGATGGCGAGGGGTATGCTGCACTTTGCCCGGAACTGGATGTCGCAAGTCAGGGAGATAGTGTTGACCAAGCTCGAAGCAATTTGCGTGAGGCAGTTGAATTATTTTTGGAATGTGCCGCGCCGGAAGAGGTTCGCGGACGTTTGCACAATGAAGTTTACGTGACCCGCTTAGAGGTTGCGGTTGCCTAAACTGGCTGTACTTTCCGGCAAAGCAGTGTGCGCCATTCTCGCGCTGCATGGCTTTGTTGAAGTGAGGCAGCGTGGCAGTCATATTGTGATGCAGAAGAAACTCGATACCACCACGATTACCGTTCCGGTTCCTAATCATGCAGAGATTCGCATCGGCACTTTGCTTTCCATCATTCGCCAATCCGGTCTTCCGCGTGCGGAGTTTGAACGATGAATGACGCCCAACCCGCAATTCAAGCCATCGCCCATATCCACGGCGAGCCGCTGCTGGAATTTCCGCAGGATCTGTATATCCCGCCGGATGCGCTCGAGCTGGTGCTGGAAACTTTCCAGGGGCCGCTGGATCTGTTGCTGTACCTGATCCGCAAGCACAACCTCGACGTGCTGGATATTCCGATGGCGGAATTGACCCGGCAATACATGAGCTACATCGAGATGATGCATAAGCATCGCATGGAACTGGCGGCGGATTATCTGCTGATGGCGGCGGTGCTGATCGAAATCAAATCGCGCATGCTGCTGCCGCGCCCGCCCAGGGTTGGCGGAGAAGACGGCGAAGACCCGCGCGCCGAATTGATGCGCCGCCTGCTGGAATACGAACAGATGAAACTCGCCGCGCAAAAGCTCAACGAACTGCCCCAGGCCGGACGCGATTTCGAGATCGTGCAAGTGCTGATCGAAAACACCGTAAGTGTACGCCTGCCCGAAGTCAGCGTGGAAGATTTGCGGCTGGCCTGGCTGGGGCTGTTGGCGCGCGCCAGACTCAACACGCATCACAAAGTGCGCCGCGAACAACTCTCGGTGCGCGAGCAGATGACGCACATTTTGCGCAGTTTGCAGGGCGGAGAGTTCGTCGAGTTCGGCAAGCTGTTCGATATCGAAAGCGGCGTGCCGAAACTGGTCGTCACCTTCATCGCCATCCTCGAACTGGCCAAGGAATATCTGGTTGAAATACAACAAAGCGAAACATTGGGGAATATCTATGTCCGGACAAGCCGAGCCATTACCGCCGAGTGAAATACAATTAACCGTTCGCCCTGAGCTTGTCGAAGGGTCGCTGCAAAGCAGAGGCGAATCTAACGGCGTACCCCCTGTGGGGGATGCTTCGACAGGCTCAGCACGAACGGGAATAGAGTCATCATGGCAAACGGAACCAGTTGGGGAGCCTATCGACACGCAACAACTCAAGCGCATTCTTGAAACCGCGCTGCTGACGGCCTCCGAACCGCTGTCGTTGGCGGAGCTGAAAAAACTCAGCGATGCGCCATGTGACAATCGCCAACTCGAATCGCTGCTCGAAGAACTCGCGCGGGATTGGCAAGGCCGCGGCGTGGAATTGAACCGGGTGGCAAACGGCTGGCGGTTCCGCGCCAAGCCGGAAATGCAGCAATATCTCGACCGGCTCAATCCGCAAAAGCCGCCGCGCTACTCGCGCGCCGTGCTGGAAACCCTCGCCATCATCGCCTACCACCAGCCGGTCACACGCGGCGACATCGAGGAAATACGCGGCGTGGTAGTCTCCGCACAAATCCTGAAAACGCTGGAAGCGCGCGGCTGGGTGGAAGTGGTCGGAACGCGCGATGCGCCCGGCAAACCCGAATTATTCGCCACCACCAAACAACTTCTCGATGATCTCAATCTGCGCGCCCTGCAAGAATTGCCATCGTTGCAGGAGATCGGCGCGTTGCTGGAACAGGATGCCAGCGTCGGAGCGTGATGAATCGCTCCCACAAATGGTTCACTCAATAGGTTCGAAGACATGGATCAATCGATCCAGACCCCATTGATCCGCACATTGACTATGCCATCGATCCTATGAAGCTGATTCTTTCCCGCGACAATCCTTTTTACAAGGAACTAACCAAATTCACCGGTTCGGCGCGGCAACGCAACAAAGCCGATCGGACTTTGCTGGACGGCGCGCATTTGCTGGCGGCGTACCTGGATGCCGGAATGATGCCGCGCCACATTTTGCTGAACGCGGCGGCATTGCACGACGACGAAATCGCCGGATTACTGGATCGCATAACAAATGTGCCCGTCGTGCAACTGGATGACAAGTTGTTCGCGGAACTCAGCGAGTTGAAAACGCCGACCGGAATTATCGCGTTGATTGATTTGCCTCGGAAGGATATGCCGGTTGCGCCGGGCAGCTTCGCTTTATTGTTGGAGGATATCCAGGATCCCGGCAATCTCGGCTCGATGTTGCGTTCCGCCGCCGCGGCGGGATGCGATGCGGTGTTTCTGTCCCGAGGTTGCGCCGATGCCTGGTCGCCGAAAGTGCTGCGCGCCGCGATGGGCGGGCATTTTGTGTTGCGCATTTATGAGCAGCAGGATTTGCCGGGCGTGGCCAAAAAATTTACCGGCACGCTGCTGGCAGCCAGTCTGAAAGCGACGCGCAGCCTGTATGACTGCGACCTGCGCGGCAAGGTCGCGTTTCTGATCGGCAACGAAGGGGCAGGACTGTCAGCCGATTTGCTGAATCTTGCCGCACAAAAATTCGCCATTCCGATGCGCGGCCAAGTCGAGTCGCTGAATGCCGCAGCCGCCGCAGCCATCTGTTTATTTGAGGCGGTACGGCAGCGGCGCCAGAAATAAACTTTTCCTCTTTTCTTTGCCAAGTTGTAGCATACTCATCGAAGCAATTCCCATAAAAGAAAGCCGGGGAAGAAAACTGGAGGAGAATTAAGATGAGTCCGCCCTACATCATCCGATTTGAACATCTGCGCATGGGGGATGTGCCGCGGGTAGGCGGCAAGAACGCTTCGCTGGGCGAGATGATCAGCCAGCTTGCGGTACTTGGCTTGCGTGTGCCGGGCGGATTTGCCACCACGGCGCAGGCGTATCGCGATTTTCTCGCGCGGGACGGGCTGGATCAGCGCATCCAGTCTGCTCTGGATGGTCTCGATGTGGCAGATGTGGCGCGGCTTGCAACCACAGGTGCGCAAATACGCGAATGGATCGTGGCGCAACCGTTGCCGCCCATACTCGAGCAGCAAATTCGCGCGGCCTATCAACAAACGCAGCACGAGACCGGCGGCGAATTTCCCGTGGCGGTGCGTTCTTCCGCCACTGCCGAAGATTTGCCGGATGCCTCGTTTGCAGGACAGCAGGAAACTTTCCTCAACGTCACCGGTGCAGATAACGTTATCACTGCAATCCGCCAGGTATTCGCCTCGCTGTATACCGACCGCGCGATTGCCTATCGCGTACATCACGGTTTTGCACATCAGAAAGTTGCGCTGTCTGCCGGTATACAGCGCATGGTGCGCAGCGACTTGGGCGCAAGCGGGGTGATGTTCACGCTCGACACCGAATCCGGTTTCGATCAGGTGGTGCTCATCAACTCTGCTTACGGTTTGGGCGAAACAGTGGTGCAGGGCGCGGTGAATCCCGACGAGTTCTATGTGTTCAAGCCGTCGTTGCGCGATGGCAAGCGTGCCATCATCCGCCGCAATCTCGGGCAAAAGGCAATCAAGATGATCTTCGCCGCCGCCCGACAAGGCGGACGCCCGGTGCAGACTGTGGAAGTGCCGCTCGCCGAACGGCAACGTTTTTCCATCACCGATGCCGAGGCGGAAGAACTGGCGCGCTATGCCCTCAGTATCGAGCAGCATTACAGATGCGCGATGGACATCGAGTGGGGGCGCGACGGCGCGGACGGCAAGCTGTACATTCTGCAAGCGCGGCCGGAAACCGTGCAGGCGAGAAATAATATGAACACCTTGCAGCGCTATGCACTCAAGCCGGTGCCGGGACAAGAGGGTCACGTACAAACCTCGCCGGTGCTGGTGAGCGGACGCGCCATCGGCCAGCGCATCGGCAGCGGAAAGGTTTGTCTGGTCGCGGATGCCGGCGAGATCGGCAAGGTTCTGGCCGGCGATGTGCTGGTGACCGACATCACCGACCCGGATTGGGAACCGGTGATGAAGCTTGCTTCAGCCATCGTGACCAATCGCGGCGGGCGAACCTGCCATGCCGCCATCGTGGCGCGCGAACTGGGCATTCCGGCAGTGGTCGGCTGCGGCGATGCAACGCAGGTGTTGCGGCACGGCGATGCTGTTACGGTGTCGTGTGCCGAGGGCGATGTCGGCAAAGTGTATCAGGGTGCGCTGGAAGTCGAGATCACTGAACTCGCGCTGGACAAGCTGCCCGTGCCGCCGCTCAAGATTTCGCTGAATGTGGCCAATCCGGAACTGGCCTTCGAATTCTGCCGCCTGCCCAACCACGGCATCGGCCTGGCGCGCCTGGAATTCATCATCGCGCGCATGATCGGCATCCATCCGCGCTCCGTGCTGGATTACCCGAATCTGCCCGCCGAACTCAAGGCGCAGGTGGAAGCGAAGAGCGCGGGCTATGCCGATCCGCAAAGTTTCTACGTGGGCAAGATGGCAGAGGGCATCGCCACGCTGGCCGCTGCATTCTTTCCCAAGCCGGTGATCGTGCGCTTCTCCGATTTCAAGTCCAACGAATACTCCAGCCTGCTCGGCGGCAGCCAATACGAGCCAACGGAAGAAAACCCGATGATCGGTTTTCGCGGCGCATCGCGCTATGTGGCGGAGAGTTTCAAGCCGTGCTTCGCGCTGGAATGCCGCGCAATGCGCCGCGTGCGCGACGAAATGGGCTTGACCAATGCCGAGGTGATGATCCCGTTCGTGCGCACCGTGGCGGAGATGCAAGCGGTGATAGATGCGCTCGCCGAGAACGGCCTGCGGCGCGGCGAGAACGGCCTGCGCGTGATCATGATGTGCGAGATTCCGTCCAACGCGCTGCTCGCCGACCAGTTCCTCGAACTGGTGGACGGATACTCCATCGGCTCGAACGACCTGACGCAATTGACACTTGGCGTGGATCGGGATTCCGGCGTGCTGGCCGGTTCATTCGACGAACGCGATGCAGCGGTGAAGCAGCTCATCGGCTTGGCGATCCAGGCCTGCCGCAGGCACGGCAAATACATCGGCATCTGCGGTCAAGGCCCATCCGACCATCCCGATTTCGCGCGCTGGCTGATGGAGCAGGGGATAGAGGCCATTTCGCTGAATCCCGACACGGTGGTGCAGACCTGGCTGTACCTGAGCAAAACCACGGGCCACTAATGTGCCTTGCGTGCGACAGCTTTGCCCGGCACCCAGCCGCACGCATTAAACTCCTTGACCTGCAAGCCTGTTTCGCTATAATGCGCGCCCCTGCCAGACCTCTGCTAGGGAGACTGCCTGTAAAACCGATGGGCGGTTCACTTACCTTGCTCCACCGCACCGCAAGCGGGGGGCTTAACCATAAGGAGATGTAATGCGACATTACGAAATCGTGTTTATTGTGCATCCCGATCAAAGCGAGCAAGTCCCCGCGATGATCGAGCGTTACCGCACACTGGTCACTTCCAAGGGTGGCCATATCCACCGTCTGGAAGATTGGGGCCGCCGCCAGTTGGCCTATCCGATCCAAAAAATTCACAAGGCACATTACGTGCTGATGAATATCGAATGCAACCAGGAAACGCTGGACGAGCTGGAACACGCGTTCCGCTTCAATGATGCGGTGTTGCGTCACCTGACTGTCAAGACCAAGGCTGCCGTCATCGAACCGTCCGCCATGATGAAGGAAGAAAAATCCCGCTCTATGCCGACTGAAGCTGCCGCGGTTGGCGGTGCAGTGGTTCAGGCGGAAGCCGCTGCGGCAGCCGCTGCTTAGTTCATTGGCAATTGGCGCGTAATCAGGTTGTCATCAGCGGCGAGTTGATCGCGCTGGAAAGTTTGCGTTATACCCCGGCCGGGGTGGCGAGAGTGGCGCTGACGTTAAGTCATACCTCGCAGCAGTCCGAAGCAAATGGTTTGCGGCAGGTGCAGTGCGAAGTGCATGCGCTGGCATTTGCCGGGGTGGCCGACAAGGTCGCCCGGTTTGCGGTAGGACAGAACGTTAAAGTGCGCGGGTTTTTAGCCCGGCAAAGCATCCGCAGCAGGCAACTGGTTTTGCATATAAACGACATAATTCTGGAATAAGGAAATATCATGGCCCGTCCATCAGACAAAAAGAAAGATGACAAGAACAAGCGTTCTTCCCGCAACAATCTGTTCAAGCGCCGCAAGTTCTGCCGCTTCACAGTCGAGAAGATTGCCGAAGTGGATTACAAGGATATCAACATCCTCAAGGAATTCATTTCCGAAAACGGCAAGCTGATCCCGGCACGCATCACCGGCACCAAGACCCGCTACCAGCGCCAATTGAGCACCGCCGTGAAACGCGCGCGCTTCCTGGCTCTGATGCCTTACACCGATCTGCACTAAGGAGCCCGGACATGCAAATAATTTTGATGGAAAAAGTGGCCAACCTCGGCCAATTGGGTGAAGTGGTCAAGGTCAAGAACGGCTTCGCGCGCAATTTTTTGATTCCGCAAGGCAAGGCCAGGCGCGCAACAGCCGCCAATATGGCCGAGTTTGAAGTGCGTCGCGCCGAGCTCGAAGCGGCCGACAAGGTCAAGCTGGCCGAAGCGCAAGCACGCGGCGAAAAGCTGGCGGGTTTGACCGTACAGATCGTGCAGAAGGCCGGCGTGGACGGCAAGCTGTTCGGCTCGGTCACCAACGCCGACATCGTTGCCGCGCTGGCTGCGCAAGGCTTTGCAGTTGAAAAGTCGCAAGTGCGCATGCCCGAAGGCCACCTCAAGCAGATCGGCGACCATCCCGTCAACATCGCGCTGCATACCGATGTGGTGGCGGGGATCACCGTTTCGGTGCTCGGCGAACAGTAATCCAACACTATAGCAACAACGCAACTCAAAAGGACTGGCAACAGTCCTTTTTGCTTTGGAGTGCGGCGACATGTCGCCGCTTTTTCATAGCACAGACATGTCTGTGCACTCCAAAAAAATGGCGCGGTTAATCTTGCCCCTACGTTTTCCTGCAACAAGGTAAAATACCTTCCGCCTAAAAGCCCATGTGATTTAATTCCATGCAAAACTTTTCCAACCAGGACACGCAGCTCGACCAGATCAAATTGCCCCCTCATTCGGTGGAAGCCGAGCAATCGGTGCTGGGCGGTTTGCTGCTGGAAGCGAGCGCGCTGGACAAGATTACCGACCTGGTGCACCCCGACGATTTCTACCGCCAGGAACATCGCCTGATCTACCGCCAGATCGTGCGCCTGAGCGAGCAGGCGAAACCGGTGGATGTCATTACCGTGGCCGAGGCACTGGAGATCGCCGGCGAACTGGACAGGGTGGGCGGCCTGCCTTACCTGGGCGGTCTGGCGCAGAACGTGCCGTCTGCCGCCAACATCCGCCGCTACGGCGAGATCGTGCGCGAGCGCTCCATCATGCGCAAGCTGGCGGAAGTCGGCACCGATATCGCCAGCAGCGCCTACAATCCGACCGGACGCGATGCCGCGCAATTACTCGATGAGGCGGAAAGCAAAGTGTTCGAGATCGCCGAGGCGGGTTCAAAAGGCAAGCAGGGATTCATCGCCATGCCGCCGCTGCTATCTCAGGTGGTGGAGCGCATCGAGACGCTGTATGCGCGCGATAATCCCAGCGACATCACGGGGACTGCGACCGGCTTTACCGATCTGGACCGCAACACTTCCGGTTTGCAGGCTGGTGACCTGATCATCATCGCCGGCCGTCCGAGTATGGGTAAAACGGCCCTAGCCATCAACATCGCCGAGAACGTGGCGATGGACAGCAAGTTGCCGGTGGCGATTTTCAGCATGGAAATGGGCGCGACGCAATTGGCGATGCGTATGCTCGGCTCGGTCGGCAAACTCAATCAACAGGATCTGCGCACCGGACGCTTGCAGGACGATGATTGGGGACGGCTGACGCACGCGCTCGGCAAGTTGAACGACGCGCCCATCCACATCGACGAAAGCGCCGCGCTGTCCTCCCTGGATCTGCGCGCTCGCTCGCGCCGCCTGCATCGCCAGAACAATGGACTCGGCTTGATCGTGGTCGATTATTTGCAACTGATGAGTTCCAACATAGGCAAAGCCAGCGAGAATCGCGCCACCGAAATATCGGAAATCTCCCGCTCGTTAAAGGCGCTGGCGAAGGAGTTGCACGTGCCGGTGATCGCGTTGTCGCAGTTGAACCGCAGTCTCGAGCAACGCCCCAACAAGCGCCCGGTGATGTCAGATTTGCGCGAATGCGTGATTGGCGACACCTTGGTATGTCTCGCGAACGGTACCCGTGTTCCGATTCGCGATCTGGTCGGGCAGCAACCGGTTGTTTGGGCGTTCGATCCGAACGGCGGAATTGTCGCTGCGAAGAGCGATAAAGTCTGGAACGTGGGAACACGGCCCGTGTTCAGGCTCTCGCTTGCCAGCGGACGCTCAGTCCAGGCGACGGGATTGCATCGCCTCTACGGCGCGCAAGGGTGGGTGCGCTTGCAGGAAATCAAGGCAGGGGATCGCATCGCTCTGGCCCGGCGTATTCCCGTGCCTGATGCCATTGTCGAATGGCCGGATCACTGTATTACCTTGCTTGGACATCTGGTCGGCGATGGCAGCTATCTCGTGCATCAGCCCCTGCGATACACGACTGCTTCCGAGGAAAATAGCGCAGCCGTTGCGCAAGCTGCCCAACACTTGGGATCAACCGTCTCACGGCATGTGGGACGCGGAAACTGGCATCAGTTAGTCATTGCCGGGAACGGAAACCGCTGGCATGCGGAAGGTGTCGGCAAGTGGCTCAAGGAACTTGGTATACACGGGCAGCGATCGCATGAGAAACGCCTGCCGGATCCGGTTTTTCAATTTAATGACCGGCAAACCGGGCTGTTGCTCCAACATTTATGGGCAACGGACGGCTCGATTTTCGTGAGAAAAGCGGGAAGCAAAGGCGCGCCCCGTGTCTATTTCAGCACTTGCAGCGAAGGACTGGCGTCAGATGTTGCCGCATTACTTGCGCGGCTGGGCATAGTTGCGCGTCTCCGCAAGGTGCTGTATCCGACTGCCCGTCCCGTCTATACCGTTGACGTATCCGGCGCGCATGACCAATCGCTGTTCCTTGAACGGGTCGGTGCCTTTGGCCCAAGGCTGCAACCCGCGCGCGCGTTGGCTTGCGTATTGCAAGGTCTGGTACACAACACGAATGTGGACACCTTGCCGCAAGAGGTATTTGCCGAGGTGCGCGCCGAAATGTCCCGGCTCGGAATATCAACCAGAAAAATGTCGGCATTGCGCGGAACAGCATATGGCGGCACTTCGCACTACCAGTTTGCGCCGTCACGCGCGCTGATACGCGACTATGCAGAGTCGCTCGGTAGCGAGCGGCTGCGCGCCCTGTGCTCCGACACGCTATTCTGGGATACGGTTGTCGCCATAGAACCGGTAGGCGAACTGGAAGTTTTCGACCTGACTGTTCCGGGACCGGCATCGTGGCTGGCCGATGGCATCGTCAGCCATAATTCTGGAGCGATAGAACAGGATGCAGATCTGATCCTGTTCATCTACCGCGACGAAGTCTACAACAGCGACTCGCCCGACAAAGGCAAGGCCGAAATCATCATCGGGAAACAGCGTAACGGCCCGATCGGCAAAATCGAACTGGCGTTCCGGGGCGAATATACGCGCTTCGATAATTTGGCGTCTGGCAATTATTGATACACACGCGATTTTGTTTGAAGCGTGACAGCCTTTCGGATACAATGCGAACCCTGCAACAGGCGCGTAGCTCAGCTGGTTAGAGCACTTGGTCGACATCCAAGGGGTCGTTGGTTCGAGTCCAATCGTGCCTACCAAAGAATACAATGGGTCAGATGAAATTTCTACACTCTGAAATGGCGAACACTCTCTTTGAGTTCGTGCGAAAGGTCAACAAGCGCACCTGACCGCCGACTTGATTCTGCCGAGGCAGCATGCGTTTGCTCGATGCCCTGGGCGATCAATTCGATACGTTGTGCTATATCGGTGCTGGCCACAGTTTGTTCGCGCAAGGCCTCAACAATAGACTCAATCGCTTTACCGACCTCAAGCGAGGATTGGTCCATCAATGTCACGGCTTTGTGAACGCTCTCTGTCTTGGTTGCACCATCCAATGCAAGCGCCTTTACCCGTGATAGAGAATCTACTGCGACATCCGTGGTCTGCCGAACCCCCTCGACGATGGTCGAAATCTCTTGTGTCGATTTGCGTGTGAGTTCGGCCAGCTTGCGAACTTCATCGGCGACAACGGCGAAACCTCGTCCCTGTTCTCCAGCGCGTGCGGCCTCGATGGCAGCATTGAGTGCCAACAAGTTGGTTTGATCTGCGATTTCCCGTATTGCCTGCACGATGCTGGTGATGCTGCTCACCTTTTGTGCCAGCTCTTCCATCGTAACCGTGGCATGGGCCATCCCGTCTGCAACTTTTTGGATCGCATCTGTCGTTGTGGATACAGCTTGCAATCCGTCCTTGGCCATCTTTTCCGATCGGGAGGCCAGTGATCCGGCCTCATTGGAATTGTCGGACATGATGCCGATGCTGACCGTCAATTGTTCTACTGCAGCCGCAATGGCCGCTGCAGATGAGCTTTGCTCTTGCGCCGATTCCGACAATCGCACGGCCTCTTTTTGCATCCCTTCACTTTCATGCACCACCGAGTCGGCGCTGGAGACCGTTCCCCCTATCAGTTGTCGCATTTGCGACTGCATGTCTTTCATCGCAGCAATAATACTGGATTTATCAGCGGGATGGGCGATCACTTGTTGCGACAGATCTCCGTTGGCAATCAGGTTCAGTGTTGCAGCAGCGTAGGCCGGTTCACCACCTACCTGTTTGAAAATTCCGCGTGCCACGATTAATATAATTGCGGCAACCATGAAGAAGCTCAGCAACCCGAGAACGATCGACAAGGTGCGCGAACTATCGAGGCCGTTTACGAGTTGAATACGATCTTGTTCGGCATCGGCTTCCGAGCTCTTGACTACACTAAGCAAATCTTCTCTGACCGCGCGCCATGCCGGCGTTTCCTTGGCAATGAGCAAACTCGTAGCTGCAGCACCTTTGCCATCCTTGATCAGTTCGAGTATTTGACTTTGAACAGGTTGCCATACTCGGATATTACTTTGGGTTCATCGTCATATTCACTGTGATTTTCTATCAGCCTAAACTCATTTCCAACTTGCCACAATGAAACAGAATTCTTGCCCGATAGTTGTTGAAGTTGCGAAACCCTCGAGCGTTGGCCTTGA
>Ga0315268_10006009_pt1 | contig 12971 bp, 10 predicted proteins | sample C1_top_MG_FD_204535 | JGI IMG/M metagenome (GOLD analysis project Ga0315268, IMG submission 204535) | Sediment microbial communities from Yellowstone Lake, YNP, Wyoming, USA - C1_top | ecosystem: Environmental > Aquatic > Freshwater > Lake > Sediment | place: USA: Wyoming | collected 2017-08-01 | reverse complement strand
GCGCATATGGACAGCGAGAAAAACAACGCGACTTCCGAGCCAACCGAGCCAGATAATGACGTAGTTCAGCGTTATCGGCTTCTACCGAATAGGTATCGGCTTTACCTTTCGAAAGCTCGTACCTGCCAAGGTGATACCAGAGCCATTGATAGGCATCAAACCCGTCGCTGTAATACCATTTGGCTTTTGGAGCTTGATCCACAACTTGCTGAATGGCCGCTTGAGTACGAATCCAGACCACCGCCCAACCCAAAATACAACGGGTTTTGCGATCTACCACTGTGAGAATGTAGATTCTGTTTTTTTTATCGCCGATGAAAGTGAAGAGCTCATCCATTTCGGCTTCTTTCACTTCGCTGGGAACGGGTGCGTTTGGCATGGCTTCGACAACTTCGGTCACCCAATACGCAACGGTTTGCGGTGCAATTTTCAGGTGACGCGCAATTCGCCGTAGGTTACCGCCATCCACGTACATTTCCAGCGCTCGCTTTCGCACGCTTTCAGGATAGCCTTGTTTTTTCGGTTCGGGCGTGTACTTACGATTGCAGTACATACAACGATACCGTTGTGAACCTGCATTCGTGGTTCCCGCTTTGTTCTGGCGAGTTGTTGCTTGACAATGTGGACATGTGATCATGGCGCTATTTTAGCCCATACTTTTGGACACTCTCCATTCGCAATCGCATTTGCCGCGAATCACTCAATCCGTTATAATCTCTCTTTGGAGTCCATAAATACATGCCTGCTATATTTCCCTTTACAGCAATTGTCGGTCAGGAACGTATGCGCCGCGCGCTTATTCTCAACGCCGTGGATACTCGCATCGGCGGCGTATTGATCCGCGGAGAACGCGGCACAGCCAAATCCACCGCCGCGCGCGCGCTGGCGGCTTTACTGCCAAAAGTTTCAGTCGTTGACGATTGCCGATTTGGTTGTGATCCTGATAAACCCGGTACATGGTGCACGGAATGTAAGGAACGCGCCGCTGGTCAAAAGAAATTACCTTCGCACACCAAGACCACATCTTTTGTCAACCTGCCAGTTTCTGCAACAGAAGACCGCGTGGTCGGCACATTGGATATCGAACAAGCCATCCAAAAAGGCGAACGCCATTTTGAACCGGGTGTGCTTGCCAACGCCAACCGCGGATTGCTCTACATTGACGAAGTCAACCTGCTCGACGATCATGTCGTAGATGTTTTGCTTGACTCAGCCGCGATGGGCGTAAACATGGTCGAACGCGAAGGCATTTCGTTCACGCATCCCGCGCGCTTTATTTTAGTCGGCACGATGAATCCGGAAGAAGGCGAACTGCGTCCCCAATTGTTGGACCGTTTCGCGCTGTCTGTGGACATCGTCGGTATTCGCGCCGCGCGCGAACGCGTCACCATTATGGAACGCAACCTCTCCTTTGAGAAAGACCCTGAAGCATTCCGCAAACAATGGCTTCCCAAAGAAGATGAACTCTCCCATCAGATCGCGACAGGACGCGAACTCGTAGACAAGGTCACGCATACCAGCCACGATCTGCTGTCCATCGCCGCGTTGACCGCTTCGCTTAACGTGGATGGTCACCGCGCGGATTTGGTCATCCTCAAAGCCGCGCGCGCACAAGCCGCGTTCGAGGGACGCACCCAAATCAACGATCATGATATCGCCCTCGCCGCGGAACTGGCTCTGCCTCACCGAATTAAACGCAGTCCTTTCCAGCAAGCCGAAATGACAACCGACCAGTTGCAGGAACGCATCGAGCAGTTGGCAGGTCAATCGGTCCCGAATGAATCGGATGATGAATCCGAATCACAGGAAAGCAAACCCGAGGAAAAAAAAACTTAAAACTGGAAGATGAAGCTCAGGAAGGTCCACAGGAGGGCAAACCTGAGCCGATGCCGCAGGATGTCTTCGCCCACAGCGATTCGAATTGGTGGGACGGCGGACAAAAGATCAAGCCGGGCGAGGCCTTCCAGCCGCGCAAGCTAAATACCCCACTCGATAAATTAGCGCGTAAACATGCCGGTCGTCGTTCGTTGACCAAGACCGAGCGAAAACATGGACGATATATTAAGGCGCGTCCGGCTGGCGACAAAAGAGACGACATCGCCTTTGACGCCACTTTTCGCGCCGCCGCGCCTTTCCAAATACACCGCGAAGAAAAACGCAAGCGGCTGGCTTTTGCCATTGAACGAAGCGACTTGCAACGAAAGATCCGCGTTAAGCGCGTGGCAAACTTTGTGCTTTTCCTCGTGGATGCTTCATGGTCAATGGCGGTGGCGGAACGCATGAACGCCACTAAAGGCGCGATCCTGTCTCTTTTAACGGATGCCTATCAACGCCGCGATCGAGTCGGGTTGATCGTCTTCCAAAAAGACCGCGCCACGCTTGTCCTGCCTCCAACCAATTCCATTCAACTCGCGCAACGTGCCCTCGTGGATATTCCCGTCGGCGGCAAGACTCCGCTTTCGGCGGGCTTGTTCATGGCGGCGGATGTTTTGCGTTTGGAGAAACTTCATCACCCGGATGTGGAACCGCTTCTGATCGTTCTGACCGATGGAGCTGGTAACGTTTCGATTGGCGCTCTCCCGCCCCAGGAAGAATCCTACCGATTCGCCGAGTTGATCGCGCACGAACACGTTAAGAGTATCGTCATCAACATGGAACACGCCGCCTTCGATCAGGGACTCGCGCAACAATTGGCTAACCATCTGAAATCGCCGTGTTATTCATTGAGTGAACTCAAAGCGGAAAGTTTGTATCACACGGTAAGGGAAGAGATGGGGAAACCGAAGTAATGAGAAAGAAGTAAAAAGTAACTCCGTGATTTCTGTGTGCAAAGTGTCTTCACTCCCGATTTTGAAAAGCCATGCTCTTGCCGATAACTCCATTCGCAAATGGATTATCATCCTGTATAATACCTGTCGGCGCGAAGCTGAAAGAAACCGATATTGTTTTAATCCTGATAAAAGCGGAGATAAAATGATAAGAGGAATTACTATTGCCAAGCCGGTACTAAATATTCGGAAAGCTGCCCGCGACAACGCGATGAAAGTGGGAGCCTATAAACCAAACACGCAGATCGAGATTTTAGAAATTGTAGGTGATTGGGGCAGAAGCGATAAAGGCTGGTTTTTAATGCGTTCGGTCAAGACCGAGCAACCCATTGTTGAAAATCCGCCGCGGAAAGCGAAAAAGACTCCAAAGCCGGTAGTTGATAAAAATTCGTCTCCAATAGTAAACAAAACTCCAGAATCGGTAGTTGATAAAAATCTATCTCCAACGGCAAACAAATCCACAGCTTTCGTGGCTGATGAACCATTTGAGTTATATCGTACCTTGCACGGAACGGATCGTCCAGATGACTATTATCTCGGACCGAATTACGGTTCGTTCGATGTCGCTTCGCAGTTACTCGCTTTACCTAGATATGGCAATAAGCCGGCTGGATTTGTTCTTAACACCCAGCAGATAAACTATATCAAGTCTATTAATGGAAATGACGCGCAAAAATGGTCATGGCTGGTTGACCAGGCAGGAACGCGTAAAGTCTTGTCCGAAAAAACAGACGGCAGGATATGGATTCCAGTCCCAATTTGCTCAGGCGGAAATGTGGTTGCAGTGGTGGAAATAAAAGGCAATTTCGCCAGAATATTGACTGTTCCAGCCGATGAACCTATTCCAGATAATTTGCCTGATTACCTTTGTCATCTTTGGTATGGCATCACTAAAGAAGGAAGAATATTCATTCCTAGAAATGGCGTTCATTTTCCGCTTCTTACACAAGGTTCATCTGCCTGGGTTCCATTAAGTGGATTGGAAAGAATTTCTACTCCGTCGCCTGATCCTAAACCTAAACCTGATCCTAATCCGATTCCTGTTCCTGTTGACCCTAAACCAACCCCCAAACCTGATCCTAAACCAGTCAATTACACCGCGCCCGAAGCGTTTGAGTTATACATCACCTTGCATGGAACCGAGCGACCAGAGAATTATTATCTCGATGTAAATCTTGGATCATACGATATCGCGTCTTCGCTTTTTAGTCTGCCGAAATATGATCCTTTGCCCGCCGGATTTGTTCTTAGTAATCAGCAGGTAAACTACATCAAGTCTATTAATGGAAATATCGAGTCTAAATGGAATTGGCTGGTGGATAAAGAAGGAACCGGAAAAATTTTGATAGACCGTGACGATGGCAGTATCTATTTGCCAAATCCGCTTTGCTCTGGCGGAAACGTAGTCGCGGTGGTCGAGACAAAAGGCGATTTTGCGCGGATACTAACTTTTCCGCGCAAAAAATCCATTCCAAACAATCTTCCCAATTATCTTTTGCACACCTGGTATGGCGTCACCAAAAACGGAAAGATATTCATTCCAAAAGATGGCGTTCGTTTCCCGATTCTCGCGGAAGGTTCATCAGCCTGGGTTCCATTAAGCGGATTGATGAAAGTATCCGCTCCGCCGCCTAAACCCAAACCTGATCCCATTCCTGTTGATTACATCGCGCCTGAAGCGTTTGAGTTATATCGCACCTTGCACGGAACCGAGCGACCGGAGAATTATTACCTCGACGTAAATCTGGGTTCGTTCGATATCGCGTCTTCACTTTTTAGTCTGCCGAAATATGATCCTCTGCCCGCCGGATTTGTCCTTAGTAACCAGCAGGTAAACTTTATCAAGACTGTCAACGGAAATATTAAATCCAAATGGAATTGGCTGGTGGATAAAGAAGGAACTGGAAAAATTTTGGTAGGCCAAGAGGATGGTAGTATCTATCTACCAAATCCGCTTTGCTCCAGTGGAAATATGGTCGCGGTGGTCGAAACAAAAGGCGATTTCGCGCGTATCCTAACTTTCCCGCGCAAGAGATCCATTCCAAACAATCTTCCTAATTACCTTTTGCACACCTGTTATGGCGTCACCAAAAACGGAAAGATATTCATTCCAAAAAATGGCATTCGTTTCCCGATTCTCGCGGAAGGTTCGTCAGCCTGGGTTCCATTAAGCGGATTGGTGAAAGCATCCGCTCCGCCGCCTGTGCCTGATCCTAAACCCAAACCTGATCCTATTCCTGTTGATTACACCGCGCCCGAAGCGTTTGAGTTATATCGCACCTTGCACGGAACCGAGAGACCGGAGAATTATTATCTCGATGTGAATCTGGGTTCGTTCGATATTGCGTCTTCGTTTTTTGATTTACCGAAATATGATTCTCAACCCGCGGGATTTGTCCTGAGTAACCAGCAGGTAAACTTTATCAAGATTGTCAACGGAAATATTAAATCCAAATGGAATTGGCTGGTGGATAAAGAAGGAACCGGAAAAATTTTGATAGACCAAGACGATGGTAGTATCTATCTGCCAAACCCACTTTGCTCCGGCGGAAATATGGTCGCGGTGGTCGAAACAAAAGGCGATTTTGCGCGCATCCTAACTTTCCCGCGCGGGAAATCCATTCCAAATAATCTTCCCAATTACCTGTTACACACCTGCTATGGCGTCACTAAAAACGGAAAGATATTCATCCCCAAAAACGGCATTCAATACCCGCTTCTTGCAGAAGGTTCATCTGCATGGATTCCATTAAATGGTTTGGTGAAAGTATAAAATAGCGGTTACAAAGTTAAATTGATTCGTTGCCTTAAGCAAATCGTCCCGCTAAAAATTTTCAGCGGGACGATTTGTATAACGTCAAGAATTTATATTAGTTGCCGCCAAAATTGTTACTATCATGGCAGTCGGTGCATATCGCTTCGCGGACCGTGGACGGGTGACATTGACGACATGTAGCATTCCCATGCGTTATACCGCTTCCGCCTTCGTCGGTGCGCGGCTCCGGATGCGGTAAATTAAATTGGGCGGGCGACCATGCTGTTGAGTTATGACATTCGGTACAACTCTGTTTGAACGCGCCAATATGGAACGCGGGGTCAGCATGGCAGGAAACGCAATCTGTGGACAGCCCGGTGAATACTTGATTGCGATGACATTGCCCGCAAGCAACTCCAGCATGACCGCCATTCAACGGGAAGTTGGTGCGGTTGTGGTCAAAGGTGGCGTCGCTCCAACTATTTGCATTATGACAGGATGAACAATCTGTTCCAAATTTACCGTTGTGTTTATCATTCTGTTTATGGCAGGAGTAACAATCGCTTGGCGTACCTTTAAAGACTTCATTTATATGGCATTTCTCGCAAGTGACTCTTACATGTTTGCCAACCAATGGAAAAGTAAATTGATCGTGGTTGAAATTCCCTGCAAGTTCCGTGAGCGATGCAAACGCGCCGCGATGTTCGGGATGACATTCGCGGCAGGAGGTGTTTGGACTCGTCCGCGCGATCACTCCGTGCAATTCGCTGGTGGAGTTCAATTGCGCGCTGACATCCTGATGACAATTCATACAACGCTTCGCCATTTTGACGTTTTCCCATGGCGCAGTGTGGCACGCGTTACATTCTGTGATCTGCGCGTGAGAATTTACGCCGCCGATTAAGTCGCCTGTTTGACCGTTCAACGCGCCAGCGGAAAACATTTGACTGCCGTTAAAAAAAAACATGCCGACGACCGCCACTATGGTGACGATTGCGGCGAAAAGACCTGTTCCCGTTAAACATCCAAGACGATTGTTTTGCATGATTTCCTCCTATTTCAAGAGAGTGGCGTAATACAACGCCGCGCCCATATGAATGAAGGCGGAAATAAATAAAGCAACGCCAATTGGAATGTGAATCGTATGCCACAGAGACATTAACTGCCGCGCCTGTCTCAATGCCCCTTCTGACAACGTCCCTTCAATTTCAAGTCCATCCAATGTGCGCGGGATACGCGTATAAATATAACGACCGATAAATCCGCTCACAACGATGATAAATGTCAGAAGTGTGGTCGCGCCTGCCAGCCCATTGAATTTCCAGGATGTGTGAAGTAAAACCATGTAAGGTCCCACCAAACCGGTGAAGATGTGGAACTGAAGCCAGGATGACATTCTGCCCCATGAAGCGCGGTTACTGCGCTTCCGTAAACTGTAAAGTATTTCGGTCAACAGCATCAAAATGAAACCTATAATGCCAAGTGTATGACCGAATAACTCGCTTGCCGCGGGGATTGTTCTCGTCCATATCACAACCGCCCCATATATCCCTGTAAGCAGGATACACATTAAAAACGCCAGCCAAAGTTCTTTGTAGCCTCGAAGCATTTCTGCCCTCCCAAAAAATTAATTCGCTTTATGCTTTGACCAAAAATCCACAACCACATCTGCGATCTTTGCGTCAGGCGCAAGCAATTTTTCGCGCATGGATGTAATATCCATTTTATCGCGTATGATCTTCTGCAAAGGCGCGGAGATGGTCTGGTCTCCAATCACCACCGCGCCGAACAGTCTTTTTTCTCCCACCAGCAGGCGGACTCGATTCACATCGAAACCGCTTTGCGCCATGATCGCGTCGGGCAATTGCCGCCAGGTTTCGCTGTCGCCGCGCGCGATGCCGACCAGGTCGTCATCATGTCCATGACCCACCGTCCCAATGATTGTGGTTGTCAGTCTCGCGAGTCTCGTCACATTGAAAGGTGAATTGCGGATATAAACCTGTCGTTCGCCGGTCATGTTCAAGCCCGCGGTATGACCCTGATCACGCGCAAGATGCCACAAGCTGTCAAGCACCGACTTGCCGACGACTGGATCGTACACCTGCGCCACATCGCCCGCGGCGAAAATATTTTCATCGTTTGTTTGCAAATACTCATTTGTGACAATGCCGCGCTCGACTGTCAAACCTGCATCGCGCGCCAGCTCGGCGCGCGGTTGAATGCCGACGGCATAAGCCACCATGTCACAACGCATGGTACTCCCATCTTTCAAGCGGATACCGTTCACTCGCCCTTTACCCAGGATTTCAGCAAGTTCGGTATGGAAATGAAGGGTGATACCCTCCTCTTGTACGCGTTGTTCCACAATGCGGGATTCGTATTCTTCCAGCACATTACCCCAATACCGGTCGCCGCGCAGGAGATAGTGAACTTTTACTCCGTTCGCCAGCAGACCTTCAGCCAATTCAAGCGCGGTGATTCCTCCGCCTACAACGACAGCCGTTTTACCGCGCTTTGCAAATTTTAGAATCTTACGCGCATCCTCCAGATGATCGAGTTTAACCACGCCTTCAAGGTTCGCGCCTGGGACAGTCAGCGGTAAAGCAAGCGCGCCCACCGCGAGCAATAATTTATCGTAGGTGAGACGCTTACCGTCCAATTCAATTGATTTTTCCGCCGGTAAAATTTTGGTCACGCGCGCTTTATGATATTTGAAGTTGAGCCGCTGATAATCATCCTTTGCGCGTGGAAATAAAGCCTTGTCGTGCAATTCGCCTGTTAGAAAATAGGCAAGCCCGGGACGCGAATAGAAGCCGTGTGGGTCATCCCCAAGCATAATGATTTCGCCAATTTTGTCGCGTGAACGAATTGCCTCGATTGCCGCCATCCCCGCAACGCCGGAACCAATAATGACATATCTCATTTCCCGCTCGCCGCGAATAAATCGGTGCGTTCAAAACGCAGCACGCCGCGCGGACAACGCGCCACACATTCACCGCAAGTTAAACATTCGCTATGCTTTATCGCTTTGCCGTCCCACGCATATGCGCGGACATCTATCCCAATGGGACAGTTATAAGTGCAAATGCCGCATTGTACGCAACGGGAAGAGTCCGGTACCACGTGTCCTGCTGAAAGCGCGGTACGTCTCGTTGCATCGGTTTTGAAAATATTGATAAATGACAAAATAGACCTCCATCCAATAAATAGTCGTTTTCCCCCCATAAAAGTTGTGGTATGCAATTACGCAGGATTTTTGCAGTGAACAGGGAATTTTAATTCTGTGAAAAGTAAAAATCTCATGCTTTGATTTTACCTCTCTTAATCAAAAAATTATGATGAAAGTAAGTGGATAAAAATAAGCCTCATGTGTGGATTTTTCAACACAAAATCCACACATGAGCCGTTTTATTTGGTCTCGTCTTTGATCTCTGTGGCGTCGGCGTCTACAATCTCGTCTCCTGCCGATCCAGCCATGTTGCTGTTGAGAGCTTTCATGTGTTCCTGCACTACCGCGGGCGGACAAAACTCAAGAAAGATATATGAACCTAAGCCCACGACTGCCGCGTCATCCAACGCGCCGATTATAGGAAGCACTCCGCCCGGAATCAAATCTACAGGCGAGACAAGATAAATTAACGCGCCGATGGGAATGAGCTTTGCCCAAAAACTGACGCGCCTGTCGCCGATCAAACGCAATATAAGTTTTGTCTGTATCACCAGGTTGTGGATCATGCCGCTCTGAGGCGTAACCATCAGGTCACGAGGTTTTTTATCAGCCATTTCAATCTCCTTTGGTAAAGTGACTACATTATACTGCTTCGCGCTTATTATTGATTGCGAATCGCTTGGCTTGATATATAATCGGCGCATGACAAAATCAGTTCCACGCTTTTGGACGCGCGACTCATCCGTTCTACTCGGCGGATTCCTGCTCACCGTTTTTTTGATCGTTTACATCTGGTGGCCCCTCGCCGAAGAATATCTCGCGTATGTGGATTGGAACGGCTCCTGGTGGTTATACATGGACTGGCTTTTGATCGGCGTTTTCTTTTTCATGTCCGTCACCATTATCGCGCGCGCGAATCTAAAAACCGACGCGCTCATCATTTTCGTTGGCGTCTTCGGCGGGCTGGCAATTGAATCATGGGGAACGCAAACCAATCTCTGGCATTATTACACCGCCGAACGCCCGCCCTTGTGGATCATTCCCGCCTGGCCCATCGCCAGTTTATCCATTGACCGTATTACCAGATTTCTCAATTGGATTGTGGAACAAGCAGGTAGGAAAATGAAACCGACCATTTTCCATTCTCTATTCTCCATTCTCTATTGGATTATCTTCGCCCCTTTCCTAATCTTGATGCTGGTCTTTGTTTTCCCGACTTTTGACAAGTCCTATACATTTCTCTCTCTTCTCTTGTGCATTTTCATTATCCTCACGCCAACGGATTATCGTTACGCGGCGCTGACATTTATCGCGGGCGCGGGGCTTGGATATTATTTGGAATTATGGGGAACCACGCGCGAATGCTGGACATATTACACATTTGAAACGCCGCCATTATTTGCAGTCCTCGCGCATGGCATGGCCGCGGTCGTTTTTTGGCGCGCGGGGTTGGCGCTAAAAGCGCTTGGAATGAGAATCGGTTTGTTGAAGCCTCGGCAGGCTGGGGCGCAGAAAGAGGCGTAGTTCTTCATCCGCAAAAAGATGAGAAAGGTATAATCGCCTTATGAAATCCTTATCGCTTTACATCAAGATCGCGTGGCGAAATATCTGGCGCAATAAGAGACGCACGCTCATTGTGATGATAACCATCGCGCTGGGCTTGATGATGCTTATCTTTTATGACGGTTTTGTGGCGGGAATGAAGCAAGCGATTTTTGGCAACGCGGTGAAATTATTTGGGGGAAATATTCAGGTACACGCGCCCGGCTATCTGCTCAAATCAAAACGAACGCCGATGCTTCCGCTTGCAAACGCGGATGAAGTCGTCGCCGCCGCGCAGGATTTGCCGAATGTCGTTTCGGTTGCGAAGCGAATCAACACGGGCGGAATGTTGAGCAACGACGAAGGGACATTTCCTGTGGTGATCACAGGCATTGAGCCGACGCGTGAAGAATCGTTTAGCTTGATTGCAAAAAATATTTCTGACGGAAGATTTTTAACTGACGGCGACCATGACGTTGTGTTGATCGGCAAGGCATTAGCTGAACGAATGGAAGTGACTTTAGGCGATCGCATTTTGCTGACCGGACGCGGCGCGCACGACAAGATGCGCCAGCGCACGATGACCATCGTTGGAATTTATGATCTCGGTTTGCCCGCAGTGGAAAAGAACGGCGCGTATCTTTCTCTGGAGGAGGCGCAAAATCTTTTTGATTTGCGCGGGCAGGTAACGGAAGTTGTGATCTCATTGGTAAGCGTGGGACAGGAAGCGCCGATTGTTGAAACGCTGAGCGCGCGTCTGCCGCAATATGAAGTGGCTTCGTGGGAAACAACCAATGCGGAATTAAAACAAATGCTCAAAGTAAATGATTCCACGATGGGCGTTGCCAGTCTTGCAATCGCGTCGATCGCGGGGATTGGCGTTTTGAATTTATTATTGATGGCGGTATTTGAACGCACGCGTGAAATCGGTTTGCTCGGCGCGCTGGGATTGAAGTCTCGCGAAATCATGGCTTTATTTTTGCTTGAAGGGACCATGCTCGGTATTTTAGGTTCGCTGGCGGGCGTGGCGCTTGGTTTCCTGTTGACGTCAACCGTAGGTAAAATTGGAGTTGATTATGGTCAAGTCGCGGAGACCACCGAATTCACCGCGCTGATGGGACGCCGCGCCTATACTGTCTTTGACCCCAACTTGACGATTCAACGCGCGCTGATGACTGCCATCGTTTCGACGATTGCCGCAATCTATCCCGCGCGCGAAGCCTCTCGCCGCGAACCGGCAGAATCGCTGCATCATGTGTAATGTCATTGTGAGGAACGAAGCAGTCTCATGTTGCGAGGAGATTGCTTCGTCAGGAAGAACGCCTCCTCGCAATGACGATAATTGACTATGTTCCACTTTTTCAAAATCGCCTACCTCAACCTCGGACGTAACCACAGACGGACAATTCTCACCGCGCTGGCCATTGCCATCACGCTGGGATTATTGATCTTGATCGAAACGATCAGCGAAGGCGAAGGCGCGGGCGCGCTGGACGCAACCATCAAATTGCAGACTGGTCATGTACAAATCCGCGAAGAATCTTATGAAGAAGAAAAACGAAGCCTGAAGTGGGAATACTTGATCAAAGATCCGCAAACCATCATCGCAAAAGTGGAGACGCTTGAACTAGTCCGCATTGCCACGCCGCAATTGTGGGGCAACGCGACGATGGTCATTGACGATGAAACTGTCAACGTGCAGATTATCGGCATTGACCCGCCTAATAAATTTTATGACGCAATCCGCGATGCGATGGTGAACGGCGCATACATCCAACCCGATGACCGTGAAGGAATCTTGATGGGGCAAAAATTGGCAAAAGACCTGGGACTCAAAGTCGGCGATGAAGTGAATTTAACCATCAGCACATCCGATGGAATCCCCGATACTTCCAACTTCACCATTCGCGGATTGTTCAACACGGGCGCGTCGAACTACGATGAAGTCACAGTTTTTATGCCGCTGGTAAAGGCGCAGTCGGTGGTCCGCGCGGAAGACCGCGTCAGCGCGATCATCATTATGCTGGATGACCGCGAACATGCAGATATAGTCGTCAACGCGCTTTCCACTTCCGATTACAAAGTTTTGGAATGGCGTGAAATGAACAAGCTCACCTTGCAAGCGCAGGCGCTATCCGATGCGTTTATGATCTATGTCAATATCATCGTCATGGCAATGGGCGTGACTATCGTGATCAATACGTTGGTGATGGCGGTTTTTGAACGGACGCGTGAGATCGGCGTGCTTTTGTCCATTGGCATGAAAGCATATCAGATCATGGTGATATTCCTAATCGAAGCGAGTCTGCTCGGATTGATCGGCATGGTCATCGGCAATATCTTTGGAATATTATTCAGTTGGTATTTTGTCACAAAGGGACTTTACATAGGCGATGTCGGCGTAACAGGCGGCATGATCTATACAGATATTCTTTATGCGCGCTTCAACATCCCAGACATTATTAACCTGTCCATTCTGTCGTTTGTCATCACCTTGATCGGCGCGCTCTATCCCGCCGTTCTTGCCGCGCGCATGGAACCGATACAGGCTTTGCATAGCGATTGATTTTGCGATAATTGTGATCGTTCGGAAATTGGTAAAAAATGAGATACGGAAGAAGATAGACCCGCAAGGAAGGAAATTCAGGCGATAAGAGTAGCCAAGTTCAGACCGCTC
>Ga0315268_10006008_pt1 | contig 12971 bp, 8 predicted proteins | sample C1_top_MG_FD_204535 | JGI IMG/M metagenome (GOLD analysis project Ga0315268, IMG submission 204535) | Sediment microbial communities from Yellowstone Lake, YNP, Wyoming, USA - C1_top | ecosystem: Environmental > Aquatic > Freshwater > Lake > Sediment | place: USA: Wyoming | collected 2017-08-01 | reverse complement strand
AAAATGGCGTTTCCTGTCACCGTTTAAAAGTCGAGTTTTATAACATGTACCTTTCCGGTATCTTTTTCCATTATCTGAAGACGGAGCTGTTTTGCAGAGCCGGCTTCGCCGGGAAAAAAGAGAATACCATGAGCGAGGCTTTTGGGCAGAATTGCGTTGCTCTGGAGGGACTTTTCGCGCAAATCGCTTGTTATCGATTTTATTGCTTTATCAGAGCCATATCCGGTTATTCCTCCCATTGTAGCTCCTGCAGCCGCACCCACCGCAGCCCCTTTTCCGGCTGCCGATGCAACATTTTCACCCGAAACAATTCCTATGGCCGTTCCAATTATCGCGCCTGCCGCTGCGCCCAGGAAACCTTTATATGCTCCCTCCTTGAAAATCTCCTTTGTTTTTGCATACCGGGTCGCCCTTTCATAGGCTATCTCCTTGCCCAGTATTGGCCAGAGATTCCCGTTTTTATCTTCAAGAAAAGTCTGATGACCGATTACCTCAAAAGGGTGTGAGCCCTGGTTGTCGAAAACCACCTGGACAGGGAGCATACCCGCTCCAAGTATATCAAAACCGAAAGTTGTTTTTGTTTCATCCGGATCAGTAAACGCCCTTGCCGCGATATCCGCACCTTCAACGTTAACGGCATTCTTCATAGCCGCCGGGGTTTTAAAGGGAAGCGGTTTTGCGGTATAAGTCTCTGCACATCCTGCAAGGAATATGATGCAGAGAATAATAAGAAAAGATGCGTGTCTTTTCATGATGAGGTCTCCTTTTATGTTATAAAGTTCTTATTTCGATATACTTGGAAAAAAGGGGTCAAGGATTCAAGGATTCGAGGGTTCAAGTGTTGTTCGTCCAACATCCCGCATGAAATATCCTTTCCTGGAACCCCTGAACCCTCGACCCCTTGATCCCTGTTTTATATAAGTTCCTATGACTCTGACAACTCAGGAATGCCCTTGTCGTTCCATCCGCGAAGCCTGTAGTATTCCCGAATCATCCCTTTTAATTCTTCCTCGCCTATTGTCTGGCCGGTCTTTTTAAGCTCTTTATGCAGATATTTCGGCAATCTGTCGTCTTCAGGCTTCAACCCTTCCCTGATATTAAAAAGCCTCACAAGGTCTGAAATATCCGAAGCTCTTTTTTCAAGCATTTCTCTTTTTTCATCCAGGCCGGTGGTCATCCGGATCAGATGCGAAAGAGTATCCCACGGATATGCATCCCTGTAAAATCGGCACAGAATGAGTGTATCAAAAAGAACAAGGCGGTTTTCGTAATCTATAAAAAGGGCGGCTTTTCCTTCATTGGTTTCAGGCAATATCACGCCTGTCAGTTCAGGGTTATGGAATGTGGCTCTCAAATGGCAGGCACCCCTGTCCGATACTGCATATGCGAGAGCGCATCCTTTTAAGGCTCTCGGGTCGTAACCCGGCGGCTCAAGCCCTTTTACGTGGACTGCCATATCTTCCATACCCCATTCTTTTGCGGCATGGATTATCCCGCGGGCCAGAGTATCGCCTATTCCCTTCCGTCCTGCAATCATGTGAAGAAGTTCTGCCGTTGCATCAACATCACCGTAATCAATTTTATAAGAAATTTTCTTCAGTCTTGAAGCTTCAATTGTAAACCCGCAGAGATTTCCCGCCGATATTGTATCCATTCCAAGCCTGTCGCATATATCGTTAAGATAGGCAATCTCCTCTATGCTGTCAATCCGGCATAAGCCGCCGAAAGCGAATATTGTTTCGTATTCGGGGCCTTCTATCGTGAGACCTGCGTGACGGCCGCTCTTTATTGTCGACATCCTGCCGCAGGCAATAAAGCATTTTACGCAGGCGTGCGGGACTACTTTGCATTGCCTGTGGAGAGCTTCAGCTCCTATCTGTTCCCATTTGTCAAAGGAGCCTTCCGACCAGTATCCTGAAGGGAAAGCCCCTGCCTTGTTTGTTATTTCGACCATCCTCGGAGTGCCCATTTTCTTGAAGGAAAGGACAAACGGTTTTTCCTTAAATTCCGAGACAAGATTTTTTGAAAAAACCTTAAGGCTTTCCTTATCAAAAACAGTCCTTTTCCTGTTCCCCTTGAACAGGATTGCCTTGAGATTTTTTGAACCCATTACCGTGCCGCTTCCCGTCCTTCCGGCGGAGCGCCAGTAGTCGCTTTCAATCAGTGAAAAAGTTACAAGATTTTCACCTGCCGGACCTATTACAACAGACCCGGATTTAAAATTTTTATCCCCTGATTTGCCGTACAGCATATTGACGGCATCTTCGGTTTCGTATGTATTCATTCCCCAAATTCCGCTCGCATCGTGATAGTCAACTCCATCAGGATGAATAACAAGTACGGCGGGTTTGGGACTTTTTCCTGTTATGACTATTGCGTCATATCCTGCTGAATCGATTGCTTCGGGTACTCTTCCGCCTGCGTAAGATTCGGAATAAATGCCGGTCTGGGGTGATTTTGTGAAAACACCGTAACGGGATGATCCCCATGTCAGGCTTCCCGTAACAGGGCCTGTAGCAAAAATTATGCAGTTTTCAGGAGAGAGGGGATCGATTCCCGGGGGGTTAAGATTATAAAGAAGGTAAGAGGCAAGTCCTTTACCTCCAAGGTATTTTTTATAAATCTGTTCACCGACAGATTCTGTAATGAACTTTCCCGAAGAAAGATCTATTTTAAGAATCCTGCCGTAAAAACCGTACATGATATTAATATCTCCAGTCGTATTGCCCTGTGGGGACAGCTTCTTTGTCTGAAAAAACCGGATACAAGCTATACGAAAATTATTACATAAGCTTTAAATTGTGTAAAGCAATTAATTTAAAGCAGGAACGTCTTGAAATCACGGTTGATGTGATGTAGAGAATAAAGTGGTTGTCAGCGTAAAAATGAAGGGTGTTATTAAAAGATCTTAAAAACAGGAGGTAAAGATGAACGGTATTGATATGGTGGCTCAGCTTATGGCTATCTCTGCCACAACGGCGCCAAAGAGCAGGGGAGAGAATTATGTTCAGACACTTGTCTTAAAAGGCAAAATCTTAAAAAAACTTGCCGATAAAATGGTGGCATTCGGTGTTAAGAAAAATAAAAAAGACTTCGACCGGGACGGGAAAAATATTTTAATGTCTGAGGCTGTGCTCCTTATAGGACTTAAAGATGCAAAGCCATTGGGCTTAAATTGCGGAGCCTGCGGGTATCCCGACTGTAAAACTCTTGCGAAACAGAAAAAAAAGGCTGTTGAGTTCCTCGGACCAATTTGTTCGTTCAGATTGCTTGATATGGGGATTGCTCTCGGTTCCGCGGTCAAGACGGCAAGCATGCTTAATGTTGACAACCGGATCATGTACCGGGTAGGAGCTGTTGCCCGTGATATGAAGCTGATTGACTGGGATTTCGTGATGGGAATTCCTCTTTCCGTGACAGGCAAGAGCATATATTTTGACAGATGACGGCTTCGTAAAAAGTCATTCTGCTGTGTTGCGCTTCATCTTTCGTCATTGCAGCATACCATTAAGTACGCTTCATTCCTCAAGATTCGCGCGCCTTGCATAATGAGCTTTTTACTTTGCCGTCTGAATTCCGATTTTTTCGAGTTTATCGATTTTGATAACTTCGTAAAAAGTCAAAAAAGGAAAATGATGAGTGTGAAGAATACTGAAGAAATTGATGAGAAAAAAGGTAAGGATAGGAAACCTGATCCGGCTGGTGCGGAAACCCAGCCTGTTTCAAATTTTATCCGCAATATCATAGATGAAGATGTTAAGGCCGGCAAGAATGACTGCAGGGTTATGACGAGATTTCCTCCCGAGCCGAACGGATATCTGCATATAGGGCATGCGAAATCAATTTGCCTGAATTTCGGACTTGCGGCCGATTTCAATGGCCTGTGCAATCTAAGGTTTGACGACACTAATCCGACAAAGGAAGATGTTGAATATGTCGAATCAATCAAGGAAGATGTTAAATGGCTTGGATTTGACTGGGGCAACAGGCTCTATTATGCATCAGACTACTTTGAAAAGCTGTATGATTATGCCGTGTTGCTTGTCAAAAAAGGCAAAGCATATGTTTGCAGCCTGAGCGCCGAAGAGATAAGGAAATACAGGGGCACCTTAACCGAGCCCGGCAAAGAGAGCCCTTACAGGAGCCGCAGTATTGAAGAAAATCTTGATCTTTTTGACCGGATGCAGAAAGGGGAATTCAAAGACGGAACGCACGTGCTTCGCGCCAGAATCAACATGTCATCCCCGAATCTTAATATGCGGGACCCTGTAATTTACCGAATCCTGCATGAAAACCATCACAGAACCATTGATAAATGGTGTATTTATCCGATGTATGACTTTGCACACGGTCTTTCTGATTCGATCGAGGGAATCACACATTCAGTTTGCACTCTGGAATTTGAAGACCACCGTCCCCTTTATGATTGGCTGATAGATGAGGTGATGGTATTCCATCCGCAGCAGATAGAATTTGCAAGGCTTAATCTGAACTATACCGTGATGAGCAAGAGAAAGCTTCTTGAGCTTGTTGAAAACGGACTTGTCTCTGGGTGGGATGACCCGAGGATGCCTACCATTTCAGGCCTGAGGAGAAGAGGCTATACGCCGGAATCTATCAGAACCTTTTGCGAACGGATAGGAGTTGCAAAGAGCAACAGCATTGTTGACATGGCTTTGCTGGAATACTGCATCCGTGAAGATCTGAACAGGAGGGCTCAGCGGGTTATGGGCGTGCTGCGTCCCCTGAAAGTTGTAATCGACAATTATCCTGAAGATATGGTGGAAGAGTTTGATGCGATCAACAACCCTGAAGACCCTTCCATGGGAACGAGAAAAATTCCGTTTTCCCGTGTAATTTACATTGAGCAGGAAGATTTCCGTGAAGACCCGCCAAAAAAATTCTTCCGCCTTTCACCGGGGCGCGAAGTGCGGCTTAAATCCGCGTATTATATTACATGCGTTGATGTTGTTAAGGATGAAAAGACAGGCGAAGTTGCGGAACTGCACTGTACATATGATCCGAAGACAAGAGGCGGTTTTTCAACTGACGGGCGCATGGTCAAGGGAACATTGCACTGGGTTTCGGCCTCGCATTCGGTAGAGGCCGAGGTGAGATTGTATGACCGGCTTTTCACTAAAGCCAACCCGACCGATGAGAAAGACGGGCGTGATTTCAAGGAATTTATAAATCCGGCATCTCTTGAAACGCTCCGCTCGTGCAGGCTCGAACCGGGTATTGCAGGAGCTCTGCCGGGAAGCATTTACCAGTTTGAGAGGACTGGCTATTTTTGTGTTGATAAGGAATCTTCAACAGATTCCATAGTATTTAACAGGACAGTTACTCTTCGCGATTCATGGGCTAAAATCGAAAGCGCTCAAAAAAAATGAGGTTCTTTTCTCTAAATTATCCTCCAAAGGACTCTTCAGGCATATCAATCGGCGCGCCATTTATGTTTAATATGGCATCCATATTCCCCATTGTTTTGGGAAGAACGCTGCAGATAAAATATTCAGCGGTCTGGTACTGGCCTTCATAATATGCCACATTTTTGTTTTTTGACGCCATTTCTCTGATTGCCGGACCGTCGGCATTTCCTGTAAGTTTTTCGAGTTTCGGTATGGCAATAGAAGCCCGCCACAGGTGCATCCATGCCATAATGACATCGCCCATTACATCCAGCATGGGGCTTGCAAAGGCAAAGGCCGTGAGAACTTTTTCGGACATGGCTATTTTCCCTATATGAAGCGCTATTTTGCCAAGCTTGTTTATAGCAGCTTCAACTTTTTCAGCGGCGTCTTTAAGTTTTGCATGCTTCTTTGCTTCAGCGATTGTTTTATTGATTTCACCAAGTAGCTCCATGAAAGGCTTTCCGTTTTTCATGCCCAGTTTACGCCCAAGCAAATCCATCGCCTGGATGCCGTTTGTTCCTTCATATAAGCTGGTTATCTTGCAGTCTCTTAAAAGCTGTTCAACGGGAAATTCAGCTATGTATCCGTATCCTCCGTAAACCTGGACGGCCTGCGTGCATACCTCAAAAGCCTTGTCCGAGCAGTATGCTTTGATGATTGGAGTCAGGATTTCAATGTAACCCCAGTATTTTTCTCTTTCTTCCTTACTGCTCGTGGTGCTCAGTATATCGAAACAATTACCTATGTAATAAATGAAGCTTCTCATTCCTTCAACATGGGCTTTCATCCAGATCAGCATGCGTCGTACATCGGGGTGTTCGATTATGGGAACTCTAGGGGCGCTCTGATCGAACATCTTTAACAGCGGTCTTCCCTGCACGCGTTTTCTCGCATAGTCGAGGGCATACAGATATGCGGCGCTTGCCATGGAAAAAGACTGGACACCGACGCCGAGGCGGGCTTCATTCATCATGTGAAACATTACCTTCAATCCCTTGTTCTCCTCGCCAAGAAGCGTGCCGCGGCATTTACCCTTGCTTCCCAATGATAAGCTGCATGTTGAGCTTCCGTGAATGCCCAGCTTTTCTTCAATACCTGTGCAGACAACATCATTCGGCTCCCCGAGACTTCCGTCGTCATTAACCCATATTTTGGGGACTAAAAACAGGGATATCCCCCTTGTGCCTTCGGGAGCCCCTTCAATGCGCGCCAGAACAGGGTGTATTATGTTCTCTGTAAGATCCTGTTCACCGCCTGTTATAAAGATCTTATTCCCCGTGATTGAATATGTGCCGTCAGGATTCTTTTTCGCGGAAGTTGTCAGGTTTCCAACGTCGGAGCCTGCTTCAGGCTCTGTCAGGAGCATTGAGCCGCCCCATTGCCCGGAGTACATCTTCCCGAGAAAAAGCTCTTTCTGTTCTGGTGTTCCGAAAACTTCAACAAGTTTTCCTGCGCCGTGGCAAAGACCCGGATACGTTGAAAAGGAACAGTTTGCCCCGTTAAAATATTCGGCTGCCGATATGGCAACCGTGACAGGCAGTCCCTGTCCCCCAACCGCAGGATCATCAAGCATTGCGATCCATTCGCCCTTCCGGTAGAGGTCAAATGCCCGGTGAAAAGAAGAGGGGACCATTACTTTTCCGTTTTCAAACCGGCATCCTTCCTTGTCGCCTAAAGCATTTGCGGGAAGAAGCTCCTTTATTGCAAGATTGCGTGCCTCTGAAATAATGAGGTCGATAGATTTTTTGTTGAGTTCACGATACTTTTCACACTTAATCAGTTCTTCGATTCCCAATTGTTCATAAAGGACAAAATCAATGTCCCTCCGGTCTGCTATTTCCTGTGTCATGTTTCTTTCCTTTCTCTTCAGATTATAAACTTGGAGATGATCTCCTTCATTATTTCGGTAGTTCCTCCGCCTATCGACAATATCCTGTTATCACGGAAGAGCCTTTCAACGAGGTATCCGCGCATGAACCCGTAACCGCCGAATATCTGGACAGCCTCATATGTGACTCTGTCGCTGACACTTGTGGCAAAATTCTTGGCCATTGAAATTTCTTTTATCTGGTTTGCCCCGGAATCGATCTTTGCGGCTATGCGGTAAGTGAATTCCCGGCTCACTTCAACGAGGGTGGCCATTTCGACAAGCTTATGGCGGATAACCTGAAAACCCTTTATGGGACGGCCAAAAGCTTCTCTCTTTTTAGCATATTTCAGGGATTCTTCAAGAGCCATCTGTGCTGTTATATTGGCCATGATCGCAAGCTGGAGCCTTTCGGTCTGAAAATTTTCCATAATGCCGTAAAAACCCTCGTTTTCTTTACCAATTAAATTTTCAGCAGGGACCCGGCAGTCATCAAAAAATATTTGAGCGGTGTCAGAAGCCCACCACCCGGTTTTTTTCAGCTTGTTTGAGACCGAATAACCGTAGGTTTTCGATTCAATAATAAGAAGACTTATTCCGTGGGCCCCGTTTTCTCCGGTCCTGACGGCGCATGTTATCTGGTCGGCCCTGCATCCGCTTGTTATAAAAGTCTTGCTCCCGTTAACAATATAATGGTTCCCGTCCTTAACCGCGGTTGTCCTGATACTTGCCACATCGGAGCCTCCTTCAGGCTCGGTAATGGCAAGAGCGGCTATTTTCTCACCCGCCAGAACAGGTTTTACAAATTTTTCTTTCTGCTCTTTGGTTCCTGATCTTACAATGGGAGGTATGGCGATGTTGAGGGAGCCGAGCCCGGCAACAAGTCCTCCTGAACCCGAACGCATGAGTTCTTCCCAGACGGCTATCTGGAAAAATATGTCTCCGGGTGTTCCTCCCAGTTCTTCAGGATATCCTGTTCCAAGTATTCCAACTTCCGCAGCTTTTTTGTAAAGAGAGCGTGGAAATTCGCATTCTTCTTCCCATTCCTCGATAAAAGGAATAATCTCCTTGCCGACGAATTCCTTTACAGAGCGCCGAACCATTTCATGGGCTTTCCCGAAGTATTCCTGGCAGGAAGCCTTTGCAGCAAATTCTAATCCCATAGTTTACCTCACGTTTCCTGCGGCATCGGGGCAGGAGGCATTACAAGCGCAGATCCTTCCGCCACTATTTCGCCTTTCTGGTTTGTCCATGTGAGCGCCATTCTGACCCAGCGCTTCTTTTCCATCTTTTCAGATACTTCACCTGTTGCGGTTATGGTGTCGCCAAAATATGTCGGAGCTTTAAAACGGCATGTTATTTCGAGGGCAACTGTTCCAAGCCCGGGAAGTTTCATGCCCAGCACCGGAGCTATAAGGCTCTGGGGAAGGGCGCCGTGGGCGATTCTTGTACCGAAAGGAGTCGCTTTTGCAAATTCTTCGTTTAAATGCATGGGGTTGAAATCACCCGAGATTCCGGCGAAAAGATAAACATCTGTTTCTGAAATAGTTTTTGTAAAAGAAGCGGACATCCCGACTTCAAGCTCGTCGTATGTGAAGCCCAGCTCGAACTTCGGTTTTTCATCAGGCCTGAAATGATCAATATCCATTATGGTCGAAGTGCTCTTTTTTGCAAATATTGCTTTAACTTTCAAGCCTGTGCGCATTTTGCTCAGGGGGATGCCTTTGACTATATGAGCGATTGGAGTATTAGAACCGTCAATTTTAATGAGCGCCAGAATATACGGAGGTTTAACAGGCTGATGGGGTTCTTCGTATCTTATGATGGTAAAGCCGGTTACAATCCCCGTATTTTTCAGCTCAACCCAGTTTCCCGATATATCGGAAAAACAGCCTTCGCAAACAGTTCTGGGAGGCACGAAAATCTTGTTGCACTTGTCGCATTTTAAACCCATAATTTTCTTATCCCTCAAAGAGATAAGAAAGCGGCTTCCGGTCCGGCCCGCAAAATACTGATACGGCAGGGCCAGTTTTCCTTCAACGATAAAGCAGTCATCCTTGGCTGAATGCATTAGATATTTCCTCCCATATTCAGTCGATTATTTCAAAATATTTTATGTCCGTTATCGCTCCGATACGCTCTTCGTTCCAAACAGGACGAACTCTTGCACCTTTTCTTGCCCTTTCTATATCCGAGGGTTTAAGCTCATGCCAGAGGGTTTCATGCCCCTTGCACCCGTCAAGAAGAAAATGAGCCGAGCAATAAGGAGTTTCCCTGCTTTCTCCTGAAAGCGGGTCCGGGCTCGCATAGTAAGCGATGTCGCATATTGTTATAACGCCTTCAGGGCCGACTTCAACCCAGTCTGTTGCCCTGACCCTGCATTCGGCGCAAACTTCCCTTGGCGGGAGCTGAAGTCTTCCGCATTTCGGGCATTTGTTGGCCAGTATTTTTTTCTCACTAAAGGCTTTTAAAAATTTTCCCATGACAGGGCCTGTTGCAAATCTCTGTGGTATCGAAAGAACCTGCTTGATTCTTATCAGTTCATCCTGTTTTTCCTCTTCGGCTCCGGCAGGACCGGGAGGTGTGTATTTCTTGAAAAATTTTGTCGCTTTCATGAGAAGTCCCATGTCACCTTCTACCTTGAGCCTTCCTGAAGAAAAAGCGGACATTCCGTCAAGAGTTCCTATCGTGATTGCGATCCAGTCCTTGGCGGAAATCGTAGTGGTAACGTTTGGAGTGTGCAGGCCTTTTAAAATTTTCACGATGCCGTCTTTTAAAGATACGGTCCATTCGCCGCCGCCTGTTCCTGTGACTGCATACCCGTAATTGGCGGTGATGCCTTTAACTCCGTCGGGATTTACCCTTGATTCCATTGTCCCGAAAATATCTTCAACTGTCACAACAGGTGCGGCTTTTGGGGGTGAATATTTTTTGAAGAACTGGGTTGCCTTCATCAAAAGGCCCATGTTGCCTTCGACTTTAAGCCTTCCCGAAGAAAAAGCTGACATTCCGTCGAGAGTACCGAGCGTGATTGCAACCCAGTCCTTGGCGGAAATCATTGTGGTGACATCAGGAGTGTGCAGACCTTTTAAGACTTTCACAATGCCGTCTTTTAAAGAAACAGTCCATTCGCCGCCGCCTGTTCCTGTGATCACATACCCGTAATTGGCGGTGATGCCTTTGACTCCGTCGGGGTTTACCCTTGATTCCATCGTTCCGAAAATATCATCAACTGTTGCTTCAGGCGCCTTGCTTTTCTTCGGTCTCGGAGTGAGCCCCCATGTGCGCAGATCTTTTTTCAATACCTTTCCGATAGGGCTTCTCGGAAAATCCTCATCGATAATTTCAATATATTTCGGAACCTTGAAGTTCGCCAGTTTTTCTTTGCAGAAAATTATAACTTCTTCTTCGGTAAGCGAATCGTCAAGCGGCACAATAAAAACTTTTACCTCTTCGCCCATTGTCTTGTCCGGCACACCTACGGTTGCAGCCTCCTGAATCTTGGGGTGAGTTGCAAGGAGATTGTCAATTTCCTTCGGGTAGATGTTTTCGCCGCCCCTTATAATCATATCCTTTATTCTGTCTACAATGAATATATATCCGTCGTCATCCTTGTAGCCGACATCTCCCGTACGGAGGAATCCGTCTACAATTGTTTTTGCCGTTTCTTCGGGGCGATTGTAATATCCTTTCATAACAGCATCGCCTCCGATAATAATTTCACCGGCGGCGCCGGAAGGAAGTTCATTGCCCTGTTCATCAATTATTTTTATTGTCTGCCCGGGAAGAGGAAGGCCGATTGATCCGATTTTACGAACCCCGTCCCGCGGATTTATGGTGCTGACGCATGTAACCTCGGTAAGGCCGTACCCTTCCACAATCGGGATATTGAAAACTTCCTGAAATTTTGTGAATGTTTCAGGGGTTAAAGGGGCAGCCCCGCAGACTCCGAATTTCAAGGAGCTTAAATCGAATTTCTGGCGTGTCGGATCGGTGAGCAGTATCTGGTATACTGCGGGCACGGCAGACCAGAAATTGACCTTGTACTTGTCGACAACTTCCCAGAATTCACTTGCGCTGAAGCCTTTCCGCAATATTATCTGGTGTCCCATTCCCATGGAAAAGGTGCATGTCAGCATCGCATTGACGTGGAAAAGGGGCAGGAAGCATAAGAGCACCATTTTTTCGTCGAGTTTTAAAGCTTTGGTTATGCCGCCGACATCTGCAAGTACGTTTTTGTGGGACAGAAGAACTCCCTTTGGATTTCCCGTAGTGCCGGATGTATAAAAAATATAGGCCGTATCCTCCATATCCGCATTGGACTCGACAGGGGTCGAGTCGTTTCCTTCCATGAGGGCGTTGAAGGAAACATGACCGGGCTGCGGAGAGTTTCCGACTTCGATCACAACTTCAAGGGAAGGACACTTATCTCTGATTTCCTTTAATATGGGAAGATACTGATCTTCTATTATGAGGCCTCTTCCTTTAGAGTCGTTTAAAAGATATTCAATTTCAGGAGCCTTCCACCAGCCGTTTACAGGCCCTGCAATAGCCCCGATTCTTTGAATTGCAAAATATGCGATAAGTGTTTCAGGGCTGTTCTGAACAAGAACATGGATAAAATCCCCCTTGCGGAAACCGAGTTTCTTTAATGCATTTGCAAGTATAAATACGCGTTTGCGGAATTCAGCATATGTTATGACTCTGTCATAGAAATTAAGATAGGTGGAATCCTTGTATTTGTCCGCTGCATTGTCAAGAAAGATTCCGAGATTCATGATGGCCTCCTGTGCTATATATTAGTGTCATTAATTAGTAACCTTTTGGTGTCCTTTTAGGGAAATTGGATCTTTTTACTCCGCAAGGGTTCAAGGGGTCCAGGGTTCAGGGGTTCGAGGACAAGAATGGGTGCTGTTTTTACTTGACCCCTTGACCCCTTGAATCCTTGGCCCCTCAAGCCATCGGCTCCAGCCGATGGTAGTTGATTTTGTTACCATGGAACTTCTTTTGTTAATAATAGGAGAACCGTCCACATTGTTCCCCCGAAACCTGAAGCCATGGCCTGATTTACGGGTTTATTAACCTGATGGTCACCTGCCTTACCCATTATCTGGAGCGCTGCTTCCGCTACGCGTATCATGGCTGTGGCGCCGATCGGATTTGAAGCTATAACTCCTCCGGACGGGTTTACCGGAAAAGAACCGTCAATCGTGATGTCGCCGTTTTCGACCATCTTTATATGCTCGTCATTTTCGAGCAGAAGAAATTCTCTAAGCCAGTCAAGTCCCCACCAGCTTGAAGGGTCGTACATTTCGAAAAGGTCTATCTCTTTGCGGGGATCTTTAATTCCGTTTCTTTCGTATAACTTCTGCGCCGCGTATTTATGGGTCGTCATGTACGGGACGCCCCCGAAAATGCAAAACAATTCTTCCCTGTGGACTGTTATATGATCCTTTATCCATGCGGGTTGTTTGCAGAGTTTTTTTGCTTTTTCTTCCGAGGCAAATATCATTGCGCATGCGCCGTCGCTCTGTGAGCACATGTGTATCATTCTGAGTTCGCCTACCAGAGCCGGAGAATTTACGGCAAGATCATCCGCCTGGTCAAACTCGAGCCCGAGCCTTCTGTGGGCTTTATCGTTTTTCATGGCATGCTTGTCCATTATAATACGGTATTTCATGGAAGCTTTTTTG
>Ga0315268_10006007_pt1 | contig 12972 bp, 14 predicted proteins | sample C1_top_MG_FD_204535 | JGI IMG/M metagenome (GOLD analysis project Ga0315268, IMG submission 204535) | Sediment microbial communities from Yellowstone Lake, YNP, Wyoming, USA - C1_top | ecosystem: Environmental > Aquatic > Freshwater > Lake > Sediment | place: USA: Wyoming | collected 2017-08-01 | reverse complement strand
TCAACATTAATTTATGGTGAGTGATGACTGCAAAGTCGTTAGGGAGACGCAGATTAAATCAGCGGTATACGGTAGGGTGCACCCTAAAGGGCATAAACGCCGTGCGCACCATGGTGCGTGGGAAGCCACACTACTTGTGAATTGCCGTCATGCGCGCAATGATTAGGGAATATCCGCATAATTCATGTTGCCCAGGATGATTTCTGTTTTGCGTAACAGGCCTTTTGCTTCGCGGTGGCTGTCGTAATAGCGCGGATTGGGCACCATTGCAGCGAGCCTGGCGGCTTGTTCTGCCGATAATTGTGATGCGCTGATCTGGTAGTAGTGGCGAGCTGCAGCTTCAGCACCGAATACGCCATTTCCCCATTCGATGGTATTCAAATAAATTTCAAAAATACGCTCTTTCTCCATCATCGCTTCCAGCATCAGGGTAATGATGGTTTCTTCGCCCTTGCGCCATGGCGTGCGCTTGGTGGAAAGAAATAAATTCTTGGCTAATTGCTGGCTGATGGTGGATCCTCCCGCGACGATTTTGCCGCGTGCCATATTTTTTTCATAAGCCTTCTGGATGCCTTCCCAGTCGAAGCCTTCATGGTCAACAAACTTGGCATCCTCGGAAGCAATCAGCGCGCGCTTGAGATGGCTGGAGATGTTTTTATAGTTCACCCATTTGTACTGTAATTTGGCTTTTGGATTTTTGCTTTGCATGATAACGAGCCTGTCGTCCATGAAGGCGCTGGTAGTGGGATTGTGACTTACCCACCAGGCGATATGCGCAGCTATCCATGCCTGGTAGCAAAGCATCAGCACAAACAGAGCGGCCACAATGTGCCAGGTCCATGACCACAATGATTTCTTCATGCGCGCAGTTTGGCAATAACAGGGGCGGTGTCAGGACTCACACCACGCCATTTCTGGAATGCAACTGCGGCCTGTTCAACCAGCATCCCCAGCCCGTCTGCCAGCTGGCTTGCACCCTGCTCCTGGGCGAAGCGCAAGAATGGAGTTTGCTTGCCATACATCATGTCATAGGCCAGCGCGCCTGGCTTGAACAGGCCATCAGGAAGCGGCGGCAAGGAATCCGACAAGCTGCTGGAGGTAGCGTTGATCACGATGTCAAATTGCTGCCCGGCCAGCGCTTCGTAACTTTTTGCAAAAACAGTACCGTAACCCTCAAACTCGGCGGCGAGCTGATTTGCTTTATCCATGGTGCGATTGGAAATGATAATGGCTGCACCCGCATTGAACAGATGCCAGATGACGCCATGCGCAGCACCCCCTGCACCCATCAGCAGCACGCGTTTAAACAGAAACTTGCAAGCCAGATTTTGTTCGATATCCGTTACCAGACCGATACCGTCGGTATTGTCACCGAGGATGATGCCGTCCTGAAACAGAAAGGTATTCACCGCATGAGCCGCGCGTGCACGGCCAGAGAGTTCATTGGCGAGCTTGAACGCTTCATGCTTGAACGGCACGGTGATATTGCAGCCTCTGTATCCGCTATCGCGCAAACGCTGGATGGTGGCCGCGAAGCCGTCCAGTGGTGCTTCTATGGCCTCGTAGCTGATGTCCTGGCCGGTTTGTTCGGCGAACATTTGGTGGATCAGGGGGGACTTGCTGTGCGAGATGGGGTGACCTATTACGGCGTATTTGTCTGTCATGGTGCAATTATATCGTTATTTACCGCGCTTTATCAGCATCAAGCTTGCCCCCATCAGCGCCATTGCCCAGACGATTGCTGCTCCGGTAGGCAAATCCAGCCATACCGAAAGCAGCAAGCCTGTCGCATATCCCAGCACACCCACTGCATAGGCGATACCCATGCGTTTACGCTGCAGCCTGTGGGTGGCGAGTGCGGGCACGATCAGGCTGGCGAACACCAGGTAAACGCCGACAAGCTGTACTGAGGCGGTAACTGCCAGCGCAAAAAGTGCATAGAAACCGAACGTGCCCAGGCTCTGCCGGAACCAGATCCAGATCGCCAGGATCGCAGCGCTGAGCACAGCGGTGGCGATGAGCTGAGTGTTGCTTACCCACAGGATTTGTCCGACCAGCAGGTCTTTCAGGTGTTCACCCGCATGAGTGTCGTGGCTCATCAGTAAAATTCCGCCGCTCGCGGCCAGTACGAATAACAGACCTATGCTGGCTTCGCGCACCTCGGGTAAAAAATGCTCGATATAGGTCAGCAGTACAGCACCCAGCAATGCACTGGCTACGGCGATAAGTTGCACGATCAATGGATGCGCGGAGTAGCCTGCCAGTCCGGCGGTGACAACGCCCAGACCGGCGATTTGCGCTACCGCGAGATCCGCAAAGATGATGCCGCGCGCCAGTACTTTCATGCCCAGCGGGACATGTGTGAGCAAAACCAGCACGCCTGCAATGAAGGCGGGAATAAGGATGCTAAGGTCTATATCGTTCATTTTGGATCCTTCGTTTTGGCTGCTTCATTTCAGGCCTGCCAGCAAACGCGCAATGGTGTCGTCAAACATGCCGTACAAATCTTTTGCCGCCGACGTGCCACCCACGCTAAACGGTAATTCGACGGCATTAAGATGCGCGCGCTGGGCGATCCATTCCGATGGCTTGGCATTCTGGTAAGCGGCACGAATCACCATGCGGGCCGGGTTGGTTTGCAGCTGGGTCAGCACTTGCGCCAGGTGCGCTGCACTCGGCTCCATGCCGGGTTTGGCTTCCAGTTCGGCAACCTGCTTCAGTCCCAGCCAGTCTACTAAATACGGATAAGCGCGATGCTGTACCAGCACCGCCTGTCCCCTGAGCGGTGCGGCCAAGGTTTCCCAGCGCGTGATCGCGGCCTGCCAGGTGCGCCTGAAGTCTTGCAGGCGCTTGCCATAGTAGGTGGCATTGGCGGGATCGATCTCTGCCATGCGTGCCGATAGCGCGTCCGCAATGGGCAGGTAGTTGCGTGCGTCCAGCTGGATATGCGGATTGCCTGCTGCATGCACATCGCCTTCTGCGCGGTCGAGGCGGCTCGGTATTTCCAGCATGTGCACATAGTGTGCAGCCTCGAAATGGCCGGGCTTGCCCTCAGCGATGTCAGGGTTGGCTGACTCGCGCAGGATTAGCGGCAGCCATCCCACTTCCAGTTCAGCGCCGGTGCATACCACCAGTTGTGCGCGGCGTGCGCGGGCAATCAGGCTGGGGCGCGCCTCCACATGGTGAGGGTCTTGCAAGGCATTGGTGGCCGCATAGATGTTGGCCTTGTCCCCGGCCAGTTCCTGCGCCAGTGCCGCCCATTCGGGTTCACAGGCAAAAATATTGAGCGCAGCCTGGGCCGGCAGTGCCAGTGCCGCGAGGATTAAAACTAACAGTGTTTTAAAAATATTACGCATCAGATGCTCCTTAGAATTGGTGTGCGCCATGAGCGCCAAGACTCATCACGTATTGCACGAATAGCTGGTCGTCGCTTAGCCCTGCACGCGATTGATCGTGAGCAAGCTGCAGGCGCAGGCGAGAAAATTCGCTTGGACTGTAATCGAACATCAGCGTGTAGCGTGTCGGCGTGTAGCCGTAGTTGCTGATGACGTATGGCACAAGGGTTGCACCCACTTCTGCGTTGCCGGAATTAAGCTGGTCGTAACGCAAGCCGGCGCGCCAGCGCGGCATGAACTGGTAAACGCCCTGCACATACCAGCCGGACTGGGTGACGCTGTAGCTATCAGATATGTTCAGACCGGGGGGCGTCGTTGTGAGGTCCGTGTCGTAAGTCAATATACCGCTTTCCCTGCGCTGGAAATATTCGCCCTGCAGCTTGAAGCTGGTCACAGTCGCATTGCCATTGGGCGCGTATTTCCACACGAAATCCAGACCTGTGGTGCGACTGTCGCCGCTAAAGCTGTTGCTTACACCAAACGCTTTCGAGGTGGCAGCTACGCGTTTGGTCTGATGCAGGGAAACGCCCGCGCGCCAACTGTTGCTCACGTTGATGTCATCGCCCAGGTGAACAAACAGGGCTTCAGCACCTGCACCATTATTGTCTTTTCTGTCTGTGCCGGGATAACCGCGCCCGCGTCCCAGCTCTGTCCCCAGTTCGATAAAGGTATCGGTGGGCGCCAGCCACTTCAACTGCAAGCCATCCTCGCCCAACTGGTTGTCCCAGAAGGTGCGGTACACCAGCGGCTGGTCGACGAAATCCCATGCGTGGGCGTGCTGTTCGTTGAGGTATCCCAGGCCGGAAAAAAAGCGCCCCATCTTGAGGTTGAGGCCATTGCCCAGCGCGGTGGTTTGCACGTAGGCATTTTCCACGCTGCTGCCCCCTTCAGGTGCCAGTGAGAAAGTGGCGACGCCGCGAAATTGTGGATCGATGTTGGCGCTGATGCCCAGCTCGGACTCCGCAAGACTGAAACTTCTGCTGTAGCCATGATTGTTGGGGGACATCGCAAATCCGGTAATAGGCACATCCGGATTCTGGCTGAGACTTCCATAGGTGCCGGAAAGGATAAGCGAAACGGCCGGGTTGAATGTGCCTTCGCCAGAAGCTGCGGGGCGGCTGGCATTGGCTGCATTGGACTCGGTTTGTTGCAGGCGTTTTTCCAATTGTTGAAGCTGCTCGTGCATGCTGTGCAGTTCATCATCGACTGCAGCATAGGCGTAAACGGGCGCAGCCAACGCGATAAATATCGGCGCCATAAATAACAGGAAGTATTTGAACAAGGTTCTTCTCCAAAGATTGAGAGTGCATTGATGCACCGAATGCCGAGGGTGCGTATCACGCACCCTGCGACAGATTAAGCTGATCTTTGGAAAACGGGTGGGCCACGTGCAATGGCGGTGAGGGTGTGCCGAGTGAAGAAGACGAAGTAATGTTGCGCGAGTGTCTGGACTAACGATGAGTGCAACTCAAAGGACAAATAAGTGCTGTTAAGCGCACCGCCGAGTTGCGCGTAGCTTGTGCATTGTTCGCAATACGGCGAGTGTGGAGCTTTCTTGTTCTGTTGCTGTGTCTGTTCTGCCAGGGTGTGGCGCAGCGCATGCAAAACCCCGCCCTGTTGTGCGAATAACAGAGTAATGGCAAAGAGTAGTGCAGTAACAAAACGCAAAGTCAGCATAGTCTACGCTGTTCCTCGGGAATTACGGCCTTGCTGCAAGCCGGGAGGGTGATGCAACAGAGTTTACGTGAATATTCATTTTCTGTTAACAGTCATTGGTTTGAAAGGGTAAATTTCTATTCACTTTCCAGGTGGTCATTGGGGGTGAAAGTCCAGGTGCGCACAATGCTGAGGATGTCGGTGTCCTTGCTGATGTCGTCCGGAAAAGGGGCATACGGAGCGGCCAGTTTGACGATGCGCACGGCTGCGGCATCGAGAATACGTTGTCCGGAAGATTTCGTTACTTCCACGCTTTCTACACTACCGTTTGCCCTGATGGAAACGGTCAGCCGTAACTGACCAAAAATCTTTTGCTGACGTGCTTGCGCCGGATAATTGAGATTGCCGATACGTTCCACTTTAATACGCCAGTCTTCAATGTACTGTGTGTAGCGGTATTCCTGAGTGCGAGCGCCGATAAACTTGCGTCTAGGCATTTTTTGGTAAGCGCTGAAATCACGGGTGATTTGAGCTTCCAGTCGTGCGATTTCAAGTGCATGCTGCACCAGGTCACTGCCGTTCATATTGCTGCCGTCCTGGCGCTGTTTTTCGGTGTGCTCCTGCGGCACGCTGTGCATACTTTTTGCCTGGGTGATCAGTTTCTTGACCTGCTGTTCCAGGCGCTGCAGGCGTTGCGTGGATTGTTCCGGAGTGAATTGTTTGTCGTCGCTCAGGTTGGGCAGAGGACTGCTTGCGCGTTTGTTATCTGTGGTGTTGCCGCCACCATCGAGGTTATGTTGCGCCAGTGCATCGGCCTTCAGTGGCCGCGAGCTGGATTTGCTGTTAACCAGCACCACTTCCAGCGGCTGCAAAAAATTGTGGCTCTTGCCCGGATCAGGCAACACAAAGCCAATCCCGAACAGCACAAAGGCGTGCAAGCACAGCGAAAACGCTACTGCCCTGGCCAAAGGTTGTTTGAGATAAGCAAGCATTGCCGCCCTGCGCATTACCCGGTGCATTATCCTGGCACCTCCACCGCCGTAACCTCCACCGCATCCACGGTGGCAGCAATCGCCGCAGAGACGAAGCGCGCATTGAAACTCAAGTCGAGCAGGTCAATTTCCCCCATTTCCAGCGTCACCATGGTGTTGGCGGGAAGCTCTGGTATGGACGGAATACGGCCTGCCAGCGGCACGCCGGAGAGTCTGACCAGATTTTCGCGCAGCAGCAACGCATCGATCTGCTGGACATTTTCCTGCAACAGCCAACGCAAACACCAGTAGCGTTCCATCTGGCGCTGGAAGTCATTGTAGGCGGTGTAGGCTGCATCAAAATTGCTCAGTACAGTGAACAGCGCAGTATCATTTTTTGTATAAACCGGCGCTTCATTTTTCAACAACTGGATGATCTGGCGCTGATTGACCAGATCGATATAACGTCGCAACGGTGAGCTTGACCACATGTATTGCGCGACACCCAGACCCTGATGCGGCGCGGCAACCGTGGTCATTCTGACCTTGCCGTTGTTCTGCGTGCGATAAATGCCCGCCACCTCGTTGTCGGCCAGCAGTTTGCCCCAGGTGCTGTTTACAAAAATCATCAGCTCTGAAACCACTTTGTCTATCGGCGAACCGCGCAGACGGGTGCTGATGGTGACCACGTCGTTCTCAACATTAAAATTGTAATCGACCTGTTGCGAATTACGCTCGTCAGCCTTGCCGCGTGCAGCTTCCAGCTTGTGTGCCAGGTTCCATAGCAGCGTGAGCTCGCTGGCATATGGGTAATCCAGCTTGCAGTCAGCCAGTGTATTTTCATTGAACAGCGGCTCCAGCGTGTCGTGGCGCAGATTGGCAGAAATATGCAAACGTTCCAGGCGGCTTTCGGTGCCGAGCACCGCCAGCGTTGCGGAATCCACCTCCATGTATAACGACAGCGCCGGGCATATCTTGTCAGCGCACAGCGTAAATTCCTGCACCACATTTTCAGGCAGCATGGTGATCTTGGCGCCCGGCATATACACGGTGGACAGCCGCTCTGCTGCAATGGCATCAACCGGCGTGTTTGGGGTGATGCCCAGCGCGGGCGCGGCAATATGCACGCCGATACGCCAGTTGCCGTTGGACAGCTGCGCTACCGAGAAGGCGTCGTCAATTTCTGTAGTGGATGCATCATCAATGCTGAATGCAGTAACCTCGGCGAGCGGTAGTTCTGAGTGCGGCTCGACTGTAACCTCGGGGAAACCCGTGCCGTGCGGGAAGTTTTCCAGCAGGAAACGGTTTAAATGGTAATCCCTGGTGGAGGGAATGCCGCCGCAACGCTGCAATAAATGCGCTGCGGATAAATGCGTGGCGGCACACGCCGCTTCGAGTGCCTTTACTTCCAGCGTGTTGCGATCCGGACTGTACAGCAGGTGAGGCAGCTTGTCGGCAAATTCCGGCGGCAGCGTAAACGCGCTCAGCTCTGTGGTAAAGCGAGCCAGCAATTCAGCCAGCACGCGTTTCTTTTCGGTACTGGCCAGTGCCGATTTAAGCGCCTCCGCAGGGGCTGCCTTGTAATGACCTTTGCCTTTCTTGTAAAAATACATCGGCGCCGAATGCAGGCGCATCACTATTCCTGCTGCCTCCACCGGAGTGGGGGCGTGGCCGAAATACTCAGTGGCCAAGGCATCAAAGCCAAATTCCTCGGGGGGGCAAGATTCCCACAAAAATTCCACATCGATCCCGGCAGAAACATGCTCTGCCTGTGCCATAAATTCGCCCAGGGCGGGTTGCGCAAAGCGTAACAGGACATTGGATGCCTTGATTTTGCTGCGCTTGCCATGGGTGCTTTCCACCTGCAACGAAGTGTCGTTGTCGGTCATGATGCCGCCTACTTTAAAGTTGCCGTCTTCTTCGTAAAAAATATTCATCGTGTTGTTCAGCCTTGGCCGTACTGATTCGTAGTGGACTAAGGCAGGAATTGATTGGGATAAAAAGAATATGAGATTATAACCGACAGGCGCTAACAATTCTGAGCTTGCAATATCCGCTTGCTAAGTATTTTGGCTTGCAGCCCTTAAATGTTAGTATTCGCTATTGTTCTAAAAGCGAATCCGCTGCGGATGAGTGTGAAGGGCATCTTTAAAAATTCAAAATTCTAAGCGAGACAAGGCGCGATAAAAATTTAAGCGCGCAGCATATATCTGAATATGTAAGTGATTAAATTTTTTGAGCAACGCAGTATCGCGACGAAGTTTGAATTTTTAGAGGTGCCCTGGATAAAAACGGAGAATGGCATGGCAGGTCATAGCAAGTGGGCAAATATTCAGCATCATAAAGGCAAGCAGGACGCCAAGCGCGGCAAGATTTTTACGCGCCTGATCAAGGAAATTACCGTGGCGGCGCGCCTGGGTGACAGCGACCCGGCCGGTAATCCGCGCCTGCGTCTGGCCATGGAAAAAGCCTACGCGCAAAACATGCCCAAGGACAACGTGGAGCGCGCAATCAAGCGCGGCAGCGGTGAGCTGGAAGGGGTGAATTACACGGAGCTGCGTTACGAGGGATATGGTATCAACGGCGCGGCGGTCATTGTCGATTGCATGACGGATAACAAGACACGTACCGTGGCGGATGTGCGCCACGCGTTTACCAAGTATGGTGGCAATCTGGGTACCGATGGCTCCGTGTCATTTTTATTCAAGCATTGCGGGCAGATGTTTTTTGCCCCTGGCACCAATGAGGATGCGTTGATGGAAGTAGCGCTGGATGCCGGCGCGGAAGATGTGGTGAGCAACGACGACGGCAGCATTGAAGTGGTCACCGGCCCGCACGACTTTGTTGACGTGAAGCAGCGCCTGGAAGCTGCAGGCTTCAAACCTGAAATGGCCGAGGTGGTGATGAAGCCGGCAGTCGAGGTCAGCTTTACCGGCGACGATGCAGTGCGTATGCAAAAGCTGCTGGATGCGCTGGAAGACCTTGATGATGTGCAACAGGTATACACCAACGCTGTGATAGAAGAATAAGTGCACCTTTATAAATTCAAACTTCGTCGCGATACGGCGTTGCTCAAAAAATTTAAACGCTTACATATATAAAATATGCTGCGCGCTTAAATTTTTATCGCGCCTTGTCTCGCTTAGAATTTTGAATTTATAAAGGTGCACGTGATAGAGGTGTAAATTAGGATGCGAAACAGGAAAGTTTTGGTGAAAAAATGAATAAGTCAATCCCGCTTCGCATACTGGGTATCGATCCCGGCCTGCGTATTACCGGGTTTGGCGTGATAGACAAGTTCGGGCAGAAACTGAGTTATGTCGCGAGCGGCTGCATCAAAACTCCGGCGGGTGATTTGCCGCCACGGTTGAAAGTCATCCTGGAGTCGCTGGCCGAAGTGATCACCACCTACCAGCCGCAGCAGGTGTCGGTGGAAAAGGTATTTGTCAACGTTAATCCCCAGTCCACTTTATTGCTCGGGCAAGCGCGCGGGGCGGCGATATGCGCTGCGGTACTGGCGAATTTGAGCGTGGCGGAATACACCGCGTTGCAGGTGAAACAATCTGTCGTTGGTAATGGTCACGCAGACAAAGAGCAGGTGCAGGACATGGTGCAGCGCCTGCTGGCGCTGGATGGCAAGCCCGGCGCAGATGCGGCTGATGCACTGGCCTGTGCGATATGCCATGCGCACGCCGGCATCGGCCTGGGCAAAATGTCTACACAGGGTTATCGGATAAAAAATGGCCGGTTAATTTGAAACTCGCGCAGCGATTCGTTCGCTTCCTCTCACGCTTGCGGGAGGGGAGAGCGAAGCGAGGGGCCGAGGAGAGGGAACGGGCATGGCGTGTTTTATCATTAGGGGTGGCTACTTGCCATGCCCGTTAGTGTGAGGATGCAACAATGATTGGTCGCTTGACGGGTGTTCTGCTGGAAAAAAATCCGCCGCAAATTTTGCTGGATGTGCAGGGCGTGGGCTACGAGGTAGATGTGCCGATGAGCACGTTTTATAACCTGCCTGGACTGAACGAGCGGGTGGTGCTGCATACCTTTCTGGTGGTGCGCGAAGACGCACAATTGCTCTATGGTTTTGGCACGGACGATGAGCGGGCCGCGTTTCGCCAGCTGCTGAAAATCAGCGGCGTGGGGCCGAAGCTGGCGCTATCGGTGCTGTCAGGATTGAGTCTGGCTGATCTTGCTGCTGCGGTGGTGAACAAGGAAGTGGGGCGTCTGACCAAGATTCCCGGCGTGGGCAAAAAAACCGCCGAACGACTGTTGCTGGAACTGCAGGGCAAGTTTACTGCGCTGCCATCCAGTGCCGCCAAAGGAGCAGCTTCCACGCACAGTGCTGACATTGTCAATGCCTTGCTGGCACTGGGTTACAACGAGAAAGAAGCGGACTGGGCAAGCAAGCAATTGCCCGCCGATGCGGGCGTGTCTGATGGCATTCGGCAGGCTTTAAAGTTTTTATCTAAAACATGATACAACACGACGATTTAAACGCTAACCGCATCATTTCCCCTGCAGTCGTTTCGGTGCACGAGGAAGCGCAGGAACGCGCATTGCGGCCCAAGCTGCTGGACGAATACGTGGGTCAGGAAAAAATACGCGAGCAGCTGGAAATATTTATCGAAGCGGCAAAAAAACGCAAGGAACCGCTCGATCACGTGCTGCTGTTCGGTCCGCCTGGCCTGGGCAAGACTACGCTGGCGCACATCATCGCGCGCGAGATGGGGGTCAATATGCGTCATACCTCCGGCCCGGTGCTGGAGCGTGCGGGAGACCTTGCCGCGCTGCTGACCAACCTTGAGCCCAATGATGTTCTGTTTATAGACGAGATACACCGGCTGTCGCCGGTGGTGGAAGAGATACTCTATCCCGCACTGGAGGACTATCAGATCGACATCATGATAGGTGAGGGGCCATCGGCGCGCTCGGTAAAGCTTGACCTGCCCCCCTTCACACTGGTGGGAGCGACCACGCGCGCGGGGATGCTGACCAACCCGCTGCGCGACCGTTTCGGCATCGTGGCACGGCTTGAGTTCTACACCACCAGCGAGCTGCAGCGCATCGTGACGCGCTCGTCCGGCCTGCTGGAAATGCCCATCTTCGCGGATGGTGCGCTGGAAATTGCGAAGCGTTCACGCGGCACACCGCGGATTGCAAATCGCCTGTTACGCCGCGTGCGCGATTTCGCCGAAGTGCGTGCGCAGGGTGAAGTCACTCGCGCAGTAGCGGATGCCGCGCTGACCATGCTCGACGTGGATGCGCAGGGTCTGGATGTGATGGACAGGAAACTGTTGCTGACGGTGATAGAGAAATTCATGGGCGGCCCGGTGGGCGTAGACAACCTCGCCACCTCCATCGGCGAAGAGCGCGACACGATAGAAGATGTGATTGAGCCCTACCTGATCCAGCAGGGTTATTTGCAGCGCACCTCGCGTGGCCGGATGGCAACGGCCAATGCCTATGCCCACTTCGGCCTGGTGCAGCCGCGCAATGCGCACAATAAGGAATTGTGGGATCAGACGGGAGTGGCAGAATGACCAAACATGCCCAGCTGTTTACGTTGCCTGTCAGGGTGTACTTTCAAGATACAGACGCAGGTGGTGTGGTTTATCACGCCAGCTATGTGAACTTTATGGAGCGCGCGCGGACTGAGTGGATGCGCGGTTTTGGCTTTACCAATGCAGTGTTGATGAAGGAACTGGGCGTGGTGTTTGTCGTGCGCTCGCTCAAACTGGATTATCTCAAGCCTGCGCTGCTGGATGATTTAATCACGGTTAGCGCACTGCTGAAGGAGATCGGACGCAGCCGCGTCACCCTGCATCAGACTATTATGCGCGGTGAAGAAAAGCTGGTTGAGGCGGAGATTCATCTGGTCAGCGTTTCGCTGGAAAGTTTTAAACCGGTCAGTGTGCCGGATGTATTGCGTGAACAATGGAAATCGCCCCTCTAAGTTGCTTTAGGGGTGCTGTGTAGAAACTGAGGAAAGAAAGGTTATAACGTAATGGAAGCAACGCAAAATTTATCTTTTATGCCATTGATACAGAACGCCAGTCTGCCGGTGCAGATGGTGATGGGCTTGTTGTTGCTGGTTTCGCTGATGTCGTGGTGGTATATCTTTCTCAAGATGTTTGCGATCCACCGGGCCACGAGCCAGAGCGATGTTTTTGAAGAAGCATTCTGGGGGCATCCGGATCTTGCCAGGCTCTATAAGGATTTCCTCGATGAGCGTGAAACGTCGGGTAGTCTGGAACGAATTTTTGCTGCCGGCTATTCCGAATTCGTGAAGCTGAAGAAGAAATCCGATATGGATAATACTGCCGTAATGGATGGCGCACGCCGTGCGATGCGCGCTACCTATCAGCGTGAAATGGATGCGCTGGAATCACATTTGTCTTTCCTGGCAACAGTGGGTTCAGTGAGCCCCTATGTCGGCTTGCTGGGGACGGTGTGGGGAATTATGAATGCCTTTCGCGGGCTTGCCAATGTGGGCCAGGCAACTCTGGCTCACGTCGCGCCGGGTATCGCGGAAGCGTTGATAGCCACAGCGATGGGCTTGTTTGCAGCGATTCCGGCGGTGGTGGCATACAACCGTTTCGCACATGATACGGCTCGCCTGTCATCTCGCTTCGAAAGCTTCATGGAAGAATTTTCAAACGTACTGCAGCGCCAGCCATGAGCAATAATCGTCGTACATCGCTGCAACCCATGAGCAGTATCAATGTCGTGCCCTATATTGATGTGATGCTGGTGCTGCTGGTCATCTTCATGATTACAGCGCCATTGATGAATCCGGGGCAGATTGATTTGCCCAGCATAGGCAAATCGCTGGCGCCTCCGGTGTCGCCGCTGGAGGTCATTATCAGGAAAGATGCGTCATTGGCCCTGCGGGATTTGGGCAAGGGCGGCATTGAGATTGCCGTGTCACGAGACGAATTGATTGCGCA
>Ga0315268_10006005_pt1 | contig 12974 bp, 14 predicted proteins | sample C1_top_MG_FD_204535 | JGI IMG/M metagenome (GOLD analysis project Ga0315268, IMG submission 204535) | Sediment microbial communities from Yellowstone Lake, YNP, Wyoming, USA - C1_top | ecosystem: Environmental > Aquatic > Freshwater > Lake > Sediment | place: USA: Wyoming | collected 2017-08-01 | reverse complement strand
ACTTGGTGGATGGTCTGGGTCTCCACCCAATCCCAGTAGTCTTCCAGGGGCACGGGGGCCGGCCCCACGTAACGGTTGGCTTCCAAGCACTGTTCCGCGTAAGTTCTGCCGGCATCGGTCAGGGCGTAGCGCATTTCCATGGACATGAGATTATGCTGACTCAGGATATCCCGAGGCTTGATGCAGAGATGATTCTGGTCTTTGAGGTGCTTGACCAGCAATTCCGCCAGGGACTTCGGTATCTTGATATCCCGGGAGAGCTCCCGGGTGGTGACGGAGTCCCGGAAGTAAGCATGCTTGATGATGAGTTGCAGGAGAAGATTGTTGGGAAGCCCGATCTCCTCAAAACTCTCGGGCACCGGCGGGCGGGGGTGGACGAATCCGGCCAGCACCTCCGGCTCGACGAGCTTGAGGTCCAGCAGGTGTTTCGCCAGAAACCCGCGCTGTTTTCTCTGGCGGTAAAGGGCCGGAGCCAGTTCTTCGGGAGTCAGGGCCTGGGACCTGACCAGACGTTCAGCCAGATTCAATGGAGTTCTCCCTCATATTCGTCTGCCCGGGGTTTTGCGGGACCCCTGGGCTTGGGATTGGCAGCCCGGCAGGCAGCTTCTGGAGCCGGGCGCACCTCATGATTTCTTCACCCTGACGGCGACGCGATATTTTTGGGATGAATTGATCACGAGGTAATACTTTCCCGGCCCGGCCAGGGAGAGGCTATCCTTGTCCGGTCCGCTTTCATTGGCGGCGAGCTTAATAAAATTTCCATCGGCGCCATAGACCCGAACCTGAAAAGTTCCAGGGCGCCCAGCCGCGGGGGCCGTAGTCCACTCGATCACCCATTTCTTGGAGGCAACCTGGAAGATTTCCGTTTTCCTGGGATCTTGTCCTTCCCAGGTTTTGATGGTTTTCCAGAGCCCCTCGGCAAGATCTTCTCTGGCCGCCGCTGCTTGCCCGTCGGCCCTCTTCTGAGCACCAGATGAGTCCGCACCGGCTTTGGTACTTCCGCACGTGGGCGGCTTCCCCGGAGGCTTTTCCGCCGCGATGCCGGGGGCGGAGTGCAGGTAAGGGATTTCCAGTATTTGAAACCGCAGGTTGACATCAAAAACGACGGCCAACAGGATATTTCCCAGGCTGAAACCGGCCACAAAAATGCCCAGCCCCCGCAGCCGGTCATCGGCGGGGGGATGGAACCCCTTGGCCAGTAAAATCAGGTAAATGCCGATGGCGGAGAACAGCGCCAGGAGGTCCGCAACCCCCGGCTGGCTGATTATCTGGGCCCAACCACTCTGACACATATCGTTTCGCCCACCGAATTCGTGCTTGAATATCGGGTTCTCTCCGCACCCGGACCGGGGTTGCTGCCGGTTACTGCACCAGCACCGGCTTGGTGGCGTAGATCTGGCTTTTTTTGGTACCGGCTTCGCCTCCTACCGCTAGGGCTTGTGTCCCCCCTTGGAGCTTATAAAATTCTATTGGCTTGGCACCCTTCTCCTTTAAGATGTCAGTTACGATAACCGGCATAAAATACTCAACATTACCCTGGTGGTTAAACTTTCCCGCATCGGGGTTGTTGGGGTCGAAGGTGATAGGATTACCATCGGCATCGACGCGTTCTCCCACCAGGATGAAGGTGAGCCAGCCGGTGACCGGCTTTCCGGCTTTTTTGGGGTCGGGGTAGTCCGAGGGATAGGAGATCAGGTCGCCTCCAGCAGCATTATGGTCTACGGTGTACTGGATGTTTCCGTCACTCCCGGTTTGGGTATGATAGTAATATGGCTCCGTACCTGATGCCGTTATCTGCTTAGAAATTTCCTGAAGAACCGAAGCATCCACGCCGTTGGAGAGATTGACGCCGCCATTCATTTCCGGGGAGGTGACGGCCCCGGTCCCGGCAATCGCGTCTTTTAAATAACCTGCGTTGGCGGACTGCGGTTCAGGGGCGCACCAGCCGAAATTGTCGTCTGTATCCGGAGAGGCTTTGATTAAGTGCGTATTGTCCAGATTCCATTTGTCATAGATATGCTTCGGAATCCAGAGGGGCAGAAAAGCCCCGGTGGTTTTCTCCAGGTACCCCACCGCGGCCACGGCCTGGGCGTCCACCGGGGTGGCGTCCACCCCGAGGATGAAGGCGAACCAGGAGGCCACCGGCGAATTGGCCACCGCATCCCGGCGGATGATGGCCCGGACGGCGTTGACGTTAAAAGAAGGATTGGCATCGGGAGTAAAAGTTTTACTATTCCAATCCCAGGTGCCGGTCTGCACGTCCCCGGCTGTGGTGGCCAGGTTGGCAACGCCGCCGGCCTGGTTGTCGGCGGCTGCGGCCCGGCCCTTGGCGACGGCCAGGGAGCAAAAAGGCGGCTCGGTCAACGGAATTAACCCGGTGTCGGGGTAACCGGCCGCGGGAAACAGGGCCCGGGCTCCCGCCAGGGCGGCCGCGTCCGCGGCGTTTTGCAACTCGTTGCGCACCCCGTACAGGTGGCCCACGTCGATGACCAAAGCCACGAAGCCGATCATGAAGGCCAGGCAAATGGCCGTGATGACCGCCACGCTCCCTGATTCGTCCCGGGTCCGGGACCGCCATCTCTTTGGCATCTGCGAGCCCATCTTGTTTTGGGTCCGTCTCCGGCTCTTGCGATTCATCTCCGTCTCCTCAGTTCAGAACGACTTGCCTAACTTTTCCGTTTCCATTCATCCTGCGCCTCTGGCGGCCTGCCTACATGACCTTATACATGAGCGGAATGAGGGTCTTTGCCATATGAATGGCTCCGGGGCCGATGATGACGATGAACATGGCAGGGAGGATGAAGAAGATCAGCGGCACCACGATCTTGACCGGCAATTTGGCCGCCATCTCTTCCGCCCTCAGGGTGCGTTGCATCCGGGTGAAATCACCGTGGGCCCGCAGGGACTGGGCCAGGCTGGTGCCCAATTTCTCCGACTGCACCATCAGGGTGACCAGGGACTGCACACTGGACACGCCGGTCCGCTTCCCCAGGTTCTTCAGGGCGGTCTCCCGGGGGATGCCGGCGCGCATTTCGCCGCCGGTAATTTGCAATTCCTGGTAGAAGTCCAGGGAAACGTCGCGGATCTCTTCGGCTACCCGGTGGATGGTGGCCTGAAGGCTCAGTCCGGCCTCCATGCAGATGATAAAGAGATCGATGACATCGGGCAGGGTCTGGTCGAGCTTATCCTGCCGGTTGCGGACCATCCGCTGTAAAAAGCACTGCGGCAGCGAATAGCCGATGGCGCCGATGACAAAGGTCGCCATTAAGGGAAACAGGGAGAGATATCCACGCATGAAAAGGAGGAGGGTAAAGGGCACGGGCAACAGTAGCGCGGTTAATCCCTTGAGGCCGTAAAAGAGGGTGATGGCATTGGGATTGCGAAAGTTGGCATGGATCAGCATGGTTTGGATCTTGGTCTCTTCCTCGGTCTTAAAGGTCAACTTGCCGAAAGAGGAAAACCAGGTAATTATCCGTTTCTTCAGGGAATTGGCGGCTTCATCCTGGCGGAAGATGGCAACGTTGGGCAAAGTTTCGGCCTGCTCCATCCGCTTTTTCATTTTCTGGCGACTGCCCAAGGTGGCGGAAACGCCATAAGTGAGAATGGCGACCGACAGGAAGACCGCGCTCCAGGCTAACAGATTCATGCCAATCATAATCTTTTCCTTTTACAACCTGATATTTCTGATAAGTTTGCGCATACTCAAAATCCCCAGGGTCATGGAAACCAGGCCCGCCGCCAGCAACTTTTGTCCCCAGGGGTCCTCGAACAGCGTCATCACGTATTTTTTGTGAATGACGAAAAGAACCATGAACATGGCAAAGGGTAAAATGCCGAGGATAAAAGCCGACAGGCGTCCTTCCGCAGTCAGGCCGCGGATCTTGCCTTTGACCCGCAGGCGGTCCCGGATGAGATAGCCGATTTTTTCCATGACCTCGGCAAGGTTGCCGCCGGTTTCGGTTTGGATGAGGACCGCGGTGACGAAATACTTTAAGTCCCTGCTGGCCACCCGGTCCACCAGATGCCGCAACGCTTCCGCCAGGCTGAGGCCCAGGCGCTGTTCCTCATAGGCCATCCGCAGTTCGATCCCCAGGGGGTCGGGAGTCTCCTTGCCCGCCAACTCCATGGCGGAGGGCAGGGTGTGGCCGGCCCGCAAAGACCTGGCCAACAGCTCCATCACATCCGGCATCTGTCTCTCGATCATGCTGCTTCTGCGGCTCTTCTTCAGGGAAATCACCAGAAAGGGAATGGCTCCGGCCACGACGGCCAATAAAGGGCCCACCAGGGGATTATCCCCGAGCCGCCCCAGGATGTAGCCGGCCGAAGCGAGAATCACCACCAGGCTCAAAAAATTGCCGGCGCTCTGATAAATTCCAGCCCGCATCAATTCTTTTTGCAATTGGTCCAATTTGTTGCGGTAGCCGGTTTTTTCCATGAGGGTGACGATGAGCCCTTTTTTGGTCTCCGGCTCGTCCTTGAAGATTTGGGCCCGCACCAGGTCTTCCCGGCGTGCATCGTCCATGCGCTTCCGCAAATGGTGCCGCTTCTTCCGGGGTTGAAGAACCCGGTGGTAGAGCAGGGAGGTGCCGACAAAGCCGCAGACGAAGATGGCTGACAGCCCCAGGGCGTACCATAAATCCTTGTTGGAAAGATTGTTGACCATTGGCCTTTATCCTATCTTCGCCTATCTGCGGGATCAAAAGTCTCATCCGGGATGGGGGCGCCGAAGAGACGGCACCGGTCGGCAAATTTCGGCCGGACCCCGGTGGCGACAAACCTGCCGATAATCTCCCCTTTTTCATTCACGCCCTGGCGCTCAAAGACAAAGATATCCTGCAGGCTGATGATCCCGCTTTCCATGCCGGTGATCTCGGACAGGGCGATGAGCCGGCGCTTGCCATCGCTATGCCGGGCCAGTTGAATGATAAGGTTCAGGGAAGAGGAGATCATCTGGCGCATGGCCTTCTCCTGGATGGTGTAGCCCGCCAGGGAAATCATGGTTTCCATGCGGATCAGGGCATCTCTGACGGTGTTGGCGTGCACCGTGGTCATGGAGCCCTCGTGGCCGGTATTCATGGCCTGCAGCATATCCATGACCTCGGCTCCCCGGACTTCACCCACCACTATCCGGTCGGGGCGCATCCGCAAAGAGTTCCGGACCAGGTCCCGCTGGGTGATTTCACCTTTGCCCTCGATATTGGGAGGCCTGGTCTCCAGACGGCAGACGTGATCCTGTTGCAGCTGTAACTCGGCGGAGTCTTCAATGGTGATGATCCGCTCGTCTGCCGGAATGAAGCCGGAGAGAATGTTCAGCAGGGTGGTCTTGCCTGAGCCGGTGCCCCCGGAGATCAGGATGTTCACCTTGGCCTTGACTACGGCCTTGAGCACCATGGCAATTTCCGGGGTAAGGGACCCGACCCGGACCAGTTCTTCCATGGTGGGGCGATTTACGGCAAATCGCCGGATGGAGAGCATGGGCCCGTCCAAGGCCAGGGGCGGGATGATGGCGTTCACCCGGGAGCCGTCGGGCAGCCTGGCATCCACCATGGGGCAGGATTCGTCGATTCTCCGGCCGACATTGCTGACAATCTTATTGATGATTTTCAGCAGATGGGCATTGTCCTCAAACCGGCAATCGACGGGGTGCAGCTTTCCCTGCTTTTCCAGGTAGACCTGGTCAAACCGGTTCACCAGAATATCGGCAATGGAAGGATCCCGCAGCAGCGGCTCCAGCGGACCCAGGCCCAGGATCTCGAATTCCAGGTCCCTGATCAGGCGGGAGCGTTCCTCCCGGCTCAAGGGTACGGGCTCTTCTTCCAGGAGGACCGCGATGGCTTTGCGGATCTCATCTTCCACGTATTGTCTGTTCAACACTTCCAGGTTCTCTAAATTCAAGCGCTCCACCAGGCGATTGTGGACCCGGTTCTTGATTTCATAGAGTCTGGATAACCGGTCGCTGTCGGTTAAGACCGACGGCGGGGGGACCGGTACGACGCTGAGAGGGATGGGTTCTTTGTTTTCAGCTAACCAAGCCATCTTTTATCTCCCTAAAAGAACAAGAATCGCCGCCGAGCTTTGGGCTGTTCTTTTTCCGTTGATTCCGGTTGACACGCGGCCACCAATGTTTCGGTCAGTTGCCGCAGACTGCGGCACAGTTTGGAGCGGGGCGCCAGATCATGCAGCGGCACGCCATGATTAATGGCTTCGCTCAAGGCCTGATGGTCCTCGGGCAAAGTGAAAAAGACCGGTTGTTGTTGGAGGCGCTCCAGGCCTTCCAAGGCCAGATCGGCGCCATTCATTTTGTGGTAGCGGTTGACCACGATTTTTACCTTCTCTCTGGTCAAGCCCTGGCTCTGAAGGATTTCCCATAGGGTCTTCAGGTTCTTGACATTGGGTATCTGGAGGTCCGCCAGCAGCAGCACCTGGTCGGCTTCTTTTACCGTCTGCAGATAGAAACCGTCCAGCCAATGGCTCAGATCGATGATGGTCCAGGCAAACCTGGAGCGAAGCACGGCCCAAACCTTTTTCAGCACCTGGGGATCGAGGGCCTGCCATTGGAGAAAGTTGGGGCAACCCTGGAGAACCATCAGGCCGGAGCTGTGAGAGCAGAGGGCTTTCAGGACAAAATCGGCATCCAGATGGTCCGCATTCTCAGCCAGGGTGAGCAGGCTGTTTTGCTGAGCTTGATCCAGATACTTGGCGACATCAGGGAAAGGCCGCCCCAAATCCACCAGGACCACCTCGCCCGGATACTTTTCAGTTAAGGTCACGGCCAGGTTGACGGCAACGGCGGTGGTCCCCAGGCCTCCCTTGAGACCGGTCACCGCCAAAATGCGGCCCTTCTGATCAGGCTCGGGGACCCTGCGGTGCCGCTTTTTGGCGGCCCAGACCCGTTCCAACGCGGCTTCCAGGTCGGCCCGGACCAGCGGCATTGGCACGAACTCACGAACCCCCAACTGAATGACTCGGATCAAAAAATCGGGATCGCGGTTAGGCGAACAAACCATCACCGCAGTCTGGGGGAGCCCCTGGCCCAGATCCCCCAGCCAGCCGGGCAGGGCGCCATTTTCCAGGTTGACGATGACCAGGTCTGGCTGCACCTTTTGGGTTTGATGGAGAAGCTCTTCCGGCTGGCTGGTCTGGCTTAGAACCTGAACCCGGGGCAGCGCCTTTAAGACGGCTCCCAGCTGGGAGCTGAAGTCGGCGGAGCCGCTGAGCAACGAGACGGTTAAGGTTTTGTTAGGCATCTTCCATGGTCCTCTGTTTCTCGGACTAGGGTTATCTCAAAAGCCTCACATTCGTGGCCAAGCCCGTTAAAGCTTGGCGGTTTCCCGGGATAGCCCCCGGATCACTTCGACGGTCTTTTCCTTGGGCTCCGGAGAAACCGGCGCCGGGGCTGATTTCAGCGCCGCGTGGCCATTGACCAGGTGGGAAGTGATGACCCCGGTGGTATGGGTGACTTCCTTATTAATCCTGCTTCTCAGGGTCAGACGAATTTTTCCCTGAGTGCTGGCCAGGTTCAGGACCTCCGACTGCTCCGGGGTAACCTCCAGGGTCACCGTGTTGAAAGATTTGGGCTCATTTTGGGCATTGGGCTGCCAAACCTGTCCCGCGGTCAGCACCTTGACGTCCTGCAAGATGATCTTGGAAAACTGTTCCCCTTTGGATTCGAGGACCGGCACGCTCATCAAGACATCCACGCGGTCTCCCGGGTTGATGAAGCCTGCCACCCCGGAAACGTCGTCCACCTTTACGGTGAAGGCCCGCATGGTTTCTTTGAGCAGCCCGCCCAGACCGGCGGCAGTGCCTTCCGGCGCCAGCTTGGCGAGCAGGATCGGCTCCCCTTTGCTGAGCGGCATGGCCACCACCCGGCCGTTTACCTGGTCAACGGACCGGACCGCCTGCTGGGGAATGATGCGCTGGGGCCAGACTTCGGTTTTTACCAAGCGGGGGACGAGGGCGGTACCGGAACTGATGTCGGCATCGGCAACCACGATCTGGTTGACGGGTTCCGCCACTGCGGTGGTTCTCATTGCCAACCCCCGGTGAATGGCGAACACCGCCACCAATCCCACGACTACGGCCAATACGATGTAACGATTCCCTTTGAGTAACATAGTAACCTCACTCATACCTCATGACGGTTGGGACCTGAATTTGGGTAGAATCAGTCATACCCGGCACGAAGCTGTTGATTATCCACCAGGTCTTGGTGAAGGTAACGGTAACGGTCAGCGGATCCCCCGTCAGCCTGGTTCCAGGAGCAACCGTAACTTGGGGGGGGTCGGTGAGAGGCCAATATTTCTGCACCGCGGTTTCAACATTGCCCTGAATGACGGTGGCATCGGTGTGCGGGAAAACCACTCCGGCCCTGGCGCCTTCCCGGCTGGCGTTGGTAACGATTTGTCTCAGGAAGAAGGCATGTCCGAAATCGATCATTCCCATGATGATCATCAGCAAGACGCTGAGCACCAGAGCGAACTCCACTGCCGCGGCGCCCTCGGATCTCCCGGCCAACCGGACTAGGAAGGGCTTTTTCTCAGACATGGCTACAGCACTCCTTTAATGAACACCAGCGCCATCCCCAGGGCCAGGGCCGCGCCGTAAGGGATGCTCTCAGATTGGGTAATTGAGGCGGCCACGGGTTTAAGCCCGTGAGCCCCGCAAAGAGCCCAATGGACCGCGGTAGTCTTAATCATGGTGATGCGGTTCCAGAGCTTCCCTTTCCAACAAAGCATCACCACGGCGATGACCACTCCGCAGATTGTCATATAGACAAAGAGATAAAGGACGAGGACAGGACCCAGCCAGGCCCCCAGGGCCGCCAGTGCCTTGACGTCCCCGGCGCCCATCCCGCCCAGGAGATATGGTAAAAACAACAGGCCAAATCCCAAAACCAATCCAAGGGCGCCATCCGTCAAACCGCTCCAACCGTGGTATGCCAGCTGAAAAGCCAATCCGCTGAGGGCCACCCCAAGGGTCAGGAAGTTTGGAATCCGGCGGGTTTTCAGGTCCCGCCAGCCGATCCAAGCGGCCAGAGCCAGGGGTAGAATCAGGGAAGGTTGAACCAGGCGGCCCAAGGATTCGGTTACAGGGTGGACCATAACTGTCTCCAGCATAACGAGCCGGTTGCCAGTGCGATGAGCCAGGGAAAACTCCGATAGGGGATTACGCCCAGGCACCTCCTGATTGCGCTTTGAATTTTCTTTGCCATCGTCTTCACCATCTCAGTAAAGCTGCAGTTGCGGTTCCGGTTTATTCCCGGTTAGGGCGCCTTCCGTCTGCCTGCCGGGTTCACGGCAAGGCTTTGGAAAGGGCCCTGAACAAGTTGTCCAATCCGGCTCCCAGAACCAGGGCGCCGCTAATTATGGCCAAGGATGCCAGTGCGACGATCAAACCGTACTCTGTAGCATTACCGGCCTCATCGCCGTAAAATTTTTTGATTTTGCCCATGGCCCTCTTCCAGTTATGGTTAATTCGTCAACGATGTCGTCAATTTTGCCGCTGGCGGGGTGGCTGCTTTTGCTAGCAGCCACCCCCAGCTTGGCATTACCTTAGGTGATCTTCGCGGCCTGGCTGCTCAGCTGGCCGCCGACCTTGTTGAAAATTTCCTTCAGGCCATCGCCCAGCGTGGTGGCGCCGAGGATGATCGCCACCGAGATCAGAGCGATAATCAGCCCATATTCCGTGGCATTCCCAGCATCATCCGAAAAAAAGTTTTTAATCCGTTCCATCCGTCTTTTCCTCCTTAAATTTGGTTGCTTGTGGTTGTGTGTGGTTGATGTCAATGCTGCTAACTCTTGACCGATTTCTGGAAAGCTGTTTGGACTTGATGGAAGCTGCTCACCTCCTTGCAACACCGCTTATGCATCCAGCAGATATTTAAATGACATAAGAACATGTCATCGATACACGGGGTTAGTTTATGGAGCTGGCTGCCATGACCAGGATGAAAAACCCGGTGGACAGGGCCACAAAAAGACCGAGAGAAAGAGGCATGGTCTTAAAAATTTTTGGAATTTTATGGGCTTTCATCTTTTTGTCCTTTTATAAGTTCGTTTGACCAGCTTTAGTGCACCTTGCATGCCAAACATATAACTAATTGAAATACCAGGTAATATTCATTTTTATGCCCGTTCCTCCTTAAACTTTACGAAATTAGGTGTACTTTTTTCGGACAAGGAAATTCCGGTTTTACGATTTTTGGACTGCCAATCAGGCAAACCGTCCAAATTGATGGCAACTTTTTGAAACATTCCCACAGGCGCGTATCGGAATATTGGTATAAGTTATTGATATAAAAACTAATTCAACATGATAAGCGTGTTTAACGAATTGTTCGTTTTTTGGACAAAAGCCATATTTGGCCATAAAATGAACTGTCCTTTATTCGGACAAAGTGCACGAAAATTGGAAATGGGGCAGCCAGTGGGGGAGAAAGGGGAAGGCCGGGAATAAAGGTGGTTAGAATTGCCGGTCGGTGGATGAGATGAACTTTCCGGCCATTTCACTGGCATCTTCAAGTCGTTCCGCAAAAGACTTTTGAGCGAAATCCGGATCCATGTTGATGTAGTTTTTCAGGCAGAACAGCACCATGTTGGCCAGGGCCTGGTCGCTCTCGAGGTGGGGATTCTTGCTCATAAAGTCGGCAAGCGCTTTGTTGACTTCCGGCAAAGGCTCGGCTTTGGGGGCCTGCTGTAAGATTGCCTGGGTCCAGTTATCGAGAAAAATCGCGGGAGCGGCATCAGGGATTGGGGATTCAGGATTCATCTGGGGCAAGTTTTCCTTAAGACCGGGGGAATCCGCGTTCTCCGTGATGACGTCCGCAGTGGCGGCCTTCATTTCCGGAATGAGGGGATATCCAGAGCCCAGTCCCCTCGGCGGCAACTCTGCTCTCAAAATGATTTCATCCCAGAAGATGATGGTCGGGAGGCCTTGAATTTCATTCAGCTTTTCCATTGCTTCTTAAAGAAAGCAGATTTCGTGCCAGAGATAACATATTGAAAATACAATTAAAATAGGATGAGCTGCGATTATCCCTGTCAATTTTATGGACAGTTAATTTCTTAATTTACCTTAATAATCAGATAGTTAAAGTGAATTACGGATTTTGGACAAAATCCCCCGATTCCAGGTTTTGGACAAATTCCAATAAAAAAAACCCGCAGAGGATGGCCTATGCGGGGGATTGACGGACCGAGGAAGCGGCTTGTTAATTAATGGCATACTCCTTCAGCTGGTATTTATTGACCAGATGATAAATCACCGAGCGGCTGGTTTTTAGGGCCGAGGCGGCCTTTTGCACGTTGCCCCGAAAATTGATGAGGGCTTCGGTCACCATCCTGGCCTCAAGCTGGGCCTTGGCTTCTTTAAGTCCCAGGCCATTGCCATTCCCGTTGCCGTTGCTGGGTACCAGGGAATCAACCTGGAAATCAAGCCCCAGATTTTCCGGCGTGATCCAGGGGGAGTCAGTCATGACCACCGCCCGTCGGATAAAGTTGGCCAACTCCCGAATATTACCCGGCCAGGGATATTCCTGAATGATTTTCATGGTTTCTTTGGTTAACCCGGAGATCTGTTTTCCTATTTTGGCGGCATACCGCCGCAAAAAGATGTTGGCCATGATCAGGACGTCTTCGCCCCGATCTTTCAAGTCCGGCAATTCGATGTTGATGCCGTTCAGGCGATAGTAGAGATCGTCCCGGAACCGATTTTCGGCGATCAGATCTTTCAGGTCACGGTTGGTGGCGGATACCACCCGGATGTCCACCTGGATCTTTTGCCGTCCGCCCACCCGTTCGAAGGAATGGTCCTGCAGGAAACGCAGCAGTTTGACCTGCAGTTCCAGGGGCAGTTCCCCCACCTCATCCAGGAACAGAGTGCCATGATTGGCCAGTTCCAGCTTGCCCACCACGGTGCGGACGGCGCCGGTGAAGGCTCCCCGTTCATGGCCGAAAAGCTCGGATTCCAGCAGTTCCCGGGGGATGGCGCCGCAGTTGACCGCGATAAAGGGTCCCTTGGCCCGGGAGCTGCGCTGATGGAGGGCCTGGGCTACCATTTCTTTGCCGGTTCCACTGGCGCCGGTAACCAGGATAGGGACATCTGTGCCGGCTACCTTGCGGATCAGGTGAAATACCCGATGCATGGCCTGGCAGGTGCCGATCATCTCATTGTGGGACGGCAATTCTTCCGGCAGCCGGTCCAGGAAATCGCTCTGTTGGAAACCCAGGGGCCCGTGGCAGAGGTGACATTCCCGGCGGTCCCGGGAGGTCAGGTGCTGTCCGCAATAAGGGCAGTCCTTCAGCTCCTTGGGCCACAAGGGAACCAGGGCCGACCATAAATGGCGGCGCTCCTGGGGGTCGAGATCCAAAAACTCCAGACCGACCCCTTCCGCCGTTCTCCGGGCAATCCGGGCCAGGACTTCCAGGGGCTGCTGGGCTGCCGGCGGGCGAAACCGCAGGTTAACCAAAGGACCTAACTCGATATGGGAGGGCAAAGTCACAAAGGCCCCTTGGAGCCCTATATTGGTGATGGTCTCTTGAAGGTTCCCCCCCTCGCTTTCCAGCTCTGCGTCAATCTCCACAGGGATACGAGGGACTCTACGCATGTTGTTCCTCCTGACAATCGCCCAAAATCTGCTTGGTACAGAGACTGTTTTCTATGGGGTTGCGTCTTGCTTTTCGGGCCCCAGGTTTTCCTGGGCTTCAAACACCATTCGAATTTGCTCACCACTAATGCAAGACTGATACCAAGATAAAAAGAGGGGGACGGGACGGAATGGAGGCTTGCTGACTCCGAGATGTGGGCAGGGGCTGAAGTCAGCTAGTAATAAGGGGAGTTTATGGGCGTGGCCCCGGGGTGGGAGTGGAAAATTTGCCGGATTCTGGTTCAGCGCCGTTCCAACGCTTCCGGGCCCGGGAATAGCCTTCTCGGCCACCGAAGTTTCCTCTCGGTGGGGGGGATGGACAATATCA
>Ga0315268_10006004_pt1 | contig 12974 bp, 12 predicted proteins | sample C1_top_MG_FD_204535 | JGI IMG/M metagenome (GOLD analysis project Ga0315268, IMG submission 204535) | Sediment microbial communities from Yellowstone Lake, YNP, Wyoming, USA - C1_top | ecosystem: Environmental > Aquatic > Freshwater > Lake > Sediment | place: USA: Wyoming | collected 2017-08-01 | reverse complement strand
CGCGAGCGCGTCAGCATCTTTATTCGTGAACTGCTTCCCGCTCGGGCTGAACCAAACGACCACAGGTCGTTTGCCCTTCGTAGCCTTGGCGGAGTAGGGCTTCAGAGCTTTCTCGACGGCGCGGACTACTGGCAAAGCTGTCATCACCATGCCGGGGCCACCACCGTAGGGGCGCTCGTCCACCTTGCCCCATTTGTTGTCTACGTAGTCACGCGGGGTCTGATAGCTGACTGAAATCTTTTTCTCCTTGCGGGCGCGGCCAATGATGGACGCACTCAGGTATGCGTCGCAGGCTTCTTCAAACAGTGTAATCAAGTGAAATTTCACTTCTAGAGTTCCTCGACCACTTGGTCGACGGTCTTGATCTCGGGTGCGGTCGAGCGGGTGCCGCCGACCGGCTCATTTATCTTCAGGTTCACACGCGCATTCCCTTTCATCCCCACGACCCGCAGGAGGATACGGAGCGCCTCGGCAGTCTTGCCGCTCTTGCCGATAATCTTGCCCATATCCTCGGGATGCACTGTGAGTGTGAGGAGGACGCCCATCTGGTCGATGGTGCGCGTCGTCTCGACCGCTTCGGGGTGATCCACGAGTGCCTTCACTGCGTATTCGAGGAATGCTTGGTCTGGTTCCATGGGGGTATATGTTATTCCGCCAATCGGCGGATGTTAGGCGGGTTAAGCGGTCGGAGCCTCTTCTGCCGGTGCCGGTTCAGCCTCTGCGGCAACCTCGGCCTCGGTGGGGAGCTCTTCTGCGATAGGGGTCGGCTCCGCTGTTGCGGGAGCGGCTTCAACTACTGCCGGCGCTGCTGCTGCAACCACTGCGGCTGCTACTGCTGCCGCCTCCGCCTTCGCAGATGCTGCCGCTGCCGCCTCAGCAGCTATCGCTGCCTCGCTCTTCTGCGGTGACTTACGCGGGAGCACGTTCACCTTCTTGCCCTCGATGACACCCTTCGTGATGAGGAGATTGCGGATAGAATCCGTGGGCTGAGCGCCCTTGGCGATCCAACCCTTCACCGCCTCTTCGTTCAGAGTGAGCGCCTTGCTGCGCGGGTTGTAGGTGCCGAGGAGCTCGACTATATTACCCGCCTTCGCGGCGCGCTCCTTCTCAAGCACGGCAATGCGAAACGCCGGATCATTGGTCCGGCCGATGCGCTGAAAACGAATCATCAACATGTAAAAGCACATTACCAGAATGAGCCCAAAACCGCAAATACATAGCACCCGCCCCAAAATCTGCTACAGTGAGACAAATGGCGCCAGACGCACCCCTCGAGGGCCCAATAACAATGACGCGAAAAGGCTTCGGCTTTTTTGCTGTTCCGACAGCACTCTCCGAAGCTTCAGCGAAGGAGGGCCCGACTGAAGATTTGATTATTCCACAGGAGTGGACGAACCACGCGCTCTCGGGCGACATCGTGAATGTCGTCCCTATGGGCGAGTACCGCGACCCCGCGAGCCGTATGCCGCCGCGCGCCGCCGGCAAGGTCACGAGCATCGTCTCGCGCGCCCGCGAGACATTCGTCGGCACGCTTATCGAAGAGAGCGGCCTCACCATGCTCCAAAGCGATTATAAGAAAATGTACGTGCCTATCGTAGTGAAGGACCGTGGCGAAGCGCAGATTGGGGATAAGGTCCTTGTGAAGCTGGTCAGCTGGGACGCCGACAAGGACTACCCGCTCGGCACTGTCGTCGAGGACATCGGCAAGGCAGGCGTGCACGAGACCGAGATGCGCGCACTCGCGCTCGGCCAGGGCTTCTCGCCCGTCTTTCCTCCCGGCGTCATGGCGGAAGCGAAGCAGCTCGAGGAGCATGGTCGCGCGATGCTCGCCACAGAAGCGGAGAACCCGAAGCGTCGCGACATGCGCGGCGTGACCACCTGCACTATTGACCCGTTCGACGCGAAGGACTTCGACGATGCGCTCTCCGTGCGTGCGCTCGACAACGGCCTCACCGAGGTCGGCGTACACATCGCCGACGTCTCCTTCTTCGTGAAGCCCGGCAACGAGCTCGACAAGGAGGCCATCGCCCGCGCGACGAGCGTGTACCTCGTGGACCGCACTATCCCCATGCTCCCTCACATCCTCTCGACCGACCTCTGCTCGCTCAATCCCGACCAGGACCGTCTCGCCGTCTCCGCTATCTTCACTCTCGATAAAGACGCGAACGTCGTGGAGGAATGGTTCGGCGAGACGGTCATCCACTCCGACAAGCGCTTCACGTATGAGAACGCGCAGGAAGTACTCGACGCAGGCGCGGGCGACCTGCATGCTGAACTCTCTACCCTGCTCGAGCTCTCCAAGAAAATCCGCGCGGAGCGCGCGGCCAAGGGGGCAATAGAATTTGATACTGCTGAGGTGAAGGTGGAGCTCGACGAGACCGGTAAGCCGATCGCTATCCGCCTCAAGGAACGCAAGGCGACCAACCTCCTCATTGAGGACTTCATGCTGCTCGCCAACGAGGCCGTCGCGAAGCACCTCTCCAAGCTCACCGCGAAGGGCGGGTCGCGCTTCGCCTCGCTCTACCGCGTGCACGACGAGCCCGACACCGACCGCATCGAGAACCTCGCGAACTTGCTCCGTGTCATGGGCTACCACCTGCAGACCTCGGGCAGCGGCAAGGTGACCGGTGCGGAATTGAATAAGCTGATGGACGCCGTGAAGGGCAAGCCGGAGGAGTACCTGGTGAAGATGGCCACGCTCCGCTCTATGAGCAAGGCCATCTACACCACGCGCAACATCGGGCACTTCGGGCTCGCCTTCGAGTTCTACACCCACTTCACTTCCCCGATTCGCCGCTATCCAGACTTGGTGATTCATAGACTTATCAAATCGCACGCGGGCGGCGACCCGATAAGCGAAGCTGAGATGCAGGCCTTCGACAAGCTCGCCATCCACGCTTCCGAGCGCGAGGTCGCCGCCTCAGACGCCGAGCGCGACTCTATCAAGATGAAGCAGGTGGAGTTCCTTTCTGAGAAGGTCGGCCAAGAGTTCGATGCAGTCATCTCAGGCGTCACCGAGCGCGGCCTCTACGTAGAGGAGCAGACCACCCACGCCGACGGTATGATACGCATCAAGGATGTCGGCGACGATTATTTCGAATACGATGAGAAGAACTATCAGCTCCTCGGCAAGCGCACCCGCAAGTCGTACCGCCTCGGCGACCCCATCAAAGTGAAGCTCCTCGCCGCTCGTGTGATGGAAAAAGAACTCGATTTCGTACCTGTCGCGTAAAAACAGCGTGGCGGTTTCACCGCCACGCTGTTTTTATTTACCACGAGAAGCAGACACACCGAGATCTTTGCAAATCTTTCGCGTTAGGAATGAATCAATCTCTGTATGGCGCGGAACGGTGCTTATAAAATCATTTTCTGGGTTCAGAAATACCGAGTGTTTCGCACCCTCTCGGACAAGCTTACAACCATGCGCGCGCAAATGCCGGAGGAAATCCGTGCGCTTCATGGCGCTACGCTAGAGCAAATCGCTCGCGCACAATCGAACTCCCGCGAGAACGCTCACGCTTGGTAAGCTCGCGCCGTGCGAGAAGGAATTCTGAAAGCGCGTCAGAGAGGTTCTCTTTCGTCTCTTTCTTTGAAGAACCCTGCGTATTTACGCCAGGGATTTCCTCAAGCCATGCGACATAGCCGGAACGCACCTTTTTGTAGATAGCCGTATACATACTCGGATTATACCACTATTTCGCCACGGCGACGGCTTCGTCGAATTTCACTGAAAGCAACTTACTGACGCCATCGTTGCCCATAGTGACACCGTAGAGGATGCCCGCGCGGCTCATGGTCTCGCGGTTGTGGGTGATCACGATGAGCTGAGACTTCTGCGCGAGGTTCTCTATCATATCGCCATAGCGGCGGCTGTTAGCCTCGTCGAGGGCGGCGTCGGTCTCGTCTAGTATGAGAAATGGCGGCGGGTTCACTTGGCTCATCGCGAATATGAGCGCGATGCTTGTGAGTGCGCGCTCGCCGCCCGAGAGCTGCATCAGCGAGCGCACCTTCTTCTTCGGCAAGTTCACGGCTATCTCGATGCCCGGACGCGCCTTCTCCTTCGGTACCTCGTCGAGCATCTCCTCCTCGGAGAGTTCTTCTTCATCTTCCGGCTCCTCAAGCGCGAGACGCGCGCCGCCGCCGCCGAACATAAGCGCGAAGTACTCGCCGAAGGAGGCGTTCACCTTCGCCAAGCCTTCAGAGAAATGCTTCGCGAGCTCCGTGTCGAGGTCCTCGATGAGCGCCTTGAGACCGGCGGCGGAGCGCGAGAGGTCCTCAAGCTCGCTTGCGAGGAATGTCTCGCGCTCACTTATCTCCTTGTGCTCCTGGCGGATGTCCTCGCCCGTGCCGCCCGCCTCTTCAAGGCGTATCTGGATGCGCTCGAGGGAACGCTTGCGCTCCTCCTGCATGCGACGGTCCTCCTCCGGCAAGTGTGAGAGCGGCTCATAGGAGACGGCGGCCATACCCGCGAGCACGCCTGTCTCCACCTTGGCGCGGTCGAGCGCCTCGGCGAGGAAGACGAGCTCGCGCTCGCGTGCAGAGGCAGTGGCGAGTGCGCCCTCCTCGTGCGCCTTCGACTGTGCGAGGTCGAGGATGCGGCGGCGCATCTCGCGGCCGGTCTCGTCGTGCGCGGTGAGCGCCTCGCGAGCGCGCGCGAGCGCTGACTTGGCGCGTTCCTGCTCCTCGGCGAGCCGTGCGTCCTTCGCCAAGAGTTCGGTGCGCTCGTTCTCGAGCGCGTACACCGTGCGCTCCTCCTCGGCGAGGAAATCGTCAGATGGTCCGGCGAAGCGGTCCACGAACACCTTGATGAGTTTCCCGACTGCGGTGAGCGCGGCCGCGATAGCCTCCGGCGAGGCCGCCTCTCGCACCTGCTGTTCTACTTCCTTCGCGAGCGCAGAGAGATCTTCTCGCGGCACCTTGGCATACGGCTCGCGCGCCACGCGCGCGCTCCTGTCCTTGGCGGAGGCGAGCCCGCCCTCCACCCGGCCAATCTCGCGCGCGAGCGCACCGCGCTCCGTAGCCAGCCGCTCGACGTCGCGCTCAGACTTGCGCACCTGCTCGAGCCACTTCATACCCTCGGCGTCGGTGGTCACGCGTTCCTCGATAGCGGCGAGCTCGGCGGTGGCGACCGCGAGCCGCTCGGTCGCACCATGCTTCTCACCGGCGTTCTTCACCTTCTCCTGTGCGAGGTACGCATCCTCAATCGCGAAGTACGTCTGTGCCAGGCTGATGAGCTCGGTGCGCAGGCTGTCGGCGCGCTCAAGCTTCTTCACCTGGCTCTCAAGGAAACGCAAGTGAGGCGCGAGCTCTCTGCGGAGCGAGTTCACCTGTGCGATGTTCTCGTCGGTCTTCTCGAGCTTGCGTATCGCCTCGAGTTTCTTGAACTCGAACATCTTGAGTCCGAGCGCATCTTCAAGCATCGCGCGTCGCTCGCGCGGGCTCGAGATGAGTATCCGGTCTGCCTCGCCCTGCGAGATGATGTGGTGCCCGGTCTCGCCGATATTCGCGCTCGCGAGCAGCTCCTCGATGTCGCGCAGACGGACGCGCGAGCCGTTAATCGAGTACTCGCTCGTGCCGTCGCGGAAGACCGCGCGCTCAATCGAAACCTCGTCGAAATCGATCTTGAACTGGCGGCGGGAGTTGTCGAAGGTGATCACTACCGACGCGCGGTTGGCGCGCGGCATCAGGTGCGACCCGCCCCAGATGAGGTCCTCACTGCGCTTGCCGCGCATGCTCTTCATCGATTGTTCGCCGAGAGCGAAGCGGAAGGCCTCGGCGACGTTCGATTTGCCCGAGCCGTTTGGGCCGACGATGGCCGTCGTCGTATTCACAAAGTCGAGCGTGGTCTTCTTCGCGAATGATTTGAATCCGACTATTTCAAGGCGCTTCAGCATTGCCTCTTATTGTACCAAATAATAGAAGGCGGTTACCATACGGTAACCGCCTTGCGCGAAATCACGGCCGCTCAACTGGACTTGAAACCACCCTGTCCGGCGACGATTCTGGTGGCCTGATCAGGCGTAAAGCCTTCGGCCACGAGCGCGTCATAAGTCTTTTTCATCATCTTCGCGCCGAGAACGAAGAGTTCATCCTGGGCAAGCATTTCCTGCATGAGTTGTTTCAATTGCTCGAACATTTCATATCTCCATATTGTGGGAAAGGACAAGCGGACTACATTTTCAGTAGACACCTACCAACCCATTTTGTCAATGTTCTTATCTTTATCGGTCGATTGTTGATAAGGATATCGGTATCCATAATTTACTGCTATAGCATGAAGTTTTGGATAGTATGGAAAAGTGAACGCCCTCGGTCAGGAGGGCGTTAGTTGTGCGCACAGGGCGCAAGGGGTCATTGAGCTGGAGCGGTCTTGTCCTCTCTCGCAGCGAAGGTGCGCTCAAGCACCTGCAACTCAATATTCACCGCCATGCAAGCCATGATGCAGAGCGCTATCAACATAAGCGTCACTACACTGCCCGCAAGTAACATGGCTAGCTCCAGGCTGGCACCGAAGAAAAAGGTGAGCACACCGGTCACGACACCGAAAAGGACTGCGCTTGCGATTGCGGAGACGATAAGAACCCCGATGAGCGGAACCTTTTTCTCCTTGAGGTACTCCACGAGCAAATGGCGTGTCACGATTTTCTCCTATGAACGTAAAGATTCGAAATCGGCTCAACTTCTGAGCCTCCTGAGGTGAACAGTGCTTCTACCAACCCATTTTGTCAAGTCCTGCTTGGGCGGCGGATTGTTCTGCTTCCTGCTTGCTCTTCCCTTCCCCGCGGGCAATTTCCTTATCCCCTATGAAAACGCCGACCGTGAAGCGCTTGTCGTGGTCGGGACCGATTTCTGAGAGCGTCTCATACGCAGGCGTCGTACCGCGCTTCTCCTGTGCGACTTCCTGGAAGCGGCTCTTCGCGTCTTGATACGAACGGCGGGCGATGACGTCGTCTATCTTACTCGCGAGATGCTCGGTGATAAATGCTTCTGCCGCAGGGTAGCCGGCATCGAGGTACAAGGCGCCGATGATAGCCTCGAAGGCATCGGCGAGTATCACCTCACGCGCACGCCCAGTATCTTTCGACTCGCCCTTGGAGAGGAGGAGATGGTCGTTGACCCCAAGCACTTGCGATGTCTCAGCGAGGGAGACCGTGTTCACGAGTGCGGCGCGGTAGCTCGTGAGCTCGCCCTCCGGCTTCGCCGGATACTTCTTGAAAAGGAAGTTGGTGACCGCGAGCTCCAGCACCGCGTCGCCCAGGAACTCGAGCCGCTCGTTATGGCTCCCGGTATATTCGCGATGCTCGTTCAAGTAGGAGCGGTGCGTCAAGGCCTCGACGAGGAGGTCGGGGTTTGTAAATGAGACGCCGAGGCGTTGTTCGAGTGGAGAGAGATTAGGCATGAGTGCTCGCGTGGTCGAGGAGCTTTTGGACAGCTGCCGTGACGATGGGGAGCATATCATCATAGAAATTCAGGTCAATGATGTCCTGGAGACGGAACCACTTAGCGTCGTCGAGCCCACCGCTCTTCTTGAGCACCAACGGCTCGAAGTCGCTTGAGGCGAGGAAGAACCACACGTGCTTGCGCACCTTCCCCTTCTCCGGATGCGAGGCGACGTACTCGTTCTCGCCGACCTGGCTCTCGACCCGCACAGTGAGGCCGAGCTCTTCCTTGACGACGCGGGTGACGCCCGCCTCGGGCGTGGCGTCAGACTCGATATGACCCTTGGAGAGCGTCCACCTGCCGAAGACATCGTGCACGAGCGCGAGGTAGTACTGGCCGTCATGCTTAGAGTACACGATAGCACCGCCCATCTTTTCAAGCGGCAATTCTTCACGCTTCACCTTCTTACTGCCCTGCTCGTCCTTACCCGGCTCGCCGAGCTCTTTGTAGACCGCGCCGAGGACGCCATTCACAAAGCGGCCCGAGGAGTCGCCGCCGAAGGTCTTCGCGAGCTCGATAGCCTCGTTGATAGCCACCTTCGCCGGTACCTGGCTACGGTCGGCGAAGAGGAGCTCGTAGAGCCCGAGGCGCAAGATGTTGCGATCCACCGGCGCGATGCGCTCAAGCGGCCACTCGGGCGCCGCCTTGCCGATGACGAGGTCGATGTCCGCCTGCTTCGCGAGCACGCCGTGGAGAAGAGTGTCCATAAACGGCTGATCGACATCGCCGCCGCCGAACTCGGCGACGTTCCTCGCGAGTATCGCTTCCGCCTCTTTCGCAGAGACAGCGGTGGTGTCCCACTCGAAGAGTGTTTGGAGGACGACGGAACGTGCAAGGTGTCGGTTAGCCATGGAAAGATCTTATTACCTTTTCAGTATAGCAAAGAAAACGGCCGCGCAAGCGCGGCCGTTTCTCTCGTGTTGAAAATGATTATTTCGCTTTCTTCGGCGATGCTGCCTTCACTTCCGAGCGCGCCTCGCGCTTCACCTTGGCGGTGCCGGCCTTTGCGGCCTTCACTTCGGCATTCGCATGCTCCTCGTGCGCATGCTCGTGCTTGTGTTCAGCGACCGGTGCGGTGGACACACCCTTCACGCTCTTCTTCGAGACGCGTGCGGCGCGTGCCGGCGCGATCTGCTTGCCGCGATACATGCCCGTCACCTCATCGAGATGGTGCGGGAGGCGGAGGTTGCCGCTCTCCTTATCGACGACCACCTTGGTGGCCTCGAGGGCGTGGTGCGAGCGGCGGTTGCCGGTGTGCCCGCGGGTATGACGCATTCGGATTGACATAGGAGCTACCTTACCACGGGAGGTATTAAAAATCAAAAGTGCTACCCCTCCTTATAGGGCAGCACTCAGCAAATCCGGTTTCCTCTTTAATTTTATTATTGTGCCTGATTGAGACAGGTCAGAGCATCCTCAATGCTCATGTACCGCCGATGATACCGACATCCGAGCATAATGGAACTCGGGTCGGGTCCGTTGTAACGAATCGAGTTTGCCCACCGACACGGCTCGCCTCCCACGATGCAGCCGGAGAAATCTGTACTCTCCAGGCTGTTGACACTAACCGAAACACTGCCGTCGACACTCGCCTTCGCCATGTCGACCTTCTTTACTTGACCACAATTCATTTTATTCTCCTGAAAGATCAGTTTGCGCCTCTTGCCTCCACGGCTAGACACAAGTGGGTACTATAGTCCTATTTGCCCGATGAAGCAAGGTGAATGAAGGACCGACGGTGGATAACACAGAAACCGTGTTTCAGGAGCATTTCGTAGTGCAACTTGGTGCCGTAGCCCTTGTGCTTCTCGAAGCCGTAGTCGGGATACTTTTTCGCGAGTTCCAGCATGAGCCGGTCGCGCGAAACCTTCGCCGCGATAGAGGCGAGCGAAATAATTGGAGTCAATTCATCGCCGTTGATGATAGTTTCTTGCGCGTATTCTGCCGGCGCGCGGAGCGCGCCGTCGAGCAGTACACGCACGAGCGCGGCGTCCGGCGCGAGCGCGTTCACGCCGCGCGAGACCGCGCGACGTACCGCCACCGCGATGCCTTCCCTATCAATAGTCTCGGCGCTCTCGAACTCCACCGCGAAGCGCGCGTCGCCCTCTGTGACGCGCGCCACGAGCATTTCATACAATCTCTCCCGATTCTTCTCCGAGAGCTTCTTCGAGTCTGCGACGCCCGGGAATTCCTTTGCAACGTCAAACCCTTCCGGCACAGCCACTATCCCCACCGACACTGGCCCCGCCAAGGGCCCCCGCCCCGCCTCATCAACCCCAAGCAGAAATCTCATGGGGAAAGTATACTAGCTTTATGTCTTCGCGTTTTATTCATCTCCATACGCACAGCCACTACAGCTTCCTGCAGGCGCTGCCCAAGATAGATGAGCTCGTCGCGAAAGCCAAGAAGGAGGGCATGGACGCACTTGCACTCACCGACGGCGGCAATATGCACGGTGCTATCGAGTTCTACAAGTCAGCGACGAAAGCGGGCGTGAAGCCCATCCTCGGTGTCGACGCCTACCTCGCGCCGCGCTCGCGACACGAGAAGGATCCGGCGCTTGATGCGAAGCGTTCGCGCATCGTGCTCCTCGCCGAGAATAATGAGGGGTATAAGAACCTCCTCGCACTCGTGACCACGTCATGGACCGAAGGGTTCTTCGAGCGTCCGCGCATGGACAAGGAGCTCTTGCGCGAGCACCACGCAGGCCTTATCGCTCTCCTCCCCTCCTTCAGTAGCGACATCGCACAATTCCTACGCGCAGGCTCCATCGAGGGTGCCGGTGCGGCGCTCGCCGAGTTCAAGGAGATCTTCGGCGCGCAGAACGTCTTCCTCGAGATCACGCATCACCCGCACGTTGCCGGGCATGAGGAGCTTATGCAGAAGATTATCGAGATGGCGCGCGGGACCGACACGCCGCTCGTCGCGAGCCACGACGTCTACTACCTCGACCCGAGCGACCGCGAAGCGACCGAGATATTGCGTCGCATCCAACAGGGCGGCCGCGGGCGGAACGAGCAGGAGGACTTCTCCTTCATCAGCGAGAAGAAGGCGCTGGAGCTCTTCAAGGACACACCGGAGGCGGTGGACAACAGCCGTGCGATAGCCGACCGCTGCAATCTCTCCTTCGACCTCGGGAAATGGACCTTCCCCGCCGTGCCGGTCTCACCCGGTTTCAGGACGCACGACGAAGAGCTACGTAAGACCGCCTATGCGGGCATCGCACTGAAAGGTCTTGAGGAGACGAAAGAAGTCACCGACCGCATCGAGTACGAGCTCAACATCATCATCACCAAAGGCTTCGCGGTGTACTACCTCATCGTCGCCGACCTGCTCCGCTTCGCTAAGAGCGCCGGCATCCTCACCACCACGCGCGGAAGCGCCGCCGGCTCGCTCGTGGCCTACCTCGTGGGCATCACGAACGTGAACCCGCTCTTCTACAAACTGCCCTTCGAGCGCTTCCTCAACCCGGAGCGCCCCAAGGCGCCGGACATCGACATGGACATGGCCGACAATCGCCGCGACGACATGATCGCGTACGCCAAGCGGAAGTACGGCGAGGACCATGTCGCGCAGATCGGCACCTTCGGCACCATGATGGCGCGGGCGGCGGTGCGCGACGTCTCGCGCGCCCTCGGCCACTCCTACACCACTGGCGACCGCATCGCGAAGCTCATCCCCATCGGCTCGCAAGGATTCCCGATGACCATCGACAAGGCGCTCGAGCTCGAGCCGGACTTGAAATCGCTCTACGAGGAAGATGATGATGCGAAAGAGATTATCGACCTGGCGAAGCGCATCGAGGGCTGTGTGCGACACGTCGGCGTACACGCGGCCGGCGTCGTGGTCGCCCCGACCCCGCTTGTCGAGTGGGCGCCGGTGCAGCCCGACCCGAAGGGTACCGGCAAGATGATTACGCAGTACGACATGTACTCCATCACCGACGAGTACGGCGGCGTGGGGCTCCTCAAGTTCGACTTCCTGGGCATCAAGAACCTCGCCATCCTCGCCGACGCTGTCGCGCGAGTGAAGGAGACGCGCGACATACTTGTCGACATCGAGAACGTGCCCATCGAAGACGCGAAGACATATGAGATGCTCGCGCGCGGCGAGACGGAGGGCGTCTTCCAACTGAACGGCTCCGGCATGACCCGCTGGCTCAAGGAGCTCAAGCCGAACACCATCCACGACATCAACGCGATGGTCGCGCTCTATCGCCCGGGGCCAATGGAGACGATTCCGCAATACATCGAGCGCAAGCAGAACCCGCGCCTCATCAACTTCCTGGACCCGCGCATGAAAGACTATCTCGACTTCTCTTACGGCCTCTTGGTCTATCAGGACGACGTGCTCCTCACCGCCATCAAGCTCGGCGGCTACTCGTGGCTCGAGGCCGACGCGCTCCGTAAGGCGATGGGTAAGAAGATTCCGGCGGTCATGCAGGCGGAGAAAGAGAAGCTCTTGAAAGGCTTCGTCGAGTACGGCAAGCTCACGCCTGCGAAGGGTGAGAAACTCTGGTCGCTCATCGAGCCCTTCGCCGCATACGGCTTCAACAAGGCGCACGCGGCGAGCTACGGCAAGGTCGCCTACCAGACCGCGTACATGAAGGCGAACTATCCGGTTGAGTATCTGGCTGCGCTCCTCACCGCCGACTCGGGCGACACCGACGCTATCGCGGTCTTCGTCGCTGAGGCGAAGCGTATGCAGGTGCCGGTCCTGCCGCCGGACGTGAACGAGAGCGGAACGGTCTTTACCGTCGTTGGAGAGAACAAGGACACAATCCGCTTCGGGCTCTCTTCTATAAAAAACTTCGGCGACGGCATCTCGGAGGCCATCATCAGTGAACGAAAAGCGCACGGACCGTTCGCCTCCCTCTCCGACTTCCTCTCGCGTGTCGGCTCTAAAAATTTGAATAGAAAGTCGCTGGAGTCGCTTATCAAGTGCGGTGCGCTCGACTCGCTTGCACCCGACGAGAGCGGTCGCGGCACACTCCTCGAGAGCATCGAGAAACTGCTCGCCTTCCATCGCGAGGCGACCGCGGTGGCGCCGCAGGACTCGCTCTTCGGCGCACTCATCGCCCCGCCGCCGCTTATCCTTCCGAAGGGTTCGCCGACGTCCTTGCTCGATAAGCTCGCGTGGGAGAAAGAGCTGCTCGGTATCTACGTGTCCGGCCACCCGCTCGATGCGCATGAGACGGTCACCAAGAAGGCCCACCTCACGATACAGAAGATAAAAGAGGAACCGCAACAGAGCCAACCGTTCATCCTCCCGCTCCTCGTCGGAGTCGTGCGCCCCATCCTCACCAAGAGCGGCGAGAAGATGGCCTTCGTCACCGTCGAGGACACCACTGATTCCATCGAGACGGTCATATTCACGAAATTGTTTAAGGAGCACGCGGCGATACTTGTGCCCGGCACCTGCATACTTGCGAAAGGTAAGGTCTCGATACGCAACGGCGAGACCACGCTCGCAATAGACGAATTGAAGCCGCTGTAGAAAAAGAAAAAGCCCTGTCCACTTCGGACAGGGCCTGC
>Ga0315268_10006003_pt1 | contig 12975 bp, 8 predicted proteins | sample C1_top_MG_FD_204535 | JGI IMG/M metagenome (GOLD analysis project Ga0315268, IMG submission 204535) | Sediment microbial communities from Yellowstone Lake, YNP, Wyoming, USA - C1_top | ecosystem: Environmental > Aquatic > Freshwater > Lake > Sediment | place: USA: Wyoming | collected 2017-08-01 | reverse complement strand
AGGTCGACGACGTAGACGTGATCGAGATTCTCAGGCAGGCCGGGCACGCCCAAGCCTGAGTTTCAGCGCGGCTTCACCCGCACGCCATCCTTGATCGTCTCGTCCGGATGCGCCACCACCCGGTCGTCGGCCTTGAGCCCTGACACCACCTGTGTCGCGAGCCCGGCGCGCTGGCCGATTTCTACCGGCGTCAGGCGTGCGCGCCGGCCATCCAGCACGAATGCCGCCCAGCCTTCACCCTGTCTGAACAGCGCGCTGGTCGGCAGTTGCAGCACGTCCTGCCCTTCCCACAGCACGAAGCGCGCCTCCACCCGGTAGCCGTCGCCGAGCCGCGCCCACGCCTCGCGCGGCGAACTGAAATCGACGATGACGCGCACCCGCTGCTCCTCGACGCCGAGCGCGGAAATCTTGGTGTAGCCGCTCGGTTCCACCACCCGCACTGTGCCCCCGAGCGGCTGCGCGCCGCCCCAGCGATCGAGGATCACCCTGGAGCCGGGCGCGATCTTCACCGCGTGGGTCGACAGCACCTCGACCTCGACTTCCAGGCTGGCGGGATCGCCGACCTCAAGCAGCGGCTGGCCCGCCGCCACCGCCCCTTCGCTTTCGTGCAGCAGTTTCAGCACGTGCGCAGCCACCGGCGCTTGCACCTGCACCTGCTCGGCGGCGCCGCCGGCTTGCAGGCGGGCGGTGCTGGAGAGGGTGGCGCGCGCCATCTCCAGTTCGAAGCGCGCCACCCTGACCGTGTGCTGCGTGGCCTGCTCGACGGCTCGGGCGCGGGTTTCCGCCGTGCGCGCGCTGTCGAGCGCCTGTGCGGAGACGAAATTGGATTGCCGCAGGGACTCCGCGCGGGCACGCTCCTGCGTCGCCAGCTGTGCGGCAGCGACAGCGGCACGGGCGTTCTCCTGCGCGGCGGCGAGCGCGGCCTGCGCGGCGCTCACCTGCGCCTGCGCCTGCGCGCGGGTGCGCGGATCGAGCGCCACCGCGCGCGCCGGTTCGATCACCGCCAGCACCTGCCCGGCGGCGACGGCATCGCCGGCCTTGAGATCGATGCGGCGGACGTAGCCCGCCATCGGCGCCGACACCGTGTAGCGCTCGCGCACCCGGGTCTTGCCTTCCTCCTCGACCGTTACCGTGAGCGGCGCGCGTTTCACCCCGGCGACATCGACCGGCACGGCGCGCGGCAGGAAGCCGTAGCCGAGTCCTGCCGCCACCCCCACCCCGATCGCCAGCATTCCGATTTTTGCGCGCAGCCGCATAGTGGTTGTTTGCCCTTATTCGCGTGTTTTCAAAACCGCCACCAGATCGAGCCGGCCGAGGCGGCGCCACAGCAGCAGGCCGGACAGCAGTGCGGAGACGATGATGACGCTGGCGCCCATGGCGTAGTTTTCCGGGGTCAGGATCAGCGGCAGTCGGTACAGCTCGCTCTGGAACGCCACCACCAGAATGCCGACCAGGCCGATGCCGACCACGAAGCCGACCGGAATCGCCGCCAGCGTCAGCAGCGCCAGTTCTCCCAGCAGGATATAGGCGATCTCGCCGCGGGTGAAGCCCAGCACGCGCAGGCTGGCGAGCTCGCGGCCGCGCTCGGAGAGGCTGATGCGCGCGCTGTTGTAGACCACGCCGAAGCCGATGGCGCCGGCGAGCACCGTCGCCACCAGGTTGTAGAACAGGATGAACTGGCCGATGGTGGCGTAGAAGCTCTGGATTGCCGAGGCATTGGCGACCAGACCGAGCACGCGCGGGCGTTCGTGCAGCCTGGCATAGAGTTCGGTCTCTTTGCCCGGCTGCACCGCCAGATAGGCGCCCGACACCGTGCTGCCCTCGCGCATCAGCGCGTTCACCGAATCCTGCCGCATGTAGGCCGACACGCCGAGATACTGTTTGGTGATGCCGAGCACCGGCACCTGCCGCACCGGGCGGCTGCCTTCCAGCACTTCCACCGTCAGCAGGTCGCCCGGCTTCACATGCAGGATATTCGTCGCCAGATGGTCGGTCAGCACCACGCCGCCCGGCGGCACCACCACCGGCTGCAGGCTGCGGTCGAGCGAGCGGTGCAGCCTGCCCTCGGGCTGGATACCGAAGATCGCGCCGCGGTAGCGGTATTGCCCGAAGCGCAGGATCGCCGGCACGTCGCGATAGCCCTCGACGTAATCGACGCCCGGCAGCGCAGCCAGCTCGTGCAGCGCGCGGCCGGAAGTCGGATCGATGAAGGCGAGCGCCAGATCCTCGCGCGACGCCTGGCGGAACTGCACGTCGACCATGAAGTCGATCGCGCCCTTCTGGTAGTTGCCCACCATCATCAGCCCGCAGGCGCAGGCGATGCCGAGCACGGTCAACAGCGACTTCAGCGGATGCCGCCCGATGTGGCGCAGGATCATGCGCGATGGCGCAGCGAGCCAGCGCTGCAGGCCGGTGCGCTCGACCAGGGTGGTGTGGTAGGCCACCGGCATTTCCGGGCGCATGCCCTCGGCCGGCGCCAGCCGCATCGCGCGCACCACCGACAGCAGGGTGCCGCTCACCGCCGCGAGCGCCGCCACCCCCAGCGCGATCAGCGCCACCCCGGGGCGCAGCTGGTAGTCGAGATAGGGAAAACGGAAGGTTGTTTCGGTGTAGACGTGCGACAGCCCCTGGCCGAACCAGGTGCCGAGCGCCAACCCGGCCGCCACGCCGAGCAGCGCCATCAGCAGCACCAGTTTGACGTAGTGCGTGCCGATCGCGACATAGCGGTAGCCGAAGGCCTTGAGAATAGCGATCTGCTCACGCTGCAGCGCGATTAGCCGGCTCAGCACGACGTTGAGCAGGAAGGCGGCGACGCCGAGGAAGATGGCCGGAAATACCGTGGCCATGGTCTTCAACTGCTTCAGCTCCTCGGACAGGAAGCGGTTGGAAAACTGATTCTTGCGGCCGTAGGAACCGGTGCCGCCGTAGGGCGCGAGGATGGCATCGACGCGGTCGATCACGTCCTGCTCGCTGGCGTCGCGCGCCAGCGTCAGGCTGACCTGGTTGAAGGCGCCGTCCATGTCGTAGGCGGCGGCGAGCGCGCTGCGCCCCATCCACAGCACGCCGTAGCGCTTGAAGTCCGGGAACATGGCGCCGGGCGCGATCTGGTAGACGTATTCCGGCGACACCGCGACGCCGACCACGGTGAGCTGCTTGCGCTTGCCGTTGATGATGGCGGCGAGGCGGTCGCCCGGCTGGAAGCCGTGGGCGTCGGCGAAGGTGTCGGACAGCACCACCTCGTCCGTGCTCCACGGTTGCACCGTGCGCCCGCGCTTGAAATGCAGCCGGTTGAGCTGCGCCTCGCCGACGTCCGGCAGCGACAGCAGCTGGCCGGTGATGGGGTCGGAAAAGCCTGCCACTTCCAGCTTCACCCCGGCCTTCACCCGCGTTTCCAGCCGCTCGACGCCGGGAATCGCGGCGAGTCGTTCGGCCACCGGTTCGGGCGCGCGCTTGAGGCTTTCGAACACGTCGGCGAAGCGGTATTCGCTGTAGAAGCGGTCGCGCGTGGTGACCAGCGAATCGTAGGTGGAGAGCGACATCACCAGAGTGGCGACGCCGCCCATGATCACCGCGGCGATCGCCAGCACCTGGCCGCGCATGTGCCAGAGGTCGCGGAACAGCTTGCGGTCGAGCGCCTTCATCGCGGGTGGCGCCGTTCCCAGCGCCGGTAGAACATCTGCTTGGCCCAGAGCATGACCGCGAGATAGGCGGCGACAATGCCGGCCAGCACCGCATAGAACGTGGGCGGCGGGGGCACGAAGCCGAGATGACTGGCGAACGGCAGCCACGGCAGCAGCGCCGCCACCGCCACCACTGCGAGCGACAAAATCACCAGCCAGATATTGGGCCGGCTGGCGAGCGGGCTGCCGCGGGTGCGGATGATGAATATGACCAGCACCTGGGTGGCGATGGACTCGATGAACCAGCCGGTGTGGAACAGCGCCTCGTTGGCGTGGAACATCTTCAGCATCACGTAGAAGGTCAGGAAGTCGAACACCGAACTCACCGGTCCGAGGGCCAGCATGAAATTGCGGATGAAGGCCATGTCCCACACCCGCGGGCGGGCCAGCGTGTCCTCGTCCACCTGGTCGAGCGGGATGGCGATTTCCGACAGGTCGTAGAGGAAATTGTTGAGCAGGATCTGGATCGGCAGCATCGGCAGGAAAGGTAGGAACAGCGTGCCGCCGGCCATGCTGAACATGTTGCCGAAGTTGGAACTGGTTCCCATCATGATGTATTTGGTGACGTTGCCGAAGGTGCGCCGGCCTTCGCGCACACCCTCCTGCAGCACGCTCAGATCAGGCTCCAGCAACACCAGGTCCGCCGCCTCCTTGGCGACGTCGACCGCGCTGTCGACGGAGATGCCCACGTTTGCCGCATGCAGGGCCGGCGCATCGTTGATGCCGTCGCCGAGAAAGCCCACCACGTGGCCGCGTGCCCGCAAGGCTTCGATGATCCGCGTTTTTTGCGCAGGTGTGACGCGGCAGAACAGGTTGACCTGCTCCACCTGCGCGTGCAGGGCGGGGTCGTCCATGCCCTGGATGTCGGCGCCGTTGAGCGTGCCGGTGATCGGCACGTTCAGCTTGTCGCAGATGTAGCGGGCGACCAGTTCGTTGTCGCCGCTCACGATCTTCACCGCCACGCCGCCGGCCGCCAGCGCGGCGAGCGCCGGCGCGGCGCTGGCTTTCGGCGGATCGAGAAACGCCGCGAAGCCGCTGAACACCAGTTCGCTCTCGTCGGTAACCACGGCATGGTCCTGATGCGGCGGGGCCTGGCGCCAGGCGATGCCGAGGACGCGAAACCCGTTGCGGCTCAGTTCATCGAACAGCGCAAGGATGCGTTCACGCGCTGCGTGGTCGAGGGGGGTCAGCGCATCCCCGTCTTCATACCGGGTGCACAGCCGCAGCACGTCTTCGGGCGACCCTTTAACGAACAGGCTGCGCCCCCCGGACCGCTGCAGCAGCACCGAGACCCGCCGCCGCTCGAAGTCGAACGGCACCTCGTCGATCTTGCGCCAGGCGCTGACATCGATGTGGGTGTGCGACAGGATCGCCTCGTCGAGCGGGCTCTTGATGCCGGTTTCGAACTGGCTGTTGAGGTAGGCAAGTTCCAGCACCCGGTCGCTGTCGCGTCCCAGGGCGTCGACGTGGCGCTCCAGGCGGATGTGCCCTTCGGTGAGGGTGCCGGTCTTGTCGGTGCACAGCACGTCGATGCCGCCCAGTTCCTGCACTGCGGACAGCCGCTTGACGATGACCTTGCGGCGCGCCAGCCGCATGGCGCCCTGCGACAGCGTGACCGACAGCACCATCGGCAGCAGCTCCGGGGTCAGGCCAACCGCCAGCGCCACGGCGAACAGGAAAGACTCGAACAGCGGGCGGTGGAATGCCGCGTTGATCAGCAGCACCGTCAGCACCAGGATCACGGTGAGGCGCAGGATGAGGGCGCCGAAGGCCTGGGTGCCGCGCTCGAAAGCGGTGGCCTGCGGACGCTGCACCAGGGTGTCGGCGATCTGCCCCAGCGCCGTCGCGGAGCCGGTGCGGACGATGAGCATGCGCCCCGTCCCGCTGATGACCGAGGTGCCGAGGAACAGCGCATTCGTCGCGGCCGTCATGTCGGCGTCAGGGAGTTCGTCCAGCGCGTGCTTTTCCACCGGGTAGGATTCGCCGGTCAGCATGGCCTGGTTGACGAACAGGTCGCGCGCGTCCAGCACGCGCCCATCCGCCGGCACCAGGTCGCCCGCCGCAAGCAGAACCACGTCGCCGGGCACCAGTTCGGCGACCGGAATCTCGCGCGCCTGGCCGCCGCGTATCACCGCAGCACGCAAGGCCACCGTATGCCGCAGTTTTTCGACGGCGCGGCTGGCGCGATACTCCTGGAAGAAATCCAGGGTCACGCTCATCAGCACGATGCCGGTGATGACGACGAAACTCTTCATGTCACCGAGCATCCCGGCAATCGCGCTGGCCGCCAGCAGCACCAGCACCAGTGGATTCTTGAAATGAGCCACAAACTGCAGCACCCACGCCCGTTCGGCGCGCGGGCGCAACAGGTTCGGCCCGAAGGTGCGGCGCCGGGCTTCGGCTTTCGCCTCGCTCAAGCCTTCAGGCGAACTGCCCAGTTGCGCCTGCAGCGCCGCAAGCGGCGGCTGCCAGAAATCCGGGGGGAGCGGTTCGGGGGGCGGCATGTTTCACCAGGCCAGTTCGTGCGCCGGCTTCTTGGCGGCGTTTTCATGGATCTCGGCGATGCGGCCGTCGGACAGCCGGATCACCCGATCGGCCATGTCGGCGATGCCGGCGTTGTGGGTGATCAGCACGGTCAGGGTGCCGAGTTCGCGATTCACCTTTTCCAGCACCTCGAGCACCACCACGCCGGTGGCCGAATCGAGCGCGCCGGTGGGTTCGTCGCACAGCAGTACCGCCGGGTTCTTGGCGACGGCGCGCGCGATCGCCACCCGCTGCTGCTCGCCGCCGGAAAGCTGGGCCGGAAAGTGGTCGAGCCGGTTGCCCAGCCCCACCAGCGCCAGCGCATCCTCGGGACGCATCGGCGCGGCCGAGATCTCGGTCACCGCAGCGACGTTCTCGCGCGCGGTGAGGCTGGGAATCAGGTTGTAGAACTGGAACACGAAGCCGACGTGCTCACGGCGGAAACGGGTGAGTTCGGTTTCGGAGGCGCCGGTCAGGGTGTGGTCGAGATAACGCACCTCGCCACCGCTCGGCGCGTCGAGTCCGCCGAGGATGTTCAGCAGGGTGGACTTGCCGCTGCCCGAGGGGCCGAGCAGCACCACCAGTTCACCGCGATAGAGGGTGAGGTCGATGCCGCGCAGGGCGTGCACCTCGACCTCGCCCATGCGGTAGATCTTGGTGAGGCCGCGGGCGACGAAGATGGCGTTGGCTTGGGCTTGATCCGGTGGCATGCGCTTGATCATGCCATGCGCGGTGGCGGGCGGCCAGCGTGGGCTGGCAGCAATCCGTCATTCCGGCGTTGCCGGAATCCAGCCTGCTTAACGGGACCCCGGCGTTCGCCGGGGTGATGAAGCAAGATGCTCCGCAAACCACCCCGCAGCCCGGCTCGCGACCGCTTCCAGCGTGCCGGGTTCCTCGAACAGATGGGTGGCGCCGGGAACGATCACCATCTCCTTCTCGCAGCGCAACTGGTCGAAGGCCAGCTGGTTGAGGTCGATCACCCCATCGTCGTAGCCGCCGACCAGCAACAGCGTCGGCGCGGCCACCTTCATCAAGGCCTGCTCGCTGGCGAGGTCGGGACGGCCGCCGCGCGAAACCACCGCATGGGCCTGATCACCCAGCGCCGCCGCGGCTTCCAGTGCGGCCGCGGCACCGGTGCTGGCGCCAAAAAACCCAAGTGGCAAATCCCGGGTGGATTCCTGATCGCCGACCCAGCGCGCCGCCTCAAGCAGGCGCTGCGTCAACAAGCCGATATCGAAACGACGGGAATAATCGCGGTCTTCTTCCGGCGTCAGCAGGTCCATCAGCAGGGTGCCGACGCCGGCTGCACGCAGCACCCCGGCGACATAGTTGTTGCGTGGCGAATGGCGCGACGAGCCGCTGCCGTGGGCGAACAGCACCAGCCCGATGGCGCGCTCGGGAATCTCCAGCATGCCCTCGATGGTGACGGGACCGGCGGGGATATGGGCCAGGGTCGATGTGCTCATGGCCGATCCTCCCGGTGCATGGCAATCGGGATGCGGCGGTTGCCGAAGGGATGGCTGAATGCGCCGAAGCAGCCGGCAATGGCGCTGCCGCAGTGCGGGCAATGGCCGTCCGGCGTCAGGCTGTACTGGTCGATGCGATACCAGTCGCGCACGATCAACGGTTCATGGCAACTCGGGCAGAAGGTGGTGCCGCCCGTGGTGTCGTGCACATTGCCGGTGTAGACGTAATGCAGGCCCGCCTTCAGTGCGATGTCGCGCGCACGCGTGAGCGTGGACGCCGGGGTGGGCGGCACATCCAGCATCTTCCAGTCGGGGTGGAAGGCGGAGAAATGCACCGGCACATCGGGGCCGAGCTCGCGCATGATCCACTGGCTCATCGCCGAGAGTTCGGCGTCGGAATCGTTGTGGCCGGGAATCAGCAGCGTGGTGATCTCGAGCCAGACGCTGGTCTCGCGCTTCAGGTACACCAAGGTGTCGAGCACCGGTTGCAGGTGCGCACCGGTCAGCTTGAAATAGAACTCCTCGGTGAATGCCTTGAGGTCGACATTGGCCGCATCCATCTTGGCGTAGAACTCACGCCGTGGTGCCTCGTGAATATAGCCAGCGGTGACCGCGACGGTCTTGAGGCCGCGCGCATGGCAGGCGTCGGCCACGTCCATCGCGTATTCGGCGAAGATCACTGGGTCGTTGTAGGTGAAGGCCACGCTCTTGCAGCCGCTCTGCTCTGCCGCCTTGGCGATTTCGTCCGGCATCGCCTGATCGACCATGGTGTCGGTCTCGCGCGACTTGGAAATATCCCAGTTCTGGCAGAACTTGCAGGCGAGGTTGCAGCCGGCGGTGCCAAAGGAGAACACCGACGATCCCGGGTAAAAGTGATTCAGCGGCTTTTTCTCGATCGGGTCGACGCAGAAACCGGACGAGCGGCCGTAGGTGGTGAGCACCATCTGCCCGCCTTCCATCTTGCGCACGAAGCACAGGCCGCGCTGGCCCTCGTGCAGCTTGCAGTCGCGCGGACACAGGTCGCACTGGATGCGGCCGTCGGGCAGCGCATGCCACCAGCGTGCGGGGTAATGCGATTCGGGAATGCTCATGCGGCTGACTCCTTCCACTTGCTGACCGTATAGCGCGACAGACGCACGCTTTCAGACCAGAAATCCATCGACAGGCCGGCCTTGCGTTTCAGGTGGGCGAGAAACTCGGTCGGCTCGGGGAGTTGCTCCCACACCTGCGGCAGGAAGGTGCTGCGGTAATGCCCATACTCGAACACCACGCCGTCGATGCCGGGCCGCAAAGTGGCCAGCGCATGCTCTTCGCTCGCCACCGCCATCGTTTCGGTCGGCGACAGCAGTGACACCTCGACCCGTATGTCGTCGAATTCCGCGCGGGTAAGCGGCATGAAGCGCGGGTCGCGAAAGGCGGCTGCCACCGCGTTTTCCCGCACATCCAGACCCAGCGGCCGATGCGCCTCCAGGGTGCCGATGCAGCCACGCAGTTCACCCTGTCGGGTCAAGGTGACAAAGCTCGCACCGGGTTCCTGCAGCCAGGCAGGCTGCGCCGGAGATTCCACCCCGTGCCCCAGTTTCGAGGCAATTTCCGAACGCGCCAGCTTCAGCAGGGTCGAGCCCTTTTCCGCATCCGGCTGGTCCGGATCGGTTGCGGCCTCGAAGGCAAAGGCGGCATACCCAACCACCCGCTCGGGGTCGCCGGCGGTATCGCTGGAATTGCACACATCCAGCGCCACCGGGTGCAGACCATGCTTGCGCGCTGCCAGCAGCAGGCCGTTGACCGGCGTGGCACCGCAGGCCTGCTCGTGGTTGAGATGCGAATTCAGCGCCAGGATGGCGTCCACCGTGCCGCTGTCCACCTTGCGGGCGACGGCATCGGGCAGAAAATGCGACAGGTCGGAACTGATCACGATCAGCGTTTCGTCGCCGCCCCACACGGTTTCCAGCACCTCGGCCACCTCGGCCGCAGTCGCTTCGCCCACCGCCAGCGGCAGCAGCTGGAAATCGCCCAGCACCTGCTGCAGAAAAGGCAGCTGCACTTCCAGCGAATGTTCCATCTGGTGCGCTGCCGCGCTGCGGATGACCTGCGGCAATCCGGACAGACGCTGCATGCCTTCGCGATCCAGCGGGATTTCGCCGAGTGGCGTGGCAAAGCGCTCCGCTTCGGGCAAAGCCAGCCCGCGTACATAGACGCGATGGGTGGGGCCGAGCAGCACCACCCGGCGGATGCGGTCGCGCAGGTCGCCCAGCCGGGCATAGGCACTGGCGGCGACGGCACCGGAATACACATAACCGGCGTGCGGCACGATCAGCGCCTTGGGTGGGCGCAAGGGCGCACTTTCCCTGGCGTTTGCCAACAGGTCGACGACGGTGCGCCTGAGCACGATCGGGTTGTCCGGGTAGAACATGCCCGCAACGGCGGCGGGGCGGGTGATAGGCATACGGCACTCCCACATCAATATAAACATTAGATGTGGGGGAATAAGCCCGATTTCAAGCTGGCGGGGCGGAAAATCCGGCCATTCAGTGCAGCTTGATGCGTGCCCGGATCGGCGTGCTGATGAAATGCGCGTAGGTGGTCATCGCGGTTTTGAACCAGCCGTGCAGGGCGATCTGGTGCATCTTGTGCAGCGACCAGTAGACCAGCCGCGCCAGCACGCCTTCGATCATGATGCTGCCGCCGGAGAGGCTGCCCATGAGGTTGCCGACGGTGGAATGGCGGCCGAGTGCGACCAGCGAGCCATAGTCGCGATAGACATATTCGAGCAGCGGCTTGCCGTGAAAGCGGCGGCAGATCGCCTTGGCCATCAGCGACGCCTGCTGGTGCGCGGCCTGCGCGCGCGGCGGCACGTTGCGACCGTCGGGCATCGGGCAGGCGGCACAGTCGCCGAGCGCGAAGATGTTGTCGTCGCGGGTGGTTTGCAGGGTGGGTTTCACCACCAGCTGGTTGATGCGGTTGGTTTCCAGGCCGTCCAGGTCTTTCAGGAAATCCGGCGCCTTGATCCCCGCCGACCACACCATCATGCTGGCGGGGATGAAGCTGCCGTCGGCGGTGAGCATCCCGTCCTTGCGCACTTCGACGACGCGTTCGTTGGTGTGCATCTCGACCCCGAGTTCGGCCAGCCGTTCGGCGGCGGCGGCCGATAGCCGGGGCGGCAGACCCGGCAATATGCGGTTGGAGGCTTCGACGATGAGCAGTTTCAGGCTTTTGTCCGGATCGATATTTTCCAGACCGTAAGCCGACAGCTCGCGTGTGGTGTCGTGCAGTTCGGCGGCGAGCTCGACCCCGGTGGCACCCGCGCCGACGATGCCGACGGTGAGCTGGCCGGGCATGACATCGCTGGCCTGGGTATGCGCGCGCAGGCAGGCGTTGATGTGGCGGCGGTGAAATTCGCGCGCTTCCTCGGGCGTGTCGAGCATGACGCAATGCTCGGCCACGCCGGGCACGCCGAAGTCGTTGGCGACCGAGCCGACGGCGATGATCAGGGTGTCGTAGCGAAAGCGGCGGCGCGGAATGATTTCCTCGCCATTTTCGTCCAGGGTGGGCGCGACGCAGATTTCCTGACGCGCGCGGTCGAGCCTGTCCATGCGCCCGAGGCGAAAGCGGAAATGATGCCAGTGCCCCTGCGCCAGATACTCCAGCCGCTCGGCGTAGGAGTCGAGGCTGCCGGCCGCGACTTCGAACAACAGCGGCTTCCACAGGTGCGAGGGCGAAGCGTCGATCAGGGTGACGTTCGCGCGCTTTCGTTTGCCCAGTTTGTCGCCCAGCCGGGTCGCCAGTTCGAGTCCGCCCGCGCCGCCGCCGACGATGACGATTTCATGCGCCTGCTGTTGCGTTGTCACGGCTCTGCCCCTGTCTGTCACGATAGGCCGATGATACCTGCAACATAAGCAAACGCTTCTATATCATGCTTGATACCTGACCCCGCTGAACTCGCTAGAATCCATGCACGACCCATAAATGGACTCCGACTTTCCACGGGCTAAAGCCCGTGAAAGATCGTATGCGCAAAGGAACCGCCATGACCGAACCGCTGCTCATCGCCAGAAACGCCACCACCGACCTCGTCCTGCTGCCGCAGATGGCCAACCGCCACGGCCTCATCACCGGCGCCACCGGCACCGGCAAGACCGTCACCCTGCAAACGCTGGCCGAGCATTTTTCCAGCATCGGCGTGCCGTGTTTCATGTCGGACGTGAAGGGCGATCTGTCGGGCGTGTCGCAACCCGGCGGCGGCAATGCCAAGGTGGAAGAACGGGTCGCGTCGCTCAAGCTGGAAGGCTTCCAGCACCAGGGCTATCCGGTCATCCTGTGGGATCCGTTCGGCACCGCTGGGCACCCGGTGCGCGCCACCATTTCCGACATGGGCCCGCTGCTGCTGGGGCGCATGCTCGATCTCAACGAAACCCAGAACGGGGTGCTCAATCTGGTGTTCAAGGTGGCCGACGACAACGGCCTGCTGCTGCTCGACCTGAAAGATCTGCGCGCGATGCTGGCGTATGTGGGCGAGAACGCCAAACAGTTCACCACCGATTACGGCAACGTGTCGTCGGCCTCCATCGGCGCCATCCAGCGCGGCCTGCTGGCGCTGGAGTCGCAGGGCGGCGAACAGATTTTCGGCGAACCGATGTTGAATATCGCCGACCTGATCCAGACTGACCAGGGGCGCGGCGTTATCAACATCCTGTCGGCCGACACGCTGATGCAATCACCGAAAATGTACGCCACGCTGCTGCTGTGGCTGCTGTCGGAACTGTTCGAGAAGCTGCCCGAAGCGGGCGACCTCGACAAGCCGAAACTGGTGTTCTTCTTCGACGAAGCGCACCTGCTGTTTACAGACGCACCGGATGCGCTGGTGGACAAGATCGAGCAGGTGGTGCGGCTGATCCGCTCCAAGGGCGTGGGGGTGTTTTTCGTCACCCAGAACCCGGCCGACGTGCCGGACAAAATCCTGTCGCAACTCGGCAACCGGGTGCAGCACGCGCTGCGTGCGTTTTCCGCGCGCGACCAGAAAGCCGTCAAGGCCGCCGCCGAAACCATGCGCGACAACGCCGCGCTGGACGAGGCTGCCGTCATCACCGAGCTTGGCGTGGGCGAAGCGCTGGTGTCCTTCCTCGACGAGAAAGGCCGCCCCGGCGTGGTCGAGCGCGCCTTCATCGTGCCGCCGCAGGGTCAGCTCGGTCCCATCACCGATGCCCAGCGCCGGCAGTTGATGCAGTCCTCGCTGGTGGCGGGCGTCTACGACAAGATGGTTGACCGTGAGTCGGCCTATGAATCGCTGAAGGCGCGCGCCGAACAGG
>Ga0315268_10006002_pt1 | contig 12976 bp, 9 predicted proteins | sample C1_top_MG_FD_204535 | JGI IMG/M metagenome (GOLD analysis project Ga0315268, IMG submission 204535) | Sediment microbial communities from Yellowstone Lake, YNP, Wyoming, USA - C1_top | ecosystem: Environmental > Aquatic > Freshwater > Lake > Sediment | place: USA: Wyoming | collected 2017-08-01 | reverse complement strand
TGTTTTTAAACAGAAGTGAGCACTTATAATGGAGGCCATATGACAGACCGTATATACCGATTATTTTTTGGAGCTATCATGCTGATTTCCCTATACTTTGAATTAAAGTATTTGGTACATCTTCTAATTGCCCTGATGATTTTTGAAGGCATCACGAACTGGCGCATACCCCTGTTGATCAAGAGGTTGCGCGGCATTCCAGCAGGAGTGGATATCAATTCCAAATCAAACTGCCGAATCAACGTCGATGCGGAACGTATCTGGCGCCTCTTTATCGGAATCACTTTTTTAGTCTCTTACGTTTTCTTCCCCGATCAATTGTGGATTGTGCCATGGTTCCTGGCATTCGTAATTTTTGGCGCAGGCGCAAGCGATGTCTGCCCCGGCCTCCTGGCTATAAAAAAAATTGGATTTAAATGAACAGTTCGTTCAGCACTATCAGAATAGATTTTGTTTCCGGTAGTCTGCCCACCAAAATCACAGGCATAGTTTTCTGGGGAACTCTGCTGGTAGGGCTCCTTATTGCTCTTATCATGCTGCATGGAAAAAAGGCCGAACTGGCAACCCTTCAAGCAAACGATATGATGCTTGTTGGTAAAGAAATAGAAGATATCCTTGAGCGGCAACCAGCGTTACCGCTGCTACAACGCAACCATAAGGCACTGGAAAGCGCGATCCAATCGCTTCAGCGTCAACTGCAGTTTGAAGCAATTGAACTTTCACGCCAGGGAGAGACCCTGCTGGTCGGGCACAAGCGCCCGAATCAAAAAATATTGGCTCGCGTCCTCCGGGTTCGTCACCCGTCTGGAGAGGCTGAAACACCTGGCGTCCTGATGACTGCATACTTTCCAAATCTTGATGAGATTGTTTCAAATTACCGCAAAAATATACTGATGGCAATCGGTCTGATGATCATAATCTACGCATTAATCCTGCAATATATTTTACACATCCTGCTGTCTCGCCCTTTCTCCGGGATGGTGAAAACAGCAAAGAGCTTTGCCGAGGGCAACTCAGAAATACGCTTTGACGAGACGAACCGCGACGAATTTGGATTTCTGTCCAAATTTATTAATAAGGCGCTCGACTCAATAGCAGCGAATGAAAAGGAAATGAATGAGGCATTGGCCCATTTAACCCATTCAGAAGCCGCTCTCTTCAGGGAAAAAGAGCGTGCCGAGGTCACGCTGCAATCAATTGCGGAAGCGGTTATTACGACCAACTCTTCGGGTGAAGTGCAGTACTTGAACCCGGTAGCTGAGCGCATAACGGGATGGAGTAATGCGGCGGCGCACGGATTGCAGCTCGCAACAATCTTTTCCCTTGTACAAGAAAACAGCGGCAAGTCGATAGCCAACCCGGTTTATGCATGCCTGGAGAATAACCGTGTGGAAACTCTCGTCCCGCACACCACCCTGTTGCGTCAAGATGGTGTGATTATTGCCATTGAAGCGTCAGCAGCGCCAATGCGCAATGATTTGGGTGAAGTCATCGGCGCGGTGATGGTGTGCCAGGATGTCACCCAGGCACGCAAATTCGCTTATCAGCTTTCATTCCAGGCCGGCCACGATTCGCTGACTGGACTCTACAACCGTCGCGAATTCGATAATAAACTGCGTGAATTGATTGAAAACGCAAAATCAAACGGCAGTCAGCATATTCTGCTTTATCTGGATCTTGATCAATTCAAAGTGGTTAACGATACTTGTGGCCACATGGCAGGTGACAGGTTATTGCTGCAGCTTTCCGCCTTGCTGGGGCAAAAGGTACGCAAAAACGACATACTGGCCAGACTTGGAGGTGACGAATTCGGCGTTCTGCTTATGGGATGCGATATTGACTACGGCAAGAAAATTGCAGATACCATCCTTCAGCTTATCTCTGACTTCAGATTTGTCTGGGATGACAAAATTTTTCAAATTGGCGTCAGCATAGGTCTTGTGCCGGTGACAGCTGCCACTGAAAATTCGGCTGAGGTAATGAGTGCCGCTGATACTGCCTGTTATATGGCAAAGGATAAGGGACGAAACCGTATACAGATATATCAAGGGCAAGAAGTGGATGGCAGAAAATACGGCGAGATGCAATGGGTGCCCAGAATTCACAAAGCAATAGAGGAAAGCAGACTGCACCTTTATCGCCAGAATATCGTGAAGCTCGCTTCGGATGATGAAGCGGATCATGCCGAGATTTTGTTGCGGATGGAAGGCGAGGATGGCGTCATTATCCCGCCCATGGCATTCATACCTGCAGCGGAACGATACAATGTGATGCCCATGATTGACCGGTGGGTCATAAAAAATACCCTGGAATGGTTGAAAACCAACCCGCTCAGCAAAAACAATTGTCCCCAGCGCCTTGCCATCAACATTTCCGGACAGTCGTTGGGCGATGAGCAATTCCTTGAATACCTGCTGGAGCAATTTGACCAAACAGGGGTAACACCCGAAAATATCTGTCTGGAAATTACAGAAACATCGGCTATTGCCAACATCGGCAATGCGATGACTTTTATCGCAGCACTCAAGGAAAAGGGATGCAGATTTGCGCTGGATGATTTCGGTAGCGGAATGTCATCTTATTCCTACTTGAAAAATCTGGATGTAGACTCCTTGAAAATTGATGGTTCTTTCATCAAGGACATGGCGCATTCCCCTGTGGATTTTGCAATGGTGGAATCGATTAACCACATTGGCCATGTGATGGGTTTACAGACCATTGCCGAGTTCGTGGAGGATGAGGCGACGCTGAACAAGCTGCGTGAAATTGGCGTGAACTACGCCCAGGGGTATATCTTGCATATACCTGAAAGATTGGTATGACCGGGAGACTCTATAGGCCAGCAGAAATACACCGGGTTTTAGTCAGCTCTGATAAACCTAAAAACCGAAGTTCAATCCGCAGATTTCGCAGATTCACCTCGGAGAGGTTCTTGTGCCCTTGGGTACACAGATTTTGAATCACTTACGAATGTTTGATCGTACACCCAAAAGGTTATCCAGCCATCTCGATAACTCTTTGTTTAATAATGCGTAATCTGTGTACCCAAAGGGCACAAGAACCTCTCCGAGGTAATCTGCGGACAACTGCTTTTTCCAGGATAAATGAAGCATTATCAGAAAATATCCGCAGGTTTTTGATTTTTACCGCGACATCCGACCCAGTATTCTTTTACCGAAACAAACTCAACAGCGCATCAAAATCATTTTTTCCTGGCTTCAATCTCCCTGCGCACACGCTCGATTTCGCGTCGTTTGGCTTCCTTAGTTCCCCACTTGGGTTCTTCGGTCAACTTGCGCTGCTTGTCCGCCGCCTGCTGCTCCTGCCAGCGTTTCAGTGCGGCAAGACGTTCTGCTTCCCGTTTGGCCAGCTCCTTTTCGGCGGCTTCCTTTTCTGCCCACAGCCTTTCCAGCGGAATCGGGATTGGCGGCTTTGGCATGTTTGCCATCGCACAGTATTTTCCGATGTTGTCCCTGACCGAATCCGCGGCAAAATCGTAATCGCGGGCAAATTCATTGATCAGTGGCAAATTCAGCGCTGCGTAGACCGGCTGCCAGATTTCTTGCTCGCCCTGGCAGCGCCGCACCGACAGCTGCGGATTGAATTGATACCACCCCTGGCTGACGCGCATGAACAGGGCGCGGTTGTAAGCGTAGTCGCGCTCCACCTCGTTGCGCGCAAGCACGCCGGAAAGGTGTGCGCGTTTGTTGCGTTCGGGATACACCACGTTGGCGGGCAGGTATTGCCAGGCTTCGAGTATGGCGTGTGTGTCGAAAGCACCGTAATCGCGCCGCTGTGGATGGGTGAAACGCGATTTGAACAGCACCCATAAGGTTTGAAACAGGAAGTATTCGGAGAGATGCCGGTCTATCCTAACCAGCCGCTCTCCGGTATTGACATCAATGCCCGCTGGAGCGAGCAGCTCATAGAGGGACGCAAACTGGCCACGCGCAAATTTGGGATCGCGGAAGGCTGTGCCCATCGCCCAGTGCAGCGCATTGTAACCGTACTGGTCAGTTGCCTCAGTATCCGCACCGCGCTGCAGCAGCGCTTCCACCAGCGGGATGTTGCCGGCGGCGGCGGCCGCCATCAGCGGCGTCTGGTTCATCGGCAAACGATGCTCGATGCCGTGCTGCTCGCATTGTTTCAGAATATCTTTATAGTGGTGAGCGAAATATGTAACATAGCTTTTGCGCCCCAGGGTCGAGCGCTGCAGCGCAAACGATTTTGCCGTGTCGAACTTTGCTTCCTGCACCAGCCACTCTGCCAGCACCGGCTCGTCATGGCAGGTGGCGTATTCGTAAAGCTGTTGTTTCAGCTTGCTGCCGGTTGCCTGTTCGCGGAACACCTTGATCAGCGTTTCCCGCAGCCTGGTTTCATCGAACACCGGCCACGGCGGCGGTGTCTGCTTGAGGATGGTGCGGCGGATGGCTTCAGCCTGTTCCTGTTTACCCTGGAGTTCGAGCTTGCGTGCCTCTTTCTGCCAGTCTTCCATGCTGGACTGCTGCGCATCCACTTTTACTTGCCCGGCAACGGCGAGATCTAGCAATGCAAAAACGGGGTGGCCGGTATCGGCTTCGAGGATGAACAGGTTCTTGATGGCCCGCGTCAGCGCCACGTAAAGAGCGTTGACGAAGAATTTGTAAATCTCCAGCGACTTGTCGCTCTTGTCCTTCGCGCGGCGGTAATCGAGCGTGTCCGCGGCAAGGCTGGCCCTGGTCACGCCGTCGACGATCTGGGTAAACTCGGCGCGATGATCGGAAACGAAACGGTACAGGATGATGTTCTCGTATTCAAGACCCTTGGCCTCGTGTATCGAAAACAACAAAGGGGTGGCAAAATGCTTGCGCGCTTCCGCCTTGTCTTCATCGCGCATCACCAGCACGGCGAACTGGGTGGAGCGCCGGACTTTCTGGTCCAGCTCGCGCAACACTGCGTCCTTGTCCGCCATCAGCGCCACTTGCCCCATTTCACCGCCCACTGCCTGCACCAGGAAATTGCTCTCGCGGTCGATGGAGCCGAAGCGCTGCTGCTTGATCTTGAGCAACTGGTTGGCGGTACGCGTGGCTTCCAGACCGTTGCGGAAGTTGGCGCTGAGCACGCGCAATTCCTGGCGTTCGGCGAGTTGCGGATCGTGCCAGAACAGGCTTTTTACCTGTCCCCAGGAGAAGAAGTTGGGATGGACGATCTGGTTGGAATCACCGCAAAGCAAAAAATTACCCGGCTTCTTGAGCGTTTTGAGCACCAGCGATAGTTGGGTGATAGTCAGGTCCTGCACCTCATCGACCACGACAAAATCGTAATGCGGGGCCGCGTATTTCTGCCATTCCTGCGCGACCAGGTTGAGGTCGTAGAGCTTCGCCTCTGCCAGCCACGCGCGGTATTTCTCAAACAGGTCATACAGTTTATCGCGCTGGTCTTCAGCGAAAATGGACTGGCGCACGCCTAGCATGCGATAGTCCTCACGGCTCAGGATGCCGTTTGCGCCCGCGCTTATTACACCGCGAATCTCCTCGAATGCCTGGTGGCCGTCAATGTCCCTGAACCCCTGGCGCATGCGCGAAAACCAGCCGGAAAAATCACGCCAGGCAGCTTCTCGCCCAGGCGGCACACGGATGGATTCAACAAATTCGCGGTAGGAAAGGAACAGCGTTTCCTGCCCGGCATGTTCGAAACCGTTGGCGTAGTAGAGGCTGCGCGCGTTCTGCGCCAGATAGGCGGAATGGGTGACATAAAGCACCTCGCCTTCCGCATGCTTGAGCTTTTCCAGCGTCAACGCCGTCTTGCCGCTACCGGCGCTGCCGACGACAATCAGCGGCGGCGGCTGGCGAAAGATCGCTTCCTGGGTATCGTCGAAGGAGATGGGCTTGTCGAGCAGATGTATGGTGGTGCGCTCAGGGTGCAGGTAACGCACCGGCTGTGCTTCCTTGCCGGCCTCGGCGGCGTCAATATCGGGAATTTTCGCCTCATCAATGGCGGCGCCGCGCAGGAAACGCGACTTGTCATAATCATGGTTGGCGATCACCTCCAGCATCAGCGCGCAGACTTCATCGCCATGGCGCACCAGAGAGAACAACAGCCGGTCAGCATCATCGAGCTTCGCCCGGTAGAACTTGCCGTGGCTGAGATTGGCCAGCTTCTTGACCTGCGCCGCACGGAAATCATCGCGCGCGATGGCATCAATAACCTTGCGGTAGCTGGCTTTGACGCGGGAGGTGTCAAGACCGATATATTCGAGAATTTTCATAAGCGGGGATGAATCTTGAAATGCTATCAAACTGTGGTACTTCAGGTTTTGTAAAGTCAGGAGGGTCAATCAGGGCCTGATTCCAGGATGTGCCATGCTTCGTGCTGGTGCAACCAGGTTGGATCCGCGTTTGCCCGAATGAATTCGTCTACCGGTACGCCATCTATGGACGGTGGCCGCTTGATCTTTTTCTGTTTGCCGTTGATGAAGACGGTCATGAATTGCAACTGTCTCTGCTTTTTATTGGCCTTGTGGCGCGCCGAGAGTTTGCGTTGAGGTTTTTTCATCTCAATCCGAATCCTTGCAGTCGATATTAGTAACATATTGTTTATAAACAATAAAATATAAAACCCGGCAACTTCACAATGGGCATTTCATTCAATAATGACCCGATAAACCAAGCTGTTGGCACCGGCATAATAATATAAATGGAAAAAGTCTGCTTTTTGCGCCTGATCCTCAAGTCTGATTCGCACAGCCTGGACAGGCCTGCGCTATATTCCCATCATTCCCCAAATTTTTTGGCAAACCAGATTTTCACCACCTGTGTCAGCGTCATATAACTCAGCAGCATCCCCGCCAGCAGCAGCCAGTACAGGGGTGGCAGCGCAACCAGGCCCAGCGTGTCCGCCAGCGGCGAAACTGTCAGCCACGCGGCGATCGACACGATGATCAGCGAGCTTGCAATCAGCGGCCAGCTGGCGCGGCTTTCGATAAAGGGAATTTTATTGGTGCGAATGATGTGGATGATCAGCGTTTGCGTGAAGATGGATTCCACAAACCAGCCGGTGTGAAACAGTTCCGGATTTTTCCAGCCGTGAAACACATTCAGCATGATGAAAAATGTAAGGTAATCAAAGATTGAGCTGATCGGCCCGATGATGAGAATAAACCGCTCCAGCCCAACTATCTCCCACTTGCGCGGCTTGGTCAGCCAGTCTGCATCCACCTCGTCGGTGGGTATGGTGGTCTGCGAAAAATCATACAACAGGTTATTGATCAGCACCTGGATCGGCAGCATCGGCAGGAACGGCAAAAACACGCTGGCGCCGACTACGCTGAACATGTTGCCGAAGTTTGAGCTGGCGGCCATCTTGATGTATTTGATGATATTGCCAAACACGCGCCTGCCCTCCAGCACGCCCTGCTCCAGTATCAGCAGGCTGCTCTCCAGCATGATGATGTCCGAGGACTCTTTCGCAATATCGACCACGCCCTCCACCGAAATACCGACATCGGCGGCCTTCAGCGCCGGCGCGTCATTGATACCGTCGCCCATAAAGCCGACCACATGCCCGTTGCGCTGCAAGGCGCGAATAATGCGCTCCTTATGCGCCGGCAGCAGCTTGGCAAACACGCTGGTCGTGCCGGCAACTTCGGCCAGCTCGACATCGCTCATCGCCTCGATTTGTGAACCCAGCAATAAATGCTCGACCGGCATGCCCACCTGTTTGCAGATATAAGCGGTGATTATTTCGCTGTCACCTGTCAGTATCTTGACTCTCACATTCAGTCCGAGCAGGCGTTTTAATGTTTCTGCGGCCGTTTCCTTGGGCGGATCCAGGAACGCCAGAAAGCCCAGCAGCACCAGATCGGATTCGTCTCTGGGTTCGTATACGGGTTCATCGGGCGCGTCCGGAATTTGCTTGTATGCCAATACGATTACGCGAAAACCCTGGCTGTTGAGGTCTGCCACCATCTGCGTGCTGTTGGCAATGTGCTCCGGCTGCATCGCAACTACTTTGTCTTCAATCTCGACCAGGCTGCACAACTCCATCATTTCTTCGAAGGCGCCCTTGCAGATCAGGGTGTTCAAACCGGTTTCATCTTCCACCACAACCGACATGCGGCGCCGCACGAAATCGAAAGGAATCTCGTCAATCTTGCGATATTTTTCGTCGGCTTGCAGGTGTTGTTCCAGCTCTTCATGCGCGAGGATGGCCTCGTCAAGCAGGCTCTTCAAACCGGTGTGGTGATAGCTGTTGAGGTAACCGAAATGCAGCACCTTCACGCTGTCATCGCCGTGCACGTTCAATTGTTTTTCCAGCACGATCCTGCCCTGTGTCAGCGTGCCGGTCTTGTCGGCGCACAGCACATCCATCGCGCCGAAATTTTGAATCGAGTTCAGGCGCTTGACGATCATCTTTTTGCGTGCCATCGCCAGCGCACCCTTGGACAGATTGACCGTCACGATCATCGGCAGCATTTCCGGCGTAAGCCCGACTGCCACCGCCAGCGCAAACAGGAATGCTTCCATCCAGTCATGCTTGCTCAGGCCATTGAGCAGAAAAACCGCAGGCACCATCACCGCGATAAAGAATATCATCAGCCAGGTAAACTTGTTGATGCCCCGGTCGAAGCTGGTCAACTGTCGCTGATCGGCAATGCTGGCGGACAGCGAACCAAAGTAGGTGCGATTTCCGGTATGGATAACCACGGCCGTTGCGGCCCCGCTCACGATGTTGGAACCGTGGAAACAGGTATTGGGCAGTTCCAGCGGATTCTGGAAAGCGGCAGATATTGCGCCAGCCTTTTTTTCCACAGGCAGCGCTTCGCCCGTCAGGGCAGCCTGATTGAGAAACAGGTCTTTGCTGAACAGCAAGCGAACGTCCGCCGGCACCATATCGCCCGCCGCCAGATGAATGATATCGCCGGGAACCAGATTTTTAAGCGGTACTTCGCTCTCTTTGCCGGCGCGCACTACCGTAGCGGTATTGCTGACCATCGCCCTGAGTTTTTCGGCAGCATGATCGGCGCGGGTCTCCTGCACAAAACGCAACACGATGCCCAGTATCACCATCACAAAAATAACGACTGTTGCGCGCAGGTCCCCGGTCAGAAACGAAAGCACACCCAGCGCCAGCAGCAGCAGTACCAGTGGGTTGGCGGCATTGCTCAACAACCGAACCAGGCTGGATTGCTGCTTCTCGCGTACAAACGCATTCGGCCCGAACCGCTTCAGGCGGGCGCCCGCTTCCTCGTCCGTCAAACCTTCGGCCGCAGATTCCAGCCTGACCAGCGTAGCCGCGTTATCAAGATGTGCAATTTCCGCCAACTGAGCAATGTGGCTGGCCCCAGGCGCGCCAGCAAGGCCGGCTGCTTGCTGCGATACATTAGTACGCTTCCCTGTCAAATTCATACAGCCCCCTGCCAGTTAAAATATCACTTGCCGTGGTTGCGCGCCTTACATTGGCTCAATTTAATCCTGGAAAAAGCAGTCATCCGCAGATTACCTCGGCGAGGTTCTTGTGCCGTTTGGCTACATAGATTACGCCTTATTTAACAAATAGTTATCTATAAAGATTGGATAACAAATTGAGTGTACGATCAATTATTCGTAAGCGATTCAAAACCTGTGTAAATCTGCGGATTGAACTGCAATTTTCAGGATAGACCCAAATAATCCATTGAACGTTTGTGCATCAGAGAATCAAAACCTGAAGGTCAGGTTTTAACCCGACACCCCGGGCTGAAGCCCGAGTTGCGGCTTAATGAATTATCTCGGATAAAGGTAGCTGCCCGATATTTCGCTTTTTTCCTATGATGCCAAGGTGAGTAAATTTAAAGCCGCGCGAATATTTCAGACCGTAACCCAGACCACGGTCTACGCCAATATGCACAAACCAGATAATCGACAATGCCAGTAGCACAGGCATGCTGAATACGACGCCTGTACAGGCTAACAGCGATGGAAGTATCTTTGCATGGGTCAAATTATACGCTGCCGCGCCGGTTTCCTTATTGACGAAGTAGGCCAGCAGCGCGACATCGGGAAGCAATATGGTTGACCAGAACAATATCCAGCTATATTCCTGATTCCAATAGAAAATAACTCCAAGAATAGAAATAGCCAATCCTTCAATACGCAATAGCATGTTCGGTTTCGACAAAAGCATATCGTTCTCCACAAAAAAATTCATCGCTGCGGCTTTAATTTAAGCATAAGCAGCCGTCCGGTTTCGATGAATAAAAACGTCAATGAAATAAAAATAAGCATATGTTTACCCGCAGTGGCGAGTCCGGCCAGCATGCCAATCAGCGGAAATTTTTCCGGATACAGATTGAGCATGGATAAAATAAATATATTTTCGGTGCAATCTGCCAGTGCAATGCCCAGAGGCAGTAAATTGAATTTCATCCACACCGATTTCGCCTCATGCACGACGCGTATCAAGCGGGTAAACAACATCGAGAACCCCAGGCCGTAGCAGCACGCGAACACAAAGTCGGCCATCAAAAAACGTTTGTATAGCGCGCGTCCCTGTTCGCCATATTGCGTCATGGAGTGATACGCTTCCTGTGCGGTATAAAATAATTTCAGGTCCAGCAAACCCTCCCCGCCGCTGATTTTGATCAGCTGCGGATTTGAAATTGGCAGCGGCAGACTGGAAAAGTTAAACAGCCAGAAAAATCCGCCCGTCACCGCAAGCAGCATAAACATTCGATACGGTGAATATTTTTTTGAAATATAAATACTGAGCCGGTTCAACATAATTATCGCCCCTTGGTTAAATTGAATAAGCCAGTGACTTCAACATTTGCGGCACGCCTGTCCGCCAATCCGGGTAACGCAGCTCGAAGCCCTGTTGCCGTAATGCAGATATATCACTCCGGCAATCCCTGGTTAAAACCTCCGCAGTCACAACGCCTGCAATCAGCGAGGCAAGCCAGCGCGGAACCCGGCGCGGCTTTTTGGCCTGAAGCAAAGCGGCAATGCCATCCAAAAATTCTGCTTGCGTGTTGGCGCTTCCATCAGTGACCACCCAGCTGCTACCAGCCGGAATTTCGCGTTGTTGTTTGGCAAGATGAACTACGGCGCGTGCAGCATCTGCAACATGAACAATCGCCATGCGGTTGCTTCCGCTTCCGATAACCGGCATCCTGTGCTTGATCAAACCCGGAATGACCGTATCCGCAAACGCCTTGCCCGGTCCGTATACCGTGCCAAGATATATATACACGGCCTTCACTCCGCTACTTTCCACCAGCTTCCTCACCGGAACACCAATATAGGCAAAGCCCGCATACTCATCCACCAGCGCGGATCGATGGCTGATTTTCCCGTCTTTGTCAGGTGCCAGATCATCGACGCCACTTACATTGAACAGCAGCGGCCGTTCACTTTCCGGCAAGCGTTTCAGGTGCGTCAATAATTCACGCGTGACTCGCAGGCGGTAGGCCGCCACTTGTTGAATTGAACGGCGGCTTATCCGCCTGGGTAATTTGGGTTGTATCAGATCGACCATTGCCTGGCTGCCTCTCGCCTCGTCAATCCATGCATCAACCTTCATTGCATCGCCCATCACGGCCTGAGCGCCCATACCGGAGACCAATGCAACCGACTCCGCAGTGCGCACCAGAGCTTTAACCTTCCAGCCGGATTCTACGGCTTGCCCGATTACGGTCTTGCCAATGTAACCCGCTGCTCCCAGCACAAATAAAGTTTGATTCATTTTTTTTATCCCTTCAATGGTGATCATTTGCTAACCCTATATCCAAAATTTTTTTACTTGCGCAACATGCGCTGCATCAACAGCAGCAGAGACACAGATGAAGCGCTCGCACTCCCCTTGATCTCCCTGAAGTACAGCAAGCGCCCAAATTGAGCCAGTGTGCCTGACAACACGGACAGCTGTAATTCCATCGCAACGTCTGACGCGACCTCACCCTGCTGGCGACCCGCCTCCAATAATCTGCGCAACTGGCCTATCAGCGATTGCTCCCGTAGTTCACTGCCAACCTGCGGCCAGAAATGGCGCAAGTTATCCTGCACAAACAAAAACGCATCCATCGATTCGTCAATAAACGCAGTAGCCCGCCCAACCAGCAAAGCCAGATTTTCGGAAAACGGGGCGTTATAATTAATCCCGTCAAACAGCTTGTAGATCAGCTGCCGGTAGCAGTTTAGAAACAGATATCGCGCCAAATCGTCCTTGCCGGCAAAATGCTTGAATAACGCCGGATTGGAATAGCCAGCCTCCCCCGCAATATCCCTTATGCTTGTGCCATCCAGCCCATTGCGCACAAACAGCAAAAGCGCCGCCTTCAGTATTTCCCGCTTGGCAGGCGAGTCCTGTTCCTTGATATAAAAAGGAATTAATTTATCCGGCGATCGACTCAAAACTTCCCCACTGGTTAGCGATTGATAACCAGTATAACCGGTTTCAGGTATTACGCAAGCAGGAACCAACAAAGATGGGAATATCAAAAGTTAAATAACAACACTGGAAAGATGCATTATTCAAAATCTTCTAAATTTTGCTTCGTCCGCTGCATTTGCGGATAATTGGATAGCAAATTTCAGTTCTGGACTGATTTTAATGGAGGCGAATACTATGCGTAAGAAGATTTAAGTAATGCACAGCCTGAACAAACGACTGTCGGACAATCTTAACCTGCGCCACCTTCTACGCAATATCGTGTCCGATCATCACTTTCATGATGTACCGATTCACGACTGAAAAAAGAGGTGGAACGTAAGAAGGACACTGGCAATTACCCCTCTATAGACCAACGCCAAGAACGTCTAAACTCGTCTGCCGGTTATTCGTGCGAGAAAAACGAAGATAGCCCGATTCCCATTTTTCTGAAACCTTGTAGGTCAATAATTCTTTTCACACAACGTACTTTTACTCAAGTTTAGACATTCAGCCCCAATAGGACGGGAATTTTAGCACGGAAAAATATTTACTCAAGTTTAGACATTCAGCCCCAATAGGACGGGAATTT
>Ga0315268_10006001_pt1 | contig 12977 bp, 14 predicted proteins | sample C1_top_MG_FD_204535 | JGI IMG/M metagenome (GOLD analysis project Ga0315268, IMG submission 204535) | Sediment microbial communities from Yellowstone Lake, YNP, Wyoming, USA - C1_top | ecosystem: Environmental > Aquatic > Freshwater > Lake > Sediment | place: USA: Wyoming | collected 2017-08-01 | reverse complement strand
ATACTAAGTTAAGGACAGGGAAAATTTATAAATAATGATTTGATGCCGCATCGTCTTGGAAAGCGATATGCGTCATACGCAGCGTCGAGCGGCCTGCAGGATCCTAGAGCTTGCCGAGCTTCCTCACGAAATCCACCAGGCGGCACGAGTAGCCGTATTCATTATCGTACCAGGCCGATATCTTGACGAGCCTGCCCTTCGACTTGGTGAGCCTGCTATCCACGATCGCAGAGAAAGTGGTGCCTATCACATCCGTAGATACGATCTCGTCCTCGGTATATCCCAGGATGCCCTTGAGCTCCTCGTTGGATGCGCGCTTCAATTCCGCGTTTATCTGCTCCGCGTTCGCATCGTTCTTCAGAAGAAGCGTCATGTCGTTCATGGAACCGCATGGGACAGGGACCCGGAAAGCGAGCCCGTCCATCTTTCCAGAGAGCATGGGGAGCACCTCGCCGATCGCCTTGGCCGCCCCTGTGCTTGTCGGGATGATATTGATCGCACCTGCGCGCGCCCTCCGCAGATCGCTGTGGCTGCCATCAACTATGTTCTGGTCGTTGGTGTAGGCATGGATCGTGCTCAGGAACCCCTGCTCGATCCCGAATTTCGTGTCGATGACCTTGAGAACCGGCGCCAGGCAATTGGTGGTGCAGGAAGCTAGGGAGAATACCTTCATCCCCTTCTCTACCTTGTGGTCGTTCACCCCAGGGACTATGGTCGCATCGACCTCCTTCCCCGGAGCGGATATCAGGACCGCTTTCGCGCCCGCCTTTATGTGCTTCTCGCTATCGGCCCTGGACCTGAAGGTGCCTGTGCTTTCCAGGACGACATCCACATCCAGCTCCTTCCAAGGAAGCTTGAGGGGGTCGGTCTCGTTAATCCATTTGATCGTGTGATTGTTGATGACCAGGTTGCCATCCTTGACTTCGACCTTGCCTTTGAAACGGCCATAGACCGAATCATACCTGAAGAGGTGCGCATGCCCTTCGACAGCGCTGCGGGTGTTTATCGCGACGACATCGAAATCCTTTCCCAATGCCCCGAGCTCGATGGCCGCCTTCAAGAACGCCTTCCCTATCCTGCCGAATCCGCTTATCGCTACTTTCATCTCTCCCACCTGAATCGAAGATTAGACTATATGGCATTATCGCGCTAAAAGGATAATAAGCTTATCCCGGGCTCCGGGCCCCCCAGAGCGCCCTTCCATCCAGAATAGGGCCGTCCGATTCTTCGGAATTGAAACCGGCGCAGGAAGTTCCATCCATCTGCGGATCCGCAAGCTTCCAATGCCCGGCCAGTCATCCCTTGCGTTCCGCTTCGATTCGTCTCAAGAGCTCGTTCACAACATCCTTGGCGAACCCGATCTTCACCCTTATCGCGCCGGCCTTCACATGCCCGCCTCCGCCTTCGACGAAATCCGGCATGCTCATCTTCATGGCCTCGGCAAGGGCGTTCGCCCCGAGCCCCGATGAGACAGCTTCATCGTTCAATCTGATTATGACCGAGCGCTCGGTATATCCGAGGCATATGAACGCGCTTTCCGGGCGTTCGTTACGCAGCTTATCGAAGATCCTCGTCGTCACCTTGCTCGATGAGGGCCATTCCCCGCGCTTGACGATCTTGCCCAAGGGGAAGAGGATGATCTCGAGTTTTCCGTCAGCTGTTTTGGATGCCTTCATCTGGGCCATCGCCTTCTGGGCGGCCTCCTCGATGCTCTCCTCCGCCTGACCCGCTATCGAATGGAACAGTTCATCCTTCACCATGACGTTCTTGTAGAAATCCAGGTTATTCCCGAAAGAGACATGCGATGCGAGGAAATCAAGGACCATCGCCTTCTTCACATCCTGGGCATCGACCGGGAGGATGTCGCTCTTGTCCCCCGCGCATGCGATCCTGGCCAAAGAATGCGCCATCTCCTTGTCGAACCCCAACGCGGCGGCGACCTCGCAACCGAGATACCCTGCGGTATACCTGGATGCCTTATCCTCGATTTTGAAGGGGCTGATCGTGCCTTGCGGAGGGCTCTTGCCGAGGGGATGATGGTCGATCACGATATATTCTATGCCTCCTGCCCGCAGGATGTCCAGGCCTTCGTTGCACGCATCGCTGGATCCGAAATCCAGGAGGATCATGAAGGGCCTGTTCTCCTGGCCGATGAAACTGATGTCCCGAAGGGCATCACGCACGGAATAGACGGCTGAATTCTGCTGGAGGGCCTTGCAATGCAGCACGGATGTCAAAGCGAAAGCGCCGCAGATCCCGTCAGCATCGCCGTGGAAGCGGAGCATGACCGAGCGCCTCAACCGTTCTGCAACAATCATCTTGGAAGCCGCTCCCATGAGATCCGGCCATAGCGAGCGGACGAGCTGGTCATCCGGCAACAGCTGGGGCTTCCCAGGAACCGAAACTGCCAAGCGGATCTTTTCCATTATGGCATCCCGCGACTTGTCCGCAGCGGCGCCGCTCAATATCTCGACCTTTTTCGATACCAGCTTCGATTCTGCGTTGAATTCCCCATCAGCCATGATGACGCTTCCAGGGGCTATGGATTGCGGGGACACGAGGCGCCGCTCGGATGCGCCGGTCTCGACCCCATATTCGTTCTCGCCTTTGATACGGGAATAATAAGAACGGGTCACGATCCCCTCGATACGGCTTTCCGTCAGACGATCACCTCCACATGATCGCCATCGGCGAGCTTCATGGCCTTCTTTATGCTGCGCGCCGATACGACCTCGATGACATCCTCGCCGTGGTGGGTCCGCAAGGGGACGATCAGGGCGCAGTCATCCGCGAAACCCTTGATTTTGCAGCGGTATGCGAAAAGGTCGCCATAAGACCTATCCTTGTCCTTGAAACCCGGGATGATGATCGGGTCCATTTTGAGGACCGCCTTCTTCTTCCACAACCCGTCCTTGCCGATCCGGATGTTCAACGTTCCTGGGAAGGGCAGGAATCCGAGCTTCTCGGATATCCCCTTGCGATAGCCTTCCATCGAAAGATAATACTTCCCTTCGCCTAGACCGCTCATGAGCTGGCCTCCGATCCCGATCCGTACGTTCTCGAAGGCGGAGCGCAGAAGCGAGAAGAGGGATTCCAGCTCCCCTGTCGCCTTGGCCGTGAGCATGATGCCATCCTTCCCGCGCTCGATGTAGCCGGCCTCCTCGATCATGGCGAGCTGCCGCGAGGCGTTCTGCTGCGACATGCCCAAGGCCTCCCCAAGCTCTATCGTAGTGATCCGGAGCGGGCGGAGGTTCGCCTTGCGCTTGAGGAGGAAAATGAGCATCTCGTCCATGGATATGTTTTTTTATCGTCGGTATTTTATACCCGTTTGGGGAACCTATCCAAGCATGGTTCTCGATTTGGATTATGAAGGCTTGAAACTTCGGATACCGGATGACGTCTATTCGCCATCAGAGGATTCCTTCATGCTCGCCAAAGCCGCGGGAACGGCCAGGGGCCGGGTGCTAGAGATCGGCTGCGGATCCGGGATAGCATCGCTCGCGTGCGCAAAATCCGATCCGGGAAACCGCGTGCTTGGCATCGACATCTCCGAAGCAGCTGCACGGTGCGCGAGCGAGAACGCGGAACGGAATAAAATAAAAAACGCGCGCTTTCTTGTGAACGATTTCTTCAAGGGCCTCGACACGGACGATACAGAAGAGTTCGATGCGATCCTCTTCAACCCCCCCTACCTTCCTACGGAATATAACGAGCGGCTTGAAGGGTCGTTGAATGAAGCCTTCGATGGCGGAAAAGACGGCCGAAAGATTCTGGACCCGTTCCTGGACCGCTTCGACCGATACCTGAAACCCGGAGGATCGCTTTTCCTTGTCCAGAGCAGCCTGAACGGGCCGAAGAAGACCGAGCGGAAACTGGCCAGGATGGGCTACACACAGAAAATCGTCGAGAAGGAGGATTTCTTCTTCGAGAGCGTCTTCATAATCAAGGCGACGAAAAAGGCGACGAAAACCAACAGAACGGGCCATGGCATGAAGAAGGCGGAAACCGCGCAAGCGGGGAAAGGCAAGAAGAAACCTGTCGCTGAATCGAAAGCCCGGGTTGCCCGGATACGGTGAGACCATGCTCTACGATGACATACTCGAGACGATCGGGAACACGCCGCTCGTGAGGCTAAATCGCGTGGCGAAGGAAGCCAAGGGGGTCGTCTATGCGAAAATAGAATCCCGCAATCCCGGCTTCTCGGTCAAGGACCGGATCGCGGATGCGATGGTGGAAGCGGCCGAGAGCGAGGGGTTGCTTAAACCTGGCTATACGCTGGTGGAGCCGACATCCGGAAACACCGGGATCGGCCTCGCGATGGTCGCGGCTGTCAAAGGATACCGGATCATACTCACGATGCCCGAATCCATGAGCATGGAGCGGCGCGCGCTTCTGCGGGCGCTCGGGGCGCAGATCGTCCTCACGCCAGCTAAAGACGGGATGGATGGCGCTGTGCGCAAGGCCGAGGAGCTCGTGAAGAGCACGCCGGACTCTTTCATGCCGCAGCAGTTCAAGAACCCTGCCAATCCGGGCGTCCATGCCCATACCACCGCTGAAGAGATCTGGAAGGATACCCGGGGAAGGGTCACGCATTTCGTCGCTGGCGTCGGGACCGGAGGGACGATAAGCGGCGTCGGCAAGGCGCTGAAAGGGAAAAATCCCCAGATAAAAATCATCGCAGTGGAACCCGAGGCATCCGCTGTGATATCCGGCGAGAAGGCGGGGCCCCACGGCATACAAGGGATAGGGGCCGGATTCATACCAACGATACTAGACCGGAAAGTGATAGACCGGATAGTGCGCGTGAAGGATGCGGATGCCCTCACGATGTCCAGGAGGCTCATGCGCGAGGAGGGGATACTGGCCGGCATCTCTTCCGGGGCCAACGTATCGGGGGTTCTTTCCCTCATCCCCCAGCTCGACGACGATTCATTCACCGTCGTGATACTGCCGGATACCGGAGAGAGATACATCAGCACGGACCTGTTCTCGCCTTACCGGTCATGAGACACCCGCACTTCCGCCTTTATCTCCCCTTTACCATCCGTTTTTATTATTGTCCCACCTTCAACATAATGGGATGATGACGTGAACAACCTCTGAGACGGGGGATATAGGGTTCCTAATTGCCCTCCCTTTGTCTATGAATGTGTCAACAGCGTCTGACCTCATGTTCCATCAACAGGCTATCCGCGCCTTCTATCAGCTATCGTTCCATTCCCCCATGAACTCCTCAAGGAAACGCTCCATGAACTGGTGACGCACGAGCGCGAGGCGCTTCCCGGTCTTGGTGTTCATCCTGTCCTTCAATAAGAGGAGCTTCTCGTAGAAATGATCGACCGAACTTCCACCCCCCTTCAGATATTCGTCCGGGCTCGAGTGCATTTTTGGTTTTGTTTTTGGATCGAAAATGGGCCTTTTCCTGCTCCCCCCGTATGTGAAGACCCGCGCTATCCCTATCGCCCCGATCGCATCCAGGCGGTCGGCATCCTGCACGCACTTCCCTTCCATGCTCAATTCCGGGACCTCGACCAGGGCGCCCTTGAATGACATCTTCGATATGATATCGCATACCCGCTCTATCGTTTCGCTTTCCACCCCTCCGATCCCTTCGAGGAAAGCGCGCGCGGCCCTGGCCCCTGAAAGCGCATCGCCGCTCAATTTCCAGTCATCTATGTCATGGAGAAGGGCGGCGAGGGCGACCACGAACCGGTCCGCTCCCTCCGCCTCAGCAATACGCTTTGCTAGTCTCCAGACCCGGTATGTATGCCACCAGTCATGGCCCGATCCTTCGCCATCGAGCGTTTTCCTCGCATGATCCGCTACCCTTCCTACGATATCATCATTTGACATGCCAAAACGCCTCACAATTAGTATCGAATATAAACCTTATTCAATAATTACCGTAACTATGCCAACCGAAGCAGAGATAATATCATCTTTCACAGACATCGGCATCACGCATCACGATGCCATCGTCATCGCAGACTGCGTCATAACCAGGAAATCCTGCTCATGGGTCAACACAGACCCTGTCGACGATAAGATGATCAAGGACCTCAAGGATGTGATAACCCGGAACAATTACCGCATCGTCGTCAACATCCAGGCGGTCCCGACGCGGAGCAAATACATCTGGGAGATAAAGATCCCGAAATAGCGGAATCCAATTTTAAAAAAAACTGATTCTTATGCGTCCATTCGCATGCGACGGCGTCCTGATCGAGGACGGGAAAGTGCTACTCATCAAGCGCGGACGCGATCCGTTCAAAGGGCGCTGGGCCACCCCTGGGGGGCGCATCGAGGACAACGAGAGCGCCGAAGAGTGCTTAGTGCGCGAGATGGAAGAGGAGACCGGCCTCAAGGTCGAGCCGGTGAAACTCATCGGCTTATATTCCGATCCAAAGCGCGATCCCCGGCTCATGATCGCAGCCGCTTACCTCATCCGGCGCGTCTCGGGGGATGTTCGAAGCGGCGATGATGCGGCAGAAGCGAAATGGTTTTCCCTAGACGATCTGCCGCCGATGTGCACGGACCACCCGAAGATAGTGCGCGATGCAATAGCGCTAATGAAAGAGATGGGCCGGGAAGACGAGTGAATATCCTTCTTTTTGAAAAACAGGAAAATAATAAACTGGAGAAATAGATAAAAAACCAAGATAAAAATAATAAAAAACGCGAGAGCGAACGCGATGCGTCCTGCCCTCACTCCTTCTCGATGAGCGCCAAGTCTCCGAGCGCGACAAGGTCCTCTTCAGCCCTCGCTTCTGCCTGGGCCTGCTTCCTCGCCGCATTGCGGTACTGCTTCATATCATCGTAGAATTTCTTCAGTTCGTCGCGGATCGTCTTCAGCTCGGTCTCGATACTGACGATCTCCGCTTCGCCATCAGCGATGTCTTTTTCGACATACATCGCTTTGCGGCGGGCCCGCTCCACTTCGCGCACCTTGCCCAGGTCCTCTTCGACTTTCCGGAGCTCCTTGATCAGGTCACGCTCCATCTTCGGGGTGTACGCGCTGGTCGCGATCTTGAACTCTATGGCCTTCTTCATCTTATGGAACTGACCGGTCCTTACGTCCTTGGTCTGTTCCAGGAATGGAACAAGAGCTTTCTGCTCGTACTTCTTGTACCGTATCCGGCGGTTCAGCGCTTTGATGCGCTCTATCAGCTCAGTCTTGCGCTTCTCGAGCTCCTCGATTTTCGCGCGCAGTTCTTCTTCGGTTGCCATAGAATCACAAGAGTAAAAATAGGCATTTCCCTTGACCTACTATTGTGATAATGGATTTAAAAACATTCTTCACCTCTAATATTTTCTACGAGTCGTGGTATTATGGACAAGCCTTATCTTGGGATCTTCATCTGGATAGCGGTCGGACTGATAATCGGCGCTGTGCTGTATTTCGGATTCTTGGCGCCAAAGACGCCTCCGGCAGTCCCGCCCGTGCAGAATTACAGCGGCACCAACCAGACAATCACCCCTCCTGCCCAGGGGCAGCCGACCTTGGACATTCTGGTCATCAATGCCCCGTCCTGCCCTGATTGCAACGGCAGCGGCCTGAGCCCTACCCTCCTGGCAAACGCCCTCCCGACGTTCAATATCAAGATGGGCACCGCCAGGACGATCGAAGCAGATTCAAGCGAAGCGCAGGCTTTGATATCCAAATACAACATCAGCGCGCTTCCAACTGCAATCCTTACTCCTAGCGGCAAGCTGAACGACTCCTTCACGAGCGTATGGGCGACGTCAGCCGGCACGATAGAGGCAGACGGCAAGATGGTGTACCGCGCCGTCGCCGCGCCATATTATGATACAACGGAGAAGAAGCTGGTCGGCTTCGTGAGCGGCATCGCGATCAACGCGACCGGCTGCCCGGAATGCATCGACTCGAGCATCTTCATGGATTCCCTAGAGAGCCTGGGGAACATGAAATTCTCAAGCAAGAAAGTGCTCCTCCCTAGCGATCCGGAGGCCGTGGCGCTGATAGCTGCGCACAATATAACCCGGCTCCCGGCATTGCTGCTCAGCGAGGATGCCATGGCATACGTGTTCTTCCAGCAGAGGGTCCTGCCGCTCGTCGAATACGAGAAGGGCTGGTACGTCCTGCGGAACCTCACTCCTCCATATGTGGACCTGACCGCGAATAATTCGGTCAAGGGGCTGGTGAAGGCGGTCTATCTGGTCAATGACAGCTGCACGCTCTGCTTCAACGTGACCCAGCTCTCGGAATACCTGTCATCTTCGGGGGGCTTATACATCTCGAACTCGACAACATATGACATCAGCACCCCGGAGGCCAAGGCATTGGTGAAGAAATACGACATCAAGGCCATACCGATGATGATGTATTCCCCTGACGCATCGGATTATCCGGCATTCCCGAGTGCGTGGGTGGAGATAAACAGCACGATCGAATCCAACGGCTGGTTCGTCTTCCGCTCGCACCAGATGCTAAACGAGATGGTGTACCAGAACATCTCGAGCGGCTAAGGGCGCTAAATTTCCGGTTTTTTATTATATTCTTCTTTATTTCTCTCTTTTTTCATCCTTTTTCCCGATCTCTTCTTCCGTCTCCGATAGCGCACCTTCCGGGAAATAGTCTATCTTATGGTCGAAGAAAATGGGGAACGCCTCGTACTCGGATATCATCTCACCGAAACGCGTGCGGAGCTCGACCAGGAAAGCCTGGAACTCGTTGCGGTCCCTGAATTCTGCCTCGATCCCGATCCTCCACCTCCCGAGCTGGCGGACGACGTACGTGACATTAGGGTGCTTGAGGAACTCGTTAAGCTGGCGCTCGAGTGCGGCGTCATACGCGTTCGTCCCGAGGAAGAGCATGTACGATTCATATCCGGTCTTCCCAGGATTCGCTATCGCGCGATAGCCGAGGATCAAGCCGCTTTGTTCCATGGCCTTCATCCTGCTCTGCACCGTCTTGTAGCTGACGTCGAGCGAAGAGGCTATCTTAGAATACGGGAGCGCGGCATCTTTCGAGATGAGCCGGATAATTTTTTTGTCAAGCGCATCGAGCTTCAGATCCCGATCGAACTCCATCCGATGGACAAGTGATCGCGGCTCGCTCTCATAATCCTCCAGGAGGTATCTCCTTTGCTGGTCCCGGACATTGATATAGACGAGCACCTCGTATCTCTGGATCGACCCTCCCCATTCCTTCAACACGCCGTTGAAAAGCCCTTCGAAGCTGAACTGGTCGTCGGTCACGAAATTGATCACGAAATCCCAGTTGCCCCCTACTTCGCCGAGCCAAAGCACATCCGGATGCGCCTTGAAAAAATCTATGAAGGCCTGCTTCTCGGCCGACGTTATCCTGCGCATCTGCAGGACGATCCTGAACCATCGCTTGCCGACCACGGCGGAATCGAAGACGGTGAAGAAGCCGCCTATCGTCCCTTCCCTGGCCATCCGTTCTACCCGATACTCAGCAACCTGCCTCGAGATGCCGACTTTCTTCGCAAGCTGCTTCATCGGGATCCGGGCGTCCATATCGAGGATCCGCAGGATCTTGCTGTCCTTGCGGTCGATTTTGGATAAAGCCGGGCTCTTTATTATGGGCATAAATATGCATTAGCTACCTTTAATTTATGAATATACTCTATTTTGCAAAAATTTTGAAAAATATTTATTAATACTCTTATTGTGATAGTAGGTGCATGAACAAGATAATAAATTCTGTAAAAAACGGGGCGCTGATACAGGGCGGTTCATTCAGGCTCGACCTGGGGCCCACAAAGACAGAAGCCGATTCATTCAGGTTAGCTGCGACCCTGCTCGAAAGGTGCAAAAGAGCCGGGAAACAGGCAACACTTGGATGCATCGTCAACGATCTTGCAGTCAATCCAGAAGCGCGCCCCAAAGCCACGGGGCGGCTGGAGATCCCGCAGGGATACCTCGAGATCCTGCGAGCCAGTGGCCTTTGCGATGATGAGGCGAGGCTGGAGCAGATAAGGATGGGGAAAGGGAGCGCGAAGTACGCCGCGGTCGCATCGGACGGTCTCATAATCAGGATATTCTATGAGACAAGCCTCAGGAACGCGGCGCGCAAGGATCCGCGATCCATACTGGTGGAAAATGAGGAGACCGGCCTGAAAGTCCCGCGTTGTCCGGCGATAATGGGCAAATTCTACGACCTTGCGGCGAAATCCGGATTCAGCCAGCAGGTCGGTTTCTATGCGTACGACTTCAAACAGTGCGATGATCATGTCTGCTGCTGTCCCAAAGGACCAACCCGAGGCGCCATCGAGGAATATTCCGGTTATGCCCTATCATTGGATATCATCAACTTCTGGGTCTATCCCAACGAGGTATTGATGCCGGGATTCACAAAAATCGCAGGGGGCGGCTGATCATGCCGGCCGTGAAACCCCTCCTGAGGGATAGATCCACCAAGATACCAACCGATATGCCCAATAGGTTCCTTCCCCTGGTGGATGGACGCGCATTCCAAGATGGAAAGAACCCGTACATCCAGCATGCGGTCCAATACCAGCCTGGTGCAAACCTACGTGCAGAAGAATTCTACATCCACCACCTGCTGGATACGACGCAGTGCTCAAGCGGCGCAATCCGGCGATTCAATCCAGCGGGCGTGAGGCGCTACCTGGTGGAAAAGTTCGTGGAAGACCGTTGGGTCTCTGAAGGGAACAGCAGGCTTTCCGAGATGCTCGAAGGAAACATCCGATCCAATCTCAGGCGATTCCAAGCGCTCGCGGAGATCAGGATACTAGATTTCGGTCCATCTGGGGGAGCGATTACGACATTATTCGCTCTCCGTGCGCTCGATCGCTTCGGTCTCATGGACAAGGCCAAAATAACATTGCTTGATGTGGTGCCTGACGTCGTTAATATGACGATCGCAGGTGATTTCGAATTCCCGCAAGCCATGGCCGAGGCTTATGGTTTAGGTTTCGCAGGCACTGACGGATCATGCTTCAAACGCATCCTCTCGCAAGCTGTCCCGATAATCAGCGATTTCCATGATTTCGATCCCGGGGAGAAGTTCCACATCATCCTCAACGCCTATACCATCCACCACCTGAACATCTTCGACAAGGCCGATTGCGCAGGCTTCATGGAGAGCGCCCTCGCGCCTAATGGGGCGATCGCGATCGTGGATTTCTACGTCAGGAGCTTTGATGAATACCGAAGCTGGCTCATCCGCCACCTCGAAGCCAACCCGTCATCCCCGGCACCGGTGGAATCGCCATACTTCACGCGGAAACAAATCGGTGGGCTTTTCTCTGGTCAGGTCCGCGTGGTGGATAACGACGATGCGCTCGAGAAATCCTGGGCGTTGCTGATGGAAAGATCATGATAAGGCAGAGGTAATGGATATGGATGATGAAAAAACGGATATTGATGAATACCTGGCATACCTTGCGAAATATGTCGATTGCGCAGACAACTTGGCGGAATATCGGGCCAGCGCAGCGAACCGGATTCTGGAAGTCATCGAAACAGAGACCCTTCATGAGAGGGGGATCGTGGACTTCCGGAACCACAGATTCCTCAGGATGAACATCGTCTCTCCGGCCAAGATCGGCCTTCTCATCTCGCTTGCCGGATCCGAAGATCAGCGGATCTCCTCCAAGTCCAGAGAATTGCTCTCAGCCATCATGTTCGGAATCCTCAATGGTGATCTCATGTATGGCACGGATCCCAGATCGCCCTGGCCTGCTGAAGATGTGCTAAAGGACAAATCATTCCAGGACGCCATCATGAAGATGCGGGATTTCGCCTCTCAGGATATGCCGGAGTCCCCAAAACCAGCGCCCCAAGCGAAGACAGAAACACCAGCCAAAGAACCCAGCGATCTTCCATTACCAAAAAAGCGCAGAGCGATCCAACCAGGACACGGCGTGGCAGGAACTGAAAAACAGAAACCGATAACATCCAAGGGAAAATAGCATCGGCCTTTGGTTTTTCATTTTTTCTTTATCATATACTCCAGAAGCAAGTCGTCCCCGATCCTCTTCATCCTCGGTTTCAAGAGCGCGATCGCCTCGCTCATCTTCGCGATTCCGATTCCACCAATGACAGGTTTCGCGTCCCTTCCGCCGATCAGCTTCGGGGCCACGAACAAGAGCAGGCGATCCACGATCCCGGCTTCAAGGGCACTGGCATTCAGCTCGTTCCCGCCCTCTATCATGATCTTTTTCATGCCCATTGCGGAGAGCCCTGCAACCAGCTTGCCCAGATCGACCTCTCGTTCGCCGCAGACAAAAACCATCACGCCTGCGCGAGCGAGCGATTTGATTTTTTTCGCGCTTTTATTATTTTTTTGAGCGTGTACGCATGTCGCTACAACGGTTTTCTTGTCCTTGTTGTTTTTCACGACGCTGGAGCTTATGGGGATGTGAAGATCACCGTCGATTATGATGCGATAGGGGTCCTTCCCTTTCCCATGGGAAGTCAGACTTGGATCATCATGAATGACTGTGCCAGCGCCGACCATCACCGCATCAGAATCCTCGCGCATCCTGTGGACCAGATCCCTTGATGCCAGACCGCTGATCCACTTCGAATCCCCGATCCTTGTCGCCGTCTTGCCATCGGCGCTCATCGCCATCTTGATCGTAACTACCGGAGGCTTCGATATGTTCGCGATATATCTGCGGTTGATTTCGCGCGCTTCTTTTTCCATAAGCGGTCCGATCGTTTCTATCCCAGCATTTTTCAAAACCATCGCCCCATCGACAAGCGGGTTCGGGTCCTTCATCGCGAAAACGACGCGCGAGATGCCTTCATCGATTACCGTCTTGGTGCACGGAGGGGTGCGCTTGGCGGTGTGCGAGCATGGTTCCAGAGTCACATACAGTGTCGCACCGCGAGCGGCTAGAGGATCCTCAGTTTTCTGTTTTGCGTCTCGGATCGCTTCGATCTCGGCGTGAGGCTTCCCAGGGCCTTTGTGATATCCGCACCCGATCTGCTTCCCATCCTTCACGAGCACAGCTCCGACACGG
>Ga0315268_10005999_pt1 | contig 12977 bp, 13 predicted proteins | sample C1_top_MG_FD_204535 | JGI IMG/M metagenome (GOLD analysis project Ga0315268, IMG submission 204535) | Sediment microbial communities from Yellowstone Lake, YNP, Wyoming, USA - C1_top | ecosystem: Environmental > Aquatic > Freshwater > Lake > Sediment | place: USA: Wyoming | collected 2017-08-01 | reverse complement strand
AAGATCGTGAACCTAACGACAGGGAAGCAACTGACGATAAGGGAGGAAGGGCGACCGCCTTGGGCAGGTGGCCCAAAGGCGCTCGGAATTGATCCTTGGCCCCCGTTCGAAGAGGACGAGGACTGAGAGGGGAGCGCAAAACAGCCGGGTACTGCAATTCGGGGGGAGTAGGCGGTACCCTTCCTCTTCCAACTTTGTTCTTTTCGTTCCCCAGGTTCTGTAACAAATCGGGTGGCGAAGATGGCGGAGGAGGCGGGTTCGGCATTCTGGGTGCTGCATGTAATGACGAAAAACATATACCATGCACATCTTGATGCTTCGGATGCTGGTCAAGGGAGTGGTTTTTCGCCTCGATGATGAACTTCCCCCCGAAGCGAGGTTCCTTCTCCAGGACTTCAGGCTTGCGGTCAACAACGCGGTCCGTGCCGGCCTTCAAGCCCGAGCAACCTCTAGAAATGCCCTTGTTAGGCTCGCATACAAGGACTTCCGCAAAGAGCATCCGAAGATGTACTCCCAGCATCTGGTCTCAGCATTCGGAGTGGCTGGTAGCCTACTCAAGAACCATCGTAGGCGGGTTCGAGGGGGCAATGCTGGCCGTGTTCCCTATGTTCGGCGTTTGTTCATGAAGGCGGAGAACCAGGCCTACAAACTCGACCGCGAAAACGGCGCTATCGACCTGCCGATCAGGGCCGGATGCCATGTCACGCTCAAGCTGGTGCTCAGCGACTACCATCGCGCGTATCTGGGTGACCAATCCTATTCTCTCGGTTCATTGACATTGTTCCCGGACCGTACCATCGTTGCCTTCAGGAGGGAAGCTCCCAAGCCGTACGTGCCGGAATCCGTCCTCTCGCTCGATACGAACGAAAGGAGCCTGGACGGCGCGATCGTAAAGGGGGATGAAATCAAGGTCGTCAAGGCCGAGTTTCCCGAAGTCTCCGTCATCCAGCAACGACATCACGACAGGCGCAAGAGGCTCCAGAAGAAGAAGGCTCATGACTGGCGCACATCGAGGAGACTGTGCATGAGGGAAGGAGCCAGGGAGCACCACCGAATCGAGTACAGGCTGCACAAGGTGGCGAATGCCGTCCTGTCCTTTGCCGAAGACCAGAGATCCATGGTCGTGCTCGAGGATCTAAAGGGAATCAGACCGACACGAATCAAACACCTCAATCGTCGCCTGAGCCTCTGGCCCAGGCGAAAACTACACCAGATCATCGAGTATAAGGCCCAGTGGAGAGGCATTCCCGTAGTCAAGGTCGACCCAAGGTACAGCAGCAGAACGTGCCCGATATGTGGGAGGATACAGGATTCCCGAATGGGCGCGGAGTTCGAATGCGAGTGCGGCTGGCACCTAGACAGGCACATCAATGCCAGCCTCAACCTGCTGCAAACAGCCATCTCGAAAGGGATGGCAGGGGGCTTACGGTTCAGCCCCGGCGCGTTCCAGCATGACGTGATGATGATCCTATACGACCCGGCGACGGGCGCACGGTCGGAGCCGAATGGAACGAGTTGCATGGGTGGGGTGACCTCAGGGGCCATCACCCGATAATGCAACAGAACCCCGAAGGACAAGATACCCAATGTCCCCACCGATACCTTCGCGGTGCTGAGACAGGAGAGCCTCAGGAAGATCGTGCTCCACCTGCTCAACAACCCTGGCTCTGCCCACCAGAGCATGAAGAACGCTCTAATGCTCCCGTCATCGACTCTGTCCACGTATCTCTCTATATTGCTGAGCAAGAATGTCGTACGGAGGGAACGGCGGGGCAAGGAGAACCTCTACTTCATTGTCGACGAGGAAAGCGTGGTGAAGGTCCTCCTAGTGTACAGGCCAAGCTTCCTGGACAAGCTGGTGGACCACGCGATCTCGCTCTATCTGGAGCGAGGCTGAGCGCCTACGGTCCCAGAGCTGCGACTGTTATCGGTACCAGAAGGCAACCCATCAGCTGGATCCTCCTGACACCAATCTGAGGGGGAAGGATCCCGAGACTCGCCGCTGTCGCCAACAGCAATGCGCCCCTTGAGCCAGTGAGAGCAATCGAGAGCATGCACACGAACAGGAGCGATCCGAGCGCTACTCGCTTTGAGCAAAGGAGTGAGTGCAATGTGTTGAGGCGGGAGCGCAGCAAGCCAATGACCGCATGAGACACCATCGCTGAAATGACCATCGAGAGCACAATGGCGAACATGTAGGGCAGATGGGATGTCCAAGCCCGACCGTCTTCACCCATGCCTAGGAAGAGGGCCGCCGCGTCCATGGAACCGCTCCGCGCTCGAAGGATCACGAACAGCGCACCCACTGCAAAGACAGCACCTGCAGATGATATTGACGCGTAGAGCCAGATGAACCTCAGGGAACCGTCGATGTCCTCCTTTCCCACCGATTCCCTGACCGTTGGCGAACAGATGGTTGCCGAGGACCCCGATGTCATCCCCGGCAGCCAGCCGACAAGAGCGCCGCCCGCAATAGAGAGAATGACTTCCTTCAAGTGGGGGGTGACCGCGTGGTCCAGCACCTCGTCGGAAACGTCCGCGACATTCCTCGAACCGAGACTAAGGATCAGGCTGGGAACGCCGAACAGTCCTGCGAACATCGGCAGCAGCAGCGATGCCTTTGGAACCATCTCCGGGCTCCTCCAAGGGAAGTCCGGAAGCCCGCAAGAGAAGTACTGTGTTTCGAGCACGATGAACCCTAACAGTCCAGCAGTCAAGAAAACCGCCGCGCTGAACGTTGCGTTGAGGATGGTCTCCCTCGCCAGATTCCGACGGTGCAGCGATGGGATTGCATCTGAGGCGACCAGGATCACGGAGAAGACGAGTGTTATGATGCCCATGATCTCCCTGAGATGCCCATAAAGGCCGACTGGATCGCCCATCAGAACACACATTGGAAAGAGGACGATCACCGACGTGATGATTCCTGCGAGGGAGCCGTCCGCAGAAGCCCGCACAGCTGCTCGACCGAGTCCCGCCTTGGCCAGACGATGGGCGGGGAGGACGGACACAACGTCGCCAGCTGGTATTCCCAGATATGTTGAAGTGATGGCCTCGGCAAACATGTGCGCCACGACTGCCGAAGAGAGGAAGCTCGCAATCAGAAGCCCCGCTGCCGCGTTGCCGAGGAAACCTCCCAGGAACTCGAAGGTTCCAATGACGCCGGAGGCATAAGCTGTCATCGCCGCGGCGATGTTGTTCATGTGAAGGCCTGGGATGAGCCCCGCTGAGAAGCCGAGCAAGGTCCCCAAGAGAGACGACGTGAGAAGCATGGGGATCAGGCCGAGCTCATCCATGGATGGTCAAAGCAAGGCGTGAATCAAGTGAATGACCGCTACAATTAGGCTCAGAACGCGTTTGATTATTGAGTACTTTTATTGGTCAATGACTGAAAGCACCTCGAATAGAATGCACATAAATTGGAGAATGGAAAGGTCAGAATGTCCGTACCTTCCCGTCAACGACCTCGACTTTGACAAGAGTCTTGATCTGCTGCCCTATCTTCCGCTCGATCTCGTGCTTCTTGTCGGTCTTCTCGAACACGATCAAGATGTCGACGATCTTGACCTGCATCTGCTTGAGCGCCTCGACGAGCGCCCACAGCGTGCCGCCCGTGCTGACGACATCGTCGACGATGACCACTCTGTCGCCCGCTTTGACGCCATTGATCCACAGGGGGGATTTCGAGTAGCCAGTCATCTGCGTTATGTTAACCTCACCCGGCAGGCCATACATTTTCTTCCTGACGATGTTGAATGGTTTGCCGGTCTTTTCTGACAACGCGGTGGCAATCGGTATCCCGAGTGCTTCGATTGTCATGATGAAGTCGCAGTCGAAGTTGCCGACCTCTACCATGGCGTCGACAACCTCGCCTAGGATCTTCGGTTCCACAAGCGGTATGCCGTCAGTCAGAGGGTGGACCATGTAGTCGTAGTCCCCGCGCTTGATGACCGCGGAATGGAGTATTGACGCCTTCAGCGCTTCGAGTGCCATGTCCCGAAAGACTCACTGACAGACTATAAAACCTTCTTTTCAAGCGCATGTTCGGTAGAAAAACAATCGAATGCGGCTCAGGTCTCTTCAGTCGTCTCGTATCTTATGAGGGAATAGATGTCGTACTTGTCGCCAACGTACGCTCTTGGATGCAGGTAATCCAGCTCCACGAGGAAACCCATTCCAACTACCTTGCCACCTAGCTTCTCCACGAGGTCCGCGTTCGCCTTGATGGTACCGCCAGTTGCCAGCAAATCGTCAATGAGCAGGACCTTCTCCCCGTGCTTGATCGCATCTTCCCTGATCTCGATTATGTCCGACTCGTATTCCTTGTCATAGCTCAGACTGGTGACTCTCGGAGGCAACTTGCCCTTCTTCCTTATGGGCGCGAAACCGACATGAAGCTCATGGGCCACTGCTGCCCCGATGATGAAACCCCTGGCCTCGTTCGAGACAACGAGGTCAATGTCTTTATCCCTGTAGTGATCGGCCAGGCCCCTGATGCATTGCCTGAAGGCGTGCTTGTCCTTCAGCAACGGCGTGATATCCCAGAAGACAACTCCCTTGAATTCAGGAATCCGCTTGATTTTTGACTTCAAATCCATGGTACGGCCACCTCAAGCGAGAGCACCTTTCGATGCACGCCGCCGTTCGCAGATATCCTGCATCTTCATCTTGGCGACTAGTTGGAGAACAATTCTCTTTACTTCAATGTTACCATGCTTCACGACAGGAGTCGTGTGTCCCCCGGGAATTCGTTGGCCAGAGACAGGGAGCCCTGAACGTCGTCAGTTCTTTAAACCCCCGCACGAGTTGCGGGCCAAGGAGTGTGAACTCACGGCAATGCCAAGGGGAACCATATCGATCGCACCAAACGTGTTCTGGGTTGGTGTCAAACACCACAACAGGAGGCTTTTTGACGGACTGATCCCTCTTCCACACGGGACCAGCTACAACGCCTACCTGGTCATTGGAAAGGAGAAGACCGCGCTGATAGACACAGTCAATCCGGGTTTCGAGCAGGAGCTACTGGACAAGATATCCGCTCATGCGGACCCTGCGAAGATCGACTATGTGATCATGAATCATGCAGAGCCAGACCATGCGCATGCGCTGGTCGATGTGCTCAAGGTCGCCAAGAACGCGAAGCTCGTGACGGGCGCGAAGGGCAAGGAGGCTGCCATGATGTACTTCGATGTCGACCCTGCCCGGATCATGGTCGTCGATGAGAACTCGAGGATTGACCTCGGAGGCAAGACGCTAAGGTTCGTGGACGCGCCCTGGCTCCACTGGCCTGAGACGATCTTCACATACCTCGAGGAGGACAAGATACTCTTCCCGTGCGACTTCTTCGGCTCGCACCTCGCAGTAGGGGAATTCTATGCGGACGAGTACGGAAACGACAAGACGCTGGACATGGCAAAGCTGTACTTCGCCGAAATCATGATGCCTTTCAGGAAGCCGGGCCTCGCGGCGATTGAGAAGGTCAAGAAGCTCGGTCCGAGAATCATTGCGCCTTCCCATGGCATGATCTGGAGAGACCCGAAGATCATCATCGACGCCTACTCCGCCTGGGACGGCGAGAGGATGGAGAAGAAGGTCCTCATCGTCTATGTCTCGATGTGGGGCAGCTCCGAGAAGATGGTGCTTACTCTGCGAGACGCGTTGGTCAAGAAGGGCGTGAACGTCCAGATCTTCGACTTGCCAAACACGGAGATCGGCCATGTGGCGAAGGAACTGGTAGATACTCCGGTAGTCGTGATTGGAGCGCCAACCGTGCTCGGCGGAGTGCACCCAGTGGCGGCATATGCTGCGATGCTGGTGAAAGCGCTCAGGGCGCCGACTAAGTATGGAGCTGTGCTGACATCGCACGGATGGTCTGGAGGAGCTGTGAAGCAGCTCCAGGAGATACTCTCCGGCACGAAGATAGAGATCCTGGGAGCCGTCGACGTCAAAGGCCCGCCGAAGCAGGCCGATCTGGACAAGGTCGTGGACCTCGCGGACAAGATCATAGAGAAGCTCGGCTGAAAGCTCCGTCCGGTCAAAACCCCTCCGCTCCATTTTCTTTCGGTCATCTCGCGAAATGATGATATCCTAGGCCCGTCGCTTAGGGCACAGATGATCTACCCTCGAGAGATCCTGAACAAGCTGAAATGGACTGCTGGGGAGTCGCTGGATGAAGCTGTGATATGGTACATCCACAGAGGGGCCCCAGGAGATGTCTTGAGGGTCTCTGGCAACTCTATCTCGACCCTCGGCAGGGTGTTCTTCGAGACATATGATGCTACGATTCCGTATCACAGGATTCTGCGAATCGATTACAGAGAAAGGACGCTCTTCGAGAAGGACGAACGGGCCAAGGGGCTAGAGAACGTCTGAGGACTTTGTCCAATCGATTCTCAGTTCGAACGATTGCCTTGTTGATCCTCATGAACGACCCATGGCTTCGTTCCGTGCCTGATTCTGTATGACAACCAGAGAATCCTGCGCCATGGATATGCAAGGAACCTCTCGCCCTGGTCATATGCTCTTCGGAGGACAGCCTCCCTAGAAAAGAAGGCGCCTTTGAGATCGCGGAGCTCCTTCTTTGGTGAGAACAGTATGTAGATGGGCAGCCCACAGAGCAACAACAACAATGAGACTCCGATCTGCATCGGGCCGACGAGTGCCATCAGTACTACGGTGAACCCAGCGCCGACCACTGGTATGACATATCCAATTGCAGACTCACCGGGTGTCCTCCTTCTTAGTCCAATCGCGGCAATACATGTGGAGAAATACACGAGCGCGAGCAGGAAGACAGATGCATTTATTAGCTGGACAAGGCTGCCAAACGTGCTTGCCACAAAAGCTGTCAAGCATAGAACTGAGAGAGAGAAATACGGTGTCTGGAAACGACCGTGAATCTTGCTGAAGGCTTTTGGCATCAGTCCGTCGAGAGACAAGGCGAATGCCAGGCGCGACGTGCCGATAGTCCCGGACTCATCAGCTCCCAGGATCGAGACCAGTGCTCCGACCCCGACAATCACGGGTGCGATCTTGGACAGGCTGCTCCATGGGCTGAAAATCTCCGATGCTGAGTCCATGAGCGGGCTCTGAGATTTCGAAAGCGTCGCCTGGTCCACACTTCCGATGATGACGAGATTGGTGAGAAGGTAGAACGATATCACGATGAGCATGCCGATGATGATTGCCTTCGGGATCGTTTTTCGGGGAGACTCGATTTCATCTGCTGGCAAGGTCGAAAGTTCAAAGCCAGCATAGGCCCAGAAGATCAATACGAGAGCCTGTCCAAACCCGCCTGCCGTTCCAGTAACGAACGGAGCGAAGTTCGATGCAACATACGTGGGTTTTGACAACATGAAGAACAATCCGGACACGATGAGCAGGAGCAAGGGGGACAGTTTCACGAGCGTCAACATGTCGTTGAACCTTCCGGCTGCCTTTATCCCGATGATGTTGGTCCCAAGGACGATTACTATGAAGAGACCTTTGAGAGCTGCTTCCAATAGACTGTTGTTTATCGTCACAAGTGCCGAGAGATACTGCACGAAAGCGACTGGGAAGACCGCGAGCGAGAACCATTCGGCAAGGAGGAGGGCCCAGCCCACCATGAAGGCGGACTGGGGATTCGATAGTTCGCGTACATAGGCGTATGGCCCACCAACCCTGGGCCACTTCGTGGCACAGTAGGCGAATGAGAGAGAGATCACCACAGCAATCCCTCCAGCAAGGATCCAGACGAGAAGTGATGCTGGGCCCACGAGCTTCGCGCCGATTGCAGCTGCTATGTAGATGTCAGCTCCGATGATGGAGCCAACCACGAGGCTCGTCAAGTCGAACGCGTTCAGTTTCCTCTGAAGCGAGACCCGTTTCCTCAGACTCTTTCCTCGGGCATTGAACAAGGATTCTCAAGATATCTAGCTGTCGGGAACTAGAAGGGACGCACCTGCTGGGGCGCACAAGTGAAGAAATCTTCAACCGGATGATTTGGTGGCAAAGGTATATCTATGTCCTGACCATCGGAACGAAACCATGAGTATGCTCTGGTTGCCGTTCTCCCTGGCCACCATAATGATGTACGGCCTCGGCCAAGTGTTCGCAAAGGAGACCAGGACCAACATCTCATCGGCGAACCTGCTCATGCTCTTGAGCGGAAACATACTCGTCATGTGGGCTGCATATTGGCTCATCTTCCGGGAACCCGGGTCTTATGACACTTCCGCCTGGCTACAAGCAGCAGGTGCCGCGGCGCTGTCTGGAGCGGCCTATGTCACATACTATGAATCGCTCAAGCGCGGCAAGGTCAGCGTCGTAGGGACCATAGCGGGGGCGTATGCACCGTGGACCGTCATGCTAGCGCTGGTATTCCTTGGAGAGACAATGAGTCTCGGCGAAGGCATCGGCGTTGTGCTGGTCGTCGCTGGCATGCTCATATTCACATATTCCACGGGAAACAACGGGAACAAGAAGACCGAGCTTCTCGGGATCGCCTTCGCATGCTGCTCGCTCTTCTTCTGGGGCACATCTGCTGCACTAGCCAAAGGGGCAATCGACGAGATCGGAAACACGAACTTCATCGGTGTCTACGCGTTGGTCTGCCCTACCATATGGACTGTTTATTGGCTGACGACCGAGAGAGGGAAGTTCCAGTTGCCGAAATCGAATCGCTGGCTGCTCGAGCTCTCGTTGCTGTGTTTCGCAGGGGGCGGGATAACGCTCTACCTCGCGATACAGAACGGCAACGTCTCGATAGTCTCTCCGATTACGAACCTGTACCCAGTCGTGACCATCGCCGCGGCGAAGATGAGACTGAAGGAGCAGCTCACCCTCAGGCAGGGAATCGCCCTCGCCATGCTCCTGATATCAATCCCGCTCTTCTCGCTCTAGACGTTCTTGTACTTCCCGTCCGAGAAGACGATCCTGTCCAGCACTCTCAGCTCTTGGGGCAGTTTCGACGGCGTGAGATCAGCAACTATTTCGATGTAATCCCTTAGAGGAGTCTTCATCACCTTGTTGCCCAGCGTCTCCTGAAGCTGGTAGATCCCAGCGGAGTTGGACATGTTGACGTGGATTTCGATGAGCTTGGTCTTGCCCTTGTGGATCTCAACGGATTCGATAGACAGGGCAGATATCGAATGTATGTCGTGCTTCCCCAGGTCGTACGCGAGGCGGCCCCTGCCCTTGGTTATGTCGCAGCCGTCCGCGATCACGATGATTGCGCTCTCGATCGTCAGGGCGTTCTCTCCGACATCGTGGGCGGAGAGGGCGTGCAGGATCTGAGAGATCACCGCTGTGCGTTTTTTTATCTCTGGATATATGTCGGCGAGGAGGCGTTCGAGTATGCCCTTCCCATATATGACGCTGAAGATCTCGTGCTCCTCCCTGTGAATCGCATTACCGATGTCGTGCAGGAAACTGCTCGCCACAACGATCAGGTAGGCGTCGTCCTCGGTCATGCCAAGGCCGTTGATGGAGTCCACCTGGACCTCCTTGCTGTCAAGGATGATCCGCAGCAGTTTCACGCTGTTGGCGGTGACTATTCGAGCATGTATCGGACCATGGTCGTTGTACCCAAGCTTGCGAACGGCAATGTAGTTCGCGAGGTTGAGCAGCGTGTTTGTCTCCTCGTCCTCCTGAAGCATCCGGAACAGCCTTGCGGCATTCGGGTACTTCCTGAGACCCTCGTCGATAGTCTTGATTGACTCCTCCTCGAGGGTTGTGTATGAAGAGGGCATCTTCAGGCCGTAAAGCAGTCCATTCTCCAGCATCTGTTCGGACATGTCCATCCACCAGCTGTCGTGTCAAGCCTTCAATGTCGAAGTAGGATATTGAACCATTGCCCCGCATGGCTGCGGGAGTCCCGTATTGTATAATAATCAAGCTTTAGTATGCGCACTCCACTCACAACACTCCAGACATGTCATACATCGAGGAACTCATCACAGCCTTGGGCAAGGAGAAGGTTCTCCTGGATCCCTCAGAGAGGTTCGTGTATGGAGCGGATTGGAGCCCCAGAACACCTGACGAGTTCGAACCGCCGGATGTCGTCGTTCTTCCTCGCACTACGAGGGATATCCAAAGGGTCATCAAGATCGCTTATGAGCACGAGATACCCGTGACGGCCGGAGGGGGCCTCACAGGAATGCTTGGGGGCGCTGTTCCGATTTTCGGCGGGATATACATCGACACGACCACGATGAACTCCGTAGTCGAGGTGGACCAGAGGAACCAGACGATCCGCGTGCAGGCAGGAGCCACGCTCCAGGAAGTGAACGACGCTGTACAGCCATACGACCTCTGGCTGCCGCACCAGCCGGAGTCAAAGTGGGTCTGCACAGTCGGCTCCGCGATAGCCTGCGACAACGACTCCACTTTCGGCGTGAGGTACGGAAAGATCCTTAATTGCCTCCTGAGCGCGGAGATAGTCACCGGCACGGGCGAGGTGCTCGAGCTGGGTCACAGGAAGGCGCACTTCACATCATCGGGCTACAAACTCAAGGACTTGCTGGCTGGCAGCGAGGGCACGCTGGGCATCATAACCGAGGCGACTCTGAAGCTCGAGCCGATCCCCGCATCGAGGCGTGTGGACATGTTGGTGTTTCCGCGGATGGGTTCCGCCGTGGACTATCTCAACAGGCTTCTCAAGGCAGGCCTGTGCATCGAGGCGGCTCACATCAACTGCAAGCGGAGGTTGAGGTTCTACACTCATAGCTACAAGCAGAAGTTCGGGAAGGACCCGGAGATTCCTGCATGGGCAGAAGCATTGCTCGCAATCGCGTTCGCAGGCGATGTCGAAGCCGTGGACATGCAGAGGAACTACGCCCTCAAGCTCGCGAAGGAGTACGAGGCGCAGCTCGTCGAGGAGCGGGAGATCGTCGAAGCGTGGTGGGCATCGAAGTACACTCTCGATTTCGAGCCGTTCAAGCAGAAATGGCCGGACTCACAGAAGCAGAAGAAGTTCGGAGCCGCTGACCCGGGCGTCCCCGTCGGTAGGCTGGAGGAGTTCTATCACAAGTTCGTCCAGGTCGCCGAGAAACACAACCTGGAGATCATAGGCATGAATGCTTACCTCGAGCACCCGAACAGCATCGGATTCTCACTCTCTTGTGCAGTATTCGTAGACTACAGGAACGCGGACGAGGTGAGGCGCTTCAGAGAGTTCCACGACGAGCTGAGCAAGCTCGCGGTCGCATTCGAGGGGACGATGAGCACGTTCATGAGCGACACGAACCAGAAGGCGCCGTACCTGGAGGTCGAACACGGCCCGTCGCTCAAGTACATGAGGGACGTGAAGAGGTTGTTCGACCCGAAGGGGATACTGAACCCTGGCAAGAAGTTTCCGAGGGAGGTGAAGCAAGATGAGCGAGCTCAATGAGTTCAAGGATGAGCTCGAAACATGCTTCGGGACCTCGTGCGGGTTCTGCGAGCGCGGATGTCCTGTCTACCAGACGCTCAAGGTCAAGACGCTCTGCATGAGAGGCCGGAACAGAACGATGCTCGGCCTGCTCCAGGGCAAGTTCGAGATCACTCCAGCTGTCGTCCAGGCAGCATTCGAATGCACGCTCTGCGGAAACTGCGACCGCTGGTGCTCGCTCAAGAACACAGAGCACACGCGCGCCTTCAGGGAGTACCTGCTCAAGCACGGCGTTGAGCCGATGAAGGAGCACTCGTCCCTCGTCGCCAGCCTGAAGAACTACGGCAACCCATGGTTCCAGCCGAGGAGCGCGAGGAACAGGTGGACCAAGGGACTCAACATACCGAAAGCCGCGCCTGGAAAGCAGGAGGTACTGTTTTTCGCGGGCTGCACGTCCGCGGTCACGAAGCCGCTCAACCGGAGCCTCGTGGCGACCGCAAAGCTGCTCCAGAGGGCAGATGTCAAGTTCGCCACGATGGGACAAGACGAACCGTGCTGCGGCTCCACGCTCCTAAGGGTCGGGCAGACGGACGCGTTCGAAGAGCTGTCAGCTGACAACATGAAGAAGTTCGAATCGCTGGGGATCAAGAAGATCATTACCGCGTGTCCCGGCTGCTATGTCACCCTGAAGAAGTCGTTCGAGAAGTCTGGATCGAAGATCGAGGCCACTCACGCGGCCCAGGAGATCGCGAAGCTGATAGAAGATGGCAAACTGAATATCAGGAAATCCACCGAGCGGATGACCTACCACGACCCGTGCCACCTCGGTAGGCTTGGAGGCGTCTTCGAGGAGCCCAGGGAGATCGTGCGAGCCGCCGCCACGCTAGTTGAGATGCCGAACAACAGGTACGAATCGAGATGCTGCGGCGCTGGAGCCGGCCTGCAGTCTGCATTTCCCAAGCTCTCAAGGGAGCTCGCTTCCAAGCGAGTGGCAGAGGCGAAGGCAACGGGAGCAACGACCCTCGTCACTTCATGCCCTTTCTGCGAGACCCAGCTCAGGACGGTCCCCGGCATCAAGGTCCTAGACCTGCTCGAGCTGCTGCTGGACGCCACCGAGATAGAAAAGAACAACACAACGAAAAACGCTTCGTGAAAGGGTTTTGCTGCTCAGGGCATCATCTTTCGCTTCTGCTCTCTCTCATAGCTCCGAATCGTGTCCCTGGATATCGTCCAGATCACCAGGAAGATGAACGCGACTGCGAGCGATAAAGTGCTCGCCCACAGCACTTTGGTCGTGTCCGCCGCATCGGATATTCCGATGTACAGGTACATCAGCCCTATGCCGACGACCGCAAAGACACCGCTCAACTGGATGGAGAGCTTAGACACTTCAGACACCGTTCCGATCTCTACCATTTCCGGTCACTGGAACGAATATCCGGCAGCATTGTACTTAAGCGTTTAGTTGGATTCCCTGGACTTGAGCCAGGGATCACTGCACCAGCTCGTAGGTGATCCGTTCCCTGTCCTTGCCCTTGTTCTCTCGCTTCGTGACCTTGACTTTGCCTATCTCGGCGAGCGAGCGGACGTGAGTGCCCGCACATGGGCAGACATCGTACTCCTGCAC
>Ga0315268_10005998_pt1 | contig 12978 bp, 14 predicted proteins | sample C1_top_MG_FD_204535 | JGI IMG/M metagenome (GOLD analysis project Ga0315268, IMG submission 204535) | Sediment microbial communities from Yellowstone Lake, YNP, Wyoming, USA - C1_top | ecosystem: Environmental > Aquatic > Freshwater > Lake > Sediment | place: USA: Wyoming | collected 2017-08-01 | reverse complement strand
ATGGCGGCATGTTTGCCGTCCAGGTGGAAGGCGAACTTCGAGTGGTCCACGGTCGCCAGGTTCCAGCCATCCGGCACATGGCACGTGCCGCAGTTCGTCCCGAACTGTCCGTTGTGGTGATCGTCCTTCAGATGGCAGGCAGCACAATCCTGCGGGGTACCTTTGAAGACGCCGTTGACATGACAGCTTGTGCACGCCACGCTGGCATGTTTGCCGTCCAGGTGGAAGGCGAACTTCGAGTGATCCACTTTCGCCAGGTTCCAGCCATCCGGCACGTGGCACGTGCCGCAGTTCGTTCCGAACTGTCCGTTGTGGTGATCGTCTTTGGCATGGCAGGCAGCACAATCCTGCGGGGTACCTTTGAAGACGCCGTTGACATGACAGCTTGTGCACGCCACGCTGGCGTGTTTGCCGTCCAGATGGAAGGCAAATTTCGAGTGATCTACATTTGCAGGTTTCCAGGCATTGGGAGTGTGGCAGGTCCCGCAGCTGGTTCCATATTGGCCAGCATGAAAATCATCCTTTTGATGACAGGTGTAGCAATCCTGCGAGGTCGCCTGCAGGTCCGCGAGGTTGCGGTCATTTAAATGACAGTTGGAGCACGCCGCAGAAGCATGTTTGCCGATCAAGGGGAATGAGAAAAGGTTGTGGTTGAACCGCGCGCCATGTGAGTCCAGCCCATCATGACAGGCCATGCAGTTCGTCCCAAAAGTCATGATATGTTCGGTTGTAAAAGCCTGGTTGATCTGCAAATGGCAGTTGGCGCAGGCAGTCTGATCGAACGGAGCGGCATAGCCTTTTACATGACAATCCCTGCAGGCAAAGGGCGTGCCGTCTGACCTGACAGTATGGGCCTTGAGGGAAAACGCCACCGAATTATGATCAAAGCTGGCCGAACTCCAACTTTCGGGGGTATGGCAGGTCCCGCATTGACTGCCAAGTTGTCCCGCATGGGTATCGTCTTTTGCATGGCAGGAAACACAATCTGTAGGCGTGTTTGCAAAAACACCATTTTGATGGCAGCTTTCGCAGGCAACCGTGGCGTGTTGACCTTCGAGACGGAAGGGGAATTTCGAATGGTCAACGGCCCTGTTCCAGCCCTCAGGTGTATGACACGTTCCACAGTCGGTACCGAATTTACCGTTATGTTTATCGTCCTTTGAATGACAGGAAAAACAATCCGAGGGTATGCCCTTATATATGAGGTTAATGTGACAGGCAGCGCACGCAACCGTAGTATGTTTACCCGCCAACTTGAAGCTGGCGAGATTATGGTCGAATTGGGCCGATTTCTGCCAACCATCGGGAGAATGACAAATTCCGCACTTCGTTCCAAATTGTCCGGCATGCAGATCGTCTTTTTGGTGACAGGCATAACAATCCTGCGGTGCAGCCTTTAAGTCCGTCAGGTTGCGCGCATTCGTGTGGCATTTGGAACAGACGGTCAGGGAGTGGATGCCGGTTAATTTAAACGCAACCTGGTTATGGTCGAATTTGGAACCGTGAGAATCCACCCCGTCATGGCAGGCCATGCAGTCTGTCCAAAAAGTAAGGATGTGCTGCTGCGTAAAGGTCTGATTGACCTGCAGATGGCACTCCGCACAAACTTTTTGATCGAAGGGAGCGGTATAGCCGCTTTTATGGCAGTCATTACATGCAAATGGAGTTCCATCCATTCGCAGACGGTGGGCTTTGAGCGAAAAGCCAAGCTGGTCGTGTGGATCCCAGCCCGGCGGGATGCGGGTCAGGGGAGCGTCCGGCCCGTGATGTTCGGTGTGGCAGGTGCGACAGTTTAGATCCGGCTGGCTAAAGCGGATCAAACTGTGCAGGCTGGTCGGTTGGTCAAGCTGGGCTGTGATGTCAGTATGACAAGCCAAACAACGATCTGACATCGTCCCGGTGCTCCACGGTGAAGCATGGCAGGCGCCGCAATCTGTAATTTGAGAATGGGATGTAACATTTGCCAAAGGCGCGCCGGACTTTATGCTCAAACTCCCCGGGTTGAACATAGCTCCGCCGCTGGCCATGGCCGCGCCGGTAATTCCCAAAACCGTGACCACCACCGCCACAAGTGAGGAAAAAGATGAAAACAACCTCAAATTCTTGGTTTTCACATAAATAACCACCCGGTTGTGCCCTCCCTCAAAGACACAAACAGGCCCTCCCGGTCCTTCCTCCAAGATCCCTTTATGAGTTACATATTAATAGAGTTAACGAAGCCTAATGGTCACATTTCAAAAATGCAAGGTGCAAGATCCGTCATTTCTTATCAAGCTAATCCCCACCTCCTCCTCCTCCGCCCCCATCACCGGGACTGTTGCTATCGTGGCAGGAGAGACAGGTGGCAGAATACACACTGGATGGATGGCAGGTCTGGCAGCTGGCACCTCCGTGATTAACTCCCGGGCTGGGATGTGAACCATTAAAGCGAGCCCCTGACCATGACAACGTGCCATGGCACTGCGCGCAGTTGGAACCAAATGCGCCGGCATGCCAGGATGGATCAGAATGACACGCTGAACAAGCGGTCGGTAAACCCGAGAATTGGTTGTTTTGATGACAACGCGTGCAATCCAATTTCAAATGTGCGCCGGTCAAAGGGAAACCCGTGCTGCCATGGTTGAAGGTGGCACCGCTCCACGTGCTGGTGCCATGACAGGCCCCGCAGTCCGTCCCAAAGCTGCCATTATGGTGATCGTTCTGTTTATGGCAGGAATAGCAATCCTGCGGTGTGCCCTTGAAAACGCCATTTACATGGCAACCGGCACATGCCACATTAACATGAGCACCGGTCAGTTTAAATGCCGCCAGATTATGATCGAAGGTGGCATCCTTCCAATTGCTTGTATTATGGCAGGCTCCGCAATCCGTGCCAAAGCTGCCATTGTGATGGTCGTTCTGTTTATGGCAGGAATAGCAATCCTGCGGTGTGCCCTTGAAGACACCATTTACATGGCATTGCGTGCAGGCGACATTGACATGCCCGCCTGTCAACTTGAAAGCCGCGAGGTTGTGGTCGAATGTGACGTCCTTCCAGCTGTTTGTATTATGACAAGTGCCGCAGTTCGTGCCAAAACTTCCGTTGTGTTGATCGTTCTGTTTATGGCAGGAATAGCAATCCTGCGGCGTACCCTTGAAGACGTTGTTCACGTGACATTGGGTACAGGCCACATTCAAGTGCCCGCCTGTCAACTTGAAAGCTGCAAGATTGTGGTCAAATTTTGCCGGCTTCCAGCCATCGGGCGTATGACAGGTTCCGCAATCCGTGCCGAGTTGACCGTTGTGCGTGTCATTTTGTTTATGGCAGGAATAGCAATCCTGCGGAGTACCTTTGAAGACGCCATTCACATGGCATTTCTCGCAGGCCACGCTCAGATGTTTTCCAACCAGCGGGAATGCAAATTTGGAATGATCGACACTGACCTTGTCCCAACCTTCGGTTGTATGGCAGGTGGCGCAATCGGTGCCAAACTGGCCGCCATGTTTGTCATCCTTTTGGTGACACGAGAAACAATCCGTTGGCGCCCCTTTAAGCACCCCATTGACGTGGCATTTTTCGCATTGAACATTAACATGCAGACCGGTGAGCTTAAAAGCGGCCAGGTCATGGTTGAAGTTGGCTGGTTTCCAGCCCTCCGGCGTGTGGCATGAACCGCAATTCTGACCAAAGCGTCCGCCATGCGGATCCTGCTTTTGATGGCAGCTGAAGCAATCGGCGGGTGCGGACGAAAAGGCCTGCAGCGTTTGCACTCCCGTATGGCAGCTGGCGCAATCAAGCGCGGCATGTTTTCCGATCAGTTGAAAAGTGAACTTGCTGTGATCAAAATTTTCTCTTCCAAAACGATCCACGCCATCATGACAATTCAAGCAAGTGGATCCATAAGACTGGATATGCGCCTGCATAAAAGCCGGATCCACCCTGCCATGGCAGGCCTCGCAAACAGCCGGATCGAATTTGGAAATGTCGGAGGAATGACACGCTCCGCAGGTGAACGCCTGGCCGTCGGCGTTTTTCTGGTGGCCGGTCAACGAGAATCCCACCGCGTTATGAGGGAACAGCGAAGGGTCCATCACGGTCAATGAAGCAGCCGCCCCCCGATGTTCGGGATGACAACTCCGGCAGGTCAGACTGTTGTTATATTGAAGCATTACACCGTGCAGCTTGGTGACATCCGGTAATTGTGCGGCAATATCGGTGTGACAGGTCATGCAGCGTTCCCCCATGGTTATGGAATCCCAAGGTGCTGTATGACAGTATTCGCATTGAGAACTGATATCCGCGTGCGAAGTTACATTGCCAACCAGATGCCCCTTCGACTGGGCGTTCAACGGGCCCGCAGTAAACATCATATTGCCCTGCGCAAACGCCACACCGGCAATGGCCAGTGCGGTGACAAGCGTGGCGAAGATGCCGGTGCCGGTCAAACAACCCAGTCGATTACTTTTCATAAATCAGGTTACCCGCCACCCGGATTATTGCTGTCATGGCACTTGGTGCAGGTGGCAGTTGACAAATTAACCGTATGACAATCACGGCAGGATGCGCCGCCATGATGGATACCGCTTCCGCCTTCTCCACCGGCGATGGCTGGATGCGAACCGTTGAATTGCGCCGGCGACCACGCACTGGTTGTGTGGCAATCCGAGCACGCATTCCTGAACAATCCGGCATGGAAGGCGGGGTCAGCATGGCAGGAGGCGCAATCCGTTGAAAGTCCCACGAACTGGGCATTTTGGTGACATTTCGTACAACCCACTTTGGAATGTGCCCCGGTCAGCGGGAACTTGCTCTTGTTATGATCAAAAGTATTCTGATCCCAGCCTGTCGGTGCATGGCAGGCTGAACAATCCGTACCAAACTGACCGTTGTGTTTATCCTGTTGTTTATGGCAGGAATAGCAGTCCGTGGGAGTACCTTTGAATACGCCATTTTGATGGCACTTCTCGCAGGAAACATTGGCGTGCCTGCCATCCAATTTGAAGGCAAATTTTGAGTGATCAACACTGACGCCGCCCCAACCTGACGGCGTATGGCATGAACCGCAATCCGTGCCGAATTGACCATTATGTGCATCCCGCTGTTTATGGCAGGAATAGCAGTCAGTGGGAGCGCCTTTAAAATCCTTATTCTGGTGGCATTGGCTGCAAGGTACACCGGCATGCTCACCCACCAGGGTAAAACCCACGGCTTCGTGCGGGAAGCGCGCCCCATTCAATTCAACCAGTGAGGCGTCAGGCCCGCGATGTTCGGGATGACAGGATCGGCAGCCCAATTTTGGATCGTTCTTCGTTAGAGTACCGTGCAATGAAGCCACAGTCCGCATTTGCACGACAATTTCACCATGACAGGCTGCACAGCGGTCCGCCATGGTCGCAGGATCCCACGGCGCGGTATGGCAGGCGTCACAATTACTGCCTGTCTCCGCATGGGAATGGACGTTGCCCAAAACGGCGCCTTGTTGGGCATTCAAAGCGCCTGCACTAAAGGGGGCTCCACCTTGCGCAAAAACCACGCCGACAATTGCAAGCGTGGTGATCAGAGTGGCAATAATACCTGTCCCGGTCAGACAGCCGAGCGGTTTATTTTGCATTCTCCCCGCCCTTCTACTTCAACAGCGTGGCATAATACAGCGCCGCGCCGATATGAGTGAAAGCAGAGACGAACAGGGCCATTCCGATCGGGATGTGGACCGTATGCCATACCGCCATCAGGCGGCGGGCGTGCTTCAAGGCCTCGGCGGAGACATTGTTTTCGAGTTCGAGTCCGTCCACCGTGCGGGGGATGCGGGTGTAAATATAGCGTCCGATGAATCCGCTGATCACGATGATGATCGTGAAAAGGGTCGTCGCTCCGGCAAGTCCATTAAACTTCCACGAAGTGTGGAGCAGCACCATGTAGGGCCCCACCAGTCCGGTGAAGATATGGAACTTCAGCCAATCGGACATTCGCCCCCAGCTCGCGCTGCGACTGCGTTTGCGCAGGCTGTAGAGTGTCTCGGTCATCAGCATGAGAATGAATCCGAAAATTCCCAGACTGTGACCGAATAATTCACCGGCCGGAGGAATGGTACGCGTCGAAACCAGTACCACCCCATAGATGGCGGTGATCAGAATCGCGGCAAGAATGGCCGCCCAAAGCTCCCCGTTATTCCGAAACATGTGAGCCCTCCCGTTCGTTCCCTCTCCCAAAGGAACAGTGTTAAGATGTGAGCTGTGGTCTCCAGTGGATCCAATATTCTGCAACAATGTCGGCAATGGGCGCATTGGGCGCCATTAATTTCTGGCGGATGGGTGAAATATCAACGCGATTTTCGATCATTTTTTGCAGGGGCATGGAAAGCGTCTGATCGCCCATAAGAATGGCGCCCAGCAGTGATTTCTGACCGATGACCAATCGCAGATGATTAATATCAAAACCAGATTGTGCCACAATGGCATCCGGAAGAGATCGCCAGGTCTCGCTATCCCCGCGCGCGATGCCGACAATATCCTCGTCGCGGCCATGACCCACCACTCCGATGATGGTGGTGGTCAATCCGGCCAAACGCGTAACATTGAACGGCGCGGACTTGATGTATTCCACCTGGCGGCCTGCCATATTCAATCCCGCCGCGCGCCCCTGCTCGCGCGCCGGGGTCCATAAACTGTCCAGGACCGAACGTCCCGTGCGCGGATCGTAGGCCTGCGCCACATCGCCCGCCGCAAAAATATCCTTCACGTTGGTCTGCATGAATTGATTGACCAGGATGCCGCGGTCCACAGCCAGCCCTGTGGAGGTCGCCAGTTCCAACTTGGGCTGGATGCCGATCGCATAGCCCAAAATATCGCAATTAATGATGCGCCCATCCAAAAGCTTTACCGCACTTACATTCCTGCGCCCCTGGATCTCTATTGCCTCCGCATGATAATGAAGTTCAACACCCTCCTCCAGCAATCGATGCTCCACGATCTTTGATTCCTGTTCATCCAGAACGTTGTTCCAATAGCGGTCGCCGCGCAATAAATAATGGACCTTCACCCCGCGCGCCAGCAATCCCTCCACAATTTCAAGAGCAGTGATGCCGCCGCCCACCACAACAGCCGTCTTTCCCCGTCGTGCGAGCTTTAGGATTTGCCGCGCATCATCGAGATGGTCCAGTTTGATCACCCCCGGCAGCTGAGCCCCCGGAATGGTCAACAAGCTGGCGCGTGATCCGACTGCCAGCAGGAGCCTGTCATAACCCACGCTGACCACGGTCGAGCCCTCCCGGGAGGCGGCAGACTGCATTTCGAGCCTGTGAACATCCGGCAGGATGCGGTTCACATGACCTTTTAAATAACGAAAGCGGAGTTTGCTAAACACATCCGCCATCTGGGGAAACAATTGTTTATCATTGACCTCCCCCGTTAAAAAATAAGCCAGGCCGGGTCTGGAATAATAGCCATGCGGATCATCCCCGATCATGGTGATCTCACCCGCCACATCCACCGAACGTATCGCTTCGATGGCGGCAATGCCGGCAACACCGGTCCCAATGATCGCGTATTTCATTGCGGCCTCCGTGTAAACAGGTCCGTATGCTCAAAACGCAGCACACCACGCGGGCAGCGCGCAACACATTCGCCGCATGTCAGACATTCGCTGTGGATGATCGCCTCTCCGCGCCAGACATGTGCGCGCACATCGATTTCGATCGGGCAGTTATAGGAGCATATGCCGCATTGCACACAGCGTGCCGGATCAGGCACAACGTGACCGCCGACCAATACTTCTCGGCGGGTGGAACCTTTCCCGAAAATGTCCTTGAATGTCATAATATCCTTCAAATTAAGTCGCATTAATCACAAAAAAGTTACGGATCTCAACAAATTCATTATATGCCAAACGAATGGGGAAAAAATTACAGAAAAGTTATTCCAACCAGTTAACCGGTCTGTAAAGTCTGAAAACAAAAAACAGGATCGCACATTTATGCGATCCTGTTGACTCGTAAAATATCGCTTCCTACGAGATCAGTTTTACATTGGCCGCCTGCAGTCCCTTGGGGCCTTCCTCAACGGAGAACTCAACCTTCTGTTCGGGCTCAAGCTTACGATAGCCTTCCATTTGCAGAGCGGAGAAGTGGACAAATACATCCTCCCCGCCATCACGGCCGATGAAGCCGTAACCCTTGGTGGCATTGAACCACTTAACGGTGCCAGTATAACGTTCAGACATCTTGCTTTACTCCTGCAAAAAAATTTATCCCGCTCGCCTGGTGGGCTTGCGCATCAGGCAATCACGGGACGTGCCGCAAGATTATCATGTGCGTTTTGGCATGTCAAGACCAATTTTAATTTTCCTGCGGACGACCGCATAACGCGAGACCAGGTGGAACCAGGGCGGCGACCAGTGCACTTGAAATGCGGCCCTGCGGATGACCTGCCGCATCTCATCCGGACCCCGGAACGGCTCCAGCAAATTAATGGACCTGCCCAACTCGAATGCCCCATGAGCATCCGATCCGACTGTCCCTGGCAGGTCATGCCGGCGGGCAAATTCCTGCGCCCGGCGGTTGAACGCAGGCGACATACAGCGTGAGTTATAGATTTCGATGGCATCCACCTGCGAAATGATCTCCAACAGGTCCTTTTCCTGCCATCCGCCGCTGCGCCATTCATCGAATGGGTGCGAGACACTGATGAACGCGCCTTGCGCCTGCAAACGATCAATCGTCTCCATCGGCGAAAGTCCGGGCGGAACCTCCTCCGTCACATAAGCCGCCAGGATCTCCCCACAAGTGGTCATGATCTCCTCACCCACGATCACACGCTCCGGGTCCAGGGTCTGGGCCTGCCGTGCGCCCAGGACCGTATTGTGGTCGGTCACCACAACGCGGTCGATCCCTTTCCTGCGGCATGCATCCACAAGTTTTTGCGGAGAAACCAGTGAATCTTTTGAGAAGATCGTGTGGCAGTGAAATTCAACACGCAGCATGAACCGGATTCTACTTCAAATAGTTCCCCAATTTATCGATTTCGTTATAAAATCATACCCACATGGATGAAAACGAGACTCCCTTTTATAAAAAGCCCATTTTCTGGCTCGGCCTTTGGATCGTGGTCCTGATCGGACTGTACGCTTACCAGATCTACACCCAACAGACTTTTGGCAGTATTCTGGGCGTCGTCTGCAACGGGGGCCTGTTTTGGCTCCTGTTCGTAACGTGGATGGCCTTTTATGCGCAATTTATCCTGCCGGTCAGGCTGCTCGACAGCCGGGGGAAGATCATCGATCGCCTTAACCGGCATATGTCCAGGTCGCACGGCCCTGCATTATTCATCAAGGATGGACGCGTTATCGCCCGGGAAGGCGAACTCGAAAAGAACAGGGCAGGTGTCATCTGGCTCGATTCTGCCAGTGCAGCCGTCACCCGCACGAACACCGCCTACGTGCAGGTGCTCGGTCCCGGTGTCCATTTCACGGGTGATGGGGAATATCTCGCCGGGTGGCTGGACTTGCATACACAGGTCCAAAGCCTCGGTCCCAGGGAAGGCGACGCGCTCCTTTACAAACTTCCCGAAACGGCCGACGAGGAAACCAAGGCCAGGCATAAGGAAGCGCTCGAACGCAGAAAGGCCGTGACCGCACTGACGCGTGACGGCATCGAACTATTCCCAAACATTACGGTCGTATTCAAAATAGACGCCAGTCCGGCCAAAGGCAATGAACCCGGTTCCCGGTTTGGTTACAATAAGGATTCGGTCGAGAAGGCCATCCGGGGCGAAGGAATTAATCCGAACGCAAAAGATGAAGCGTCCCGCCACGTGGCATGGAACCAACTGCCGGCCCTGATCGCCGCCGACCTGTGGCGTGAGTATGCAGCCAAGTTCACATTAAACCAGTTGTTCGAGCCGAACCAGCCCGCCCTGCCGGATATTCCGCAGCCGGCAGCTCCCAAAGTGATTACACCGCCGCCGCCACCGCCGCCCGCAAAGGCCGACCCGGTCACGGAAATGCTGCGCTTTATCAATAACCGGATGGAAAAACATCTCCAGGAAGCAGAGAGCGAGTTGGGGGAGGCCGAAGACAATGAAGCGCTTGAGGCCGAATCTCCCAGCCTCGCACCCGCTTCCGTTGCGATGAAGGATTCGCGGCCCAAAACCGCCATGCAGATCATCTCCCAAATGGTCAAGGCGCGCATGACGCAAACTTTCGTGCCGGTTCTCGACGAAAGCGGCCGCCTGCTCGATGGCCGCGCCATAAGCGAGGAATATCGAAAGATCCAGGACCGCGGAATAAGGATCATCAGCGTCAGCATCAGTACCCCGCGCCTGACATCCACGATCGAAGACCGCACCATCAAGGAATGGACGACGAATTGGCTGGCAAATGCAAAAGCGGAGCGGAAACGTATCGACCAGAGAACGACCTTCGTTACGGAGGACGCCAAGCAAACTGCACTGAAGGATTATGTCAACGATCTGAGTGCCAGCCTGATAAAAACGGGCCCCGCCGATATTGAAGCCGCAGTAAAAATATTGGTCGAACGAAGCCGCAACGAGATCATCCGCGACGACCGTTTGGTCAGCCGCATGAACCGGGAACCCGCCAAACCCGCCGAACAGCCTGTTTCTGTTTCTCCATTGATCGATCTTCTGCGGACCGGATCAGGCAAGCCTTTGGATGAAAGCTCAGCCCGCCGCATCAGCAGCGAACTCGAGATCCTCGACCAGATCCTCAAGCTGGTGGAGTCCAGCGACCTATGAGCGCAACAGCCCGGGCTGAAAGACCGCCCTCAGCGTTTGCCCTTGAACGGTACCGATTCCACGTTCTGTTCAAGAAATATCGGGAGCACTGGCTTAACGAATTTTTCGATCTATCCCTTTATGGCGCCTCCCGGCGCAGAGTTTGGGTGATGGGGGTTTTACTGGCAGTTGCAGTTATTAATGGCCTCGCCAACTTCAGCGTGCTCGTTTCCCATTTTAAGGTAATCCTGCCCGCCATCCTGAGCGCAGGCTCGACCCCGATCGATCTTCCCAATGAGTTCCTCTTTGTCTTGACGGTCATCGGATACGTGTGCATCCCCTACTATGTGTCACAATATTTTGCCATCGAAATGTCGGCCGATTATCTGACGGATATCTTCGAACTTAAGAATACCGACATTGCCCGCACGTTCATACGTCAACTTTCCCTGGAGGGTGCAGTCCACGCCATCCATGTGCGCGGCGGAAAGATCGTGGAGCGCGACCTTGAATCGCCCATCATCAAGATCGGCGGCCCGGGTCGCGTGATCGTCGACTTTGATTCCGCTGTATTATTCGAAAGGGCCGACGGCACAGCACACATCATCGGCCCGAACAGGAATTCCGGGGAGGCGGACGGGGAAGAGGAATACGAATCGATCGACATCGCCATTCTGGACGGCTTTGAACGCTTCCGCGAAGCGATCGACCTGCGGGATCACTATATCGGGAATCCATCCGGCGAACCCCTGACCATCAAGGGTTTCAGCCTCGACGGCATGCCGGTCAGCGCGACCGATGTGCGTGCGGTTTACAGCGTTCAGCGCAACGAAAGCAAAACCAGCCGGAAGACCCCAACCAGGGTAATGCCCTATCCATATGTGGACAGAGCCATCGAGGACCTGGTCTACCAATCCACCGCGCGCGTACTGCCCGAGGGTCCGTATCCATCCGACCTGCCTTCCCATTGGACTAATACCGCCCAGGGAATGATCCGCAGCGCGATCGGCGAATTCATGAGCGGGAGCAAACTGGGCGAATATTTGTCCAGTTTTGGCGCGCCCGAGGTGGAAGTGGCCGAGAGCCATGAACGCACGATCCAATTCCGTCGTTTCGAGATCACCGCCGATATTTCATCAACCACCAAGCCCATCGAGATCGCACAGCCCAAATTCCGCCCGCGCACCGAATTAAGCGCAAACTTCAGCCAGCTCTCCGACCGTTTCACAAAACGGATCAATGAACGCGGAGTGGATCTGCACTGGATCGGTGTCGGCACCTGGACCATCCCCGACAAGATCGCCAGCGAGATCATCAACGGACAGCTCATCGAGGCCTGGCAGATCAATCGCGAAAATATTTCGCGCGGCAGCAGCGGCGCCCTTCAATCTGTGTTCGATGAAGCCTATATCAACCAAAAACTGCATTTAATTCAAACTGTACCGATCGCCGCCTATAAAACGATCGAAAAGGATAAATCCAAAAACGGCCCGCGGACGATGCTGATGGCCTACTGGGAACTGTTCGGCAGCGGGGCGGACCTTTATTACAACGCCTCCGACCCACTGTCGAAGGAATTGGAGGAAGCCATCGGGATCGTTGAAGAAATTCTATTCGGCGGCGACCATTTTATCGGTGAGCGGCCGACCAAATTACACAGCCAGCCCATTGAGGTGGAGGAGAACCGTCCGCCTGCGCCCCAAACCCACAATGAGGGCAAGATCTATGCGCAGCTTCTGCGCCTGTTGGATGGCGATTATCTAAAGGCCGAGTGGCTGATCGAATATGAGACCCAAAAAGTCCAGGGTTCCAGCCGTGAACAGACCATCCAATATTTGCTTGACCATCCCGAACTCTGCAACATCTAACGGACTCACATGCCGCTTTCGCATTCAAAAATTTCCGTTGACATCCAACGGGCACTGCGATTAAGCCTGCCCATTGTGGCGCTTGAATCGACCGTCATCACCCACGGCCTGCCCCACCCGCAAAACCTCCAGCTTGCTCGCGATATGGAAACGACCATCCGAGGCGAAGGCGCGGTGCCGGCCACGATCGCCCTGCTGGATGGAGGGATCCGCATCGGTCTTTCGGACGCGGAACTGGTGCGTCTCTCCCAGGCGTCCTCCACGCTGAAGGTGAGTCACCGCGACTTCGCCACCGCCATCGTCACAAAAGCCAGCGGGGGCACCACCGTGGCGGGGACAATGTTCGCGGCCAACCACTCCGGCATCCGGGTATTCGCAACCGGCGGTATCGGCGGCGTGCACA
>Ga0315268_10005997_pt1 | contig 12979 bp, 11 predicted proteins | sample C1_top_MG_FD_204535 | JGI IMG/M metagenome (GOLD analysis project Ga0315268, IMG submission 204535) | Sediment microbial communities from Yellowstone Lake, YNP, Wyoming, USA - C1_top | ecosystem: Environmental > Aquatic > Freshwater > Lake > Sediment | place: USA: Wyoming | collected 2017-08-01 | reverse complement strand
GCGCCGGGACGCCGTGGTGGAGGCAGTCGCCCGGGTCATGCCCAGCGTGGTGAACATCGGCACCGAAACGATTGTCGCGGTGCGTGACCCGTTCGAGGCACTGCTGCAGGAGTTCTGGGGCCCCTATTACCGCCGGCGCCCGCCCGAAACGCGCCTCTACAGCCTCGGTTCGGGCGTCGTCATTGACGAATCCGGTTACGTGCTCACCAACGACCATGTGGTGCGCCGCGCCAGCCGGGTCTGGGTCAAACTCACCGACGAAGCCGGCGGGGGCGAATACGAGGCCACGCCCATTGCCGGCACCACCCGGGGCGACGTGGCTTTGCTCAAGATCAACCTCAAGCCCGGTCAGAAGCTCAAGGCGGTCAGATTCGCGGCCGATGACGACCTGCTGCTGGGCGAGACGGTGCTGGCGCTGGGCAACCCGTTCGGCTTGGGCGGCTCAGTGAGCCGGGGCATTCTCAGTTCCAAGAGCCGGCGCCCGCCGGTGGAGAACGCGCCCATGGACATCGCCGACTGGTTGCAGACCGACGCGGCGGTCAACCCCGGCAACAGCGGCGGGCCGCTCATCAACCTGCGCGGCGAACTCATCGGCATCAATGTCGCCGTCTATCGCGAGGCCCAGGGCATCGGCTTTGCCATCCCCATCAAGCGGGTCTCGGAAGCGCTGGCCGACATTTTCTCGCCCGAACTCAAACAATGGTGGTTCGGCGCGCGGGTCAAACCGGCGGGTCGTTGGCTGACCGTGGCCGCGGTCGAGCGCGGCAGCCCCGCCGAGCGGGCCGGGCTGAAGGCCGGCGACCTGGTGGTGGCGGTCAATGGCAGGCCCCCGCGCGGCTTCATCGAGTTCATCCAGGAATTGATGGCGGCCGAGGACAAGCGCGACACCGCGCTGGCCGTGCAGCGGGGCGAGGCGCGGCCCAATCTCACCGTGCGGCTGGCCCGCATGACGACCGTTTTCAACGCAAGCCTCGTCAAGCAGAAACTCGGGGTGAGCTTGCAGGAGATTTCGCTCGAATTGGCTGAACGCCTTGGGCTGGCCTCGACCGACGGCCTGCTGGTGGCCGGCGTCGAGCGCGGCAGCCCGGCGGACGCGGTGGGCCTGGAACGCGGCCACGTCATCCTGGGCATCGCCGGCCAAGCGGTGGAGGACGTGGTCTCGGCGGCAAAAATCTTGTATGGGAAAAAGAAAGGGGACAGAGTGTCGCTCCAGGTTTTGGCGCAGCGCCGGCAGGGGCCGCTGCTCCGCACCCAACGGGTGGACGTGGAAGTGGTAGTGAGATGAGAGCAGGAAGCGTGAGGCGTGAGGCGTAAGGCGTGAGAGTTGAGAGGCGAAATGAGTTCAGAGTTGAGAACGGTATCGTGACGGTCCAGTGGGCTCTCTCAACCCTCAACTCATAATCCTCTCAACTGCTTTTCCATGATTGAGGTCGAGCATTTGACCAAGCGGTATGGCCGCGTGGCGGCGGTGGAGGACGTGTCGTTCACGGTCAAGCGGGGCGAGATCGTAGGTCTGCTCGGGCCCAACGGGGCGGGCAAGAGCACCATTCTGCGGGTGCTGGCCTGTTACCTGCCAGCCAGCTCCGGCAGCGCGCGCGTGGCGGGCTTGGATGTGTTCAGCGACGCCGACCAAGTGCGGCGGCGCATCGGCTACATGCCCGAAAACAACCCGCTGCACCTGGACATGCGGGTGCGGGAGTACCTCAGATTCCGCGCGCGGCTTAAGGGGCTGCCCGCCCGCCGGAGCCGCGAGCGGGCCGAGGTCGTCTGCGAGCAATGCGGCCTGGTGGAAGTAAGCCGCCGGATCATCGGCACGCTCTCCAAAGGCTATCGGCAGCGCGTCGGGCTGGCCGACGCCTTGGTCAGCGAACCGGAGTTGCTCATCTTGGACGAGCCGACCATCGGGCTTGACCCCCACCAAGTCCGCGCCGTGCGCCAGTTGATCAAGGAACTCAGCCCCAAGCACACCATCCTGCTTTCCTCGCACGTCCTGCCGGAGGTGGAGATGACCTGCCAACGGGTGTTGATCTTGCACGCGGGCAAGATGCTCGACGCGGAGGGAACGCTCCAAAAACGCTTGAGCGACAGCGGGCAAGTCGTGGCGGAGATCGCCGCCCCACTCCAGGATTTGAGCGTCTGTTGGGACGAATTGGCCGGGGTGGCGCACTGCGAGCTCTCCCCGGCCGACGGCGAATATGTGCGTTGCGCGCTCACGCCCCAGGAAGGGGTGGACCTGCGCCCGGCGGTCTTCGAGGTCGTGCGGGCGCGGGGCTGGAAACTCCGGGAATTGACCCGCTGCCGGCACTCGCTGGAGGACATCTTCGTGGAGGTGACCCGGTCCGAACTGGAAGAGGAGCTCTGATGGACAAGCCCGCCGCCGGCGCAAAACCAATTGCAGACGACCTGTCTGCCCCCGGCTCGGCCGGCGCTCCAACCTCGCCCGCATTGCCGGCGGCGCCCGCGGCCCGCCCGGAGCTGCTCAGCCAACGGCGCGCGGAGGGCGGGCTGGCGCGCGGGTTGTCGGCCCTCTTCTGGGGTTTGCCGGTCGCCTTGGTGGTGTGCGTGCAGACGGCGCGGAGCAGTTTCTTTGCGCCGCTGCGCGTCGTGCCGCCGCTCCTGGCTACTGGTTTCCTGCTCTACGCCCTGGCGCAGCTTGCCGCCTTCCAGCGGGAGCAGGTGCAGTGGCAACGGGCGCTGGAGCGCACGCGCCTGCTGGCCCTGGCAAACCTGGGCCTCTCGCCGTTCCTTTACTGGTGGAAAATCATGCCCGAAGTCTCCCACTATCAAATCTCGGTGGGCGTGATGGCCTTGTGCGGCCTGCTTTTTCTGTTCAGCCTGAACCGGGCTTTGCAGCGGCTCGCCGACCTGGTGCAGCAGGACGCCGCGCGGGCGGAGACCAAGCTCTTCACCACTTTCAACCTCTACGTGCTCACGGGCATCTTCCTGGCGGTGGCCTGCTGGCCGCTGGCGCGGCATTGGCACCACCCGCCCGCCTGGCTGCTTCCCACGGTGCACTACCTGCTCAGCGTCGGCGTCGTGGTGCTCCTGTTTCTGGTCCTGGTGCCCCTGGCCGTGACCATGGCCCTGCTGTGGAAGATCAAGGAGACCGTCCTGGGCCGCTTCTTTGGCGAGCCGCCACCCTAGCTGGCCGGCAAATCGTCCTCGTCCTCGTTCTTCTTCTGGTGCTCGACCGCGCGAAGCGTATGGAATCCGGCGGCTTGCAGGCGCCTTTGGCCCCATCCCGGCTGAAAGCGGGAGCAAGCTCCTGCGCTTTTACGTGCATCCGGTGAACCAAGGGGGATGCGGGCTGCCGGGCTGTTGACCGAATTCGCCCGTTCTGCTCCCGAGATGCCGGTCAGCCGCAGCGCAAGCTCCACCCGCTCCAAACGCTTCGCGCCGGCCGCAAATCACTGCTGGAAAACGAACGCCCGGAGCAGCCACGCCGCCGGGATGGCCGGTTTGAGGCGACGCGGGACAATGAAGGTGTCGGGTTGGCCAGCCGTTTCCAGGCGCCGCTCGTGGGCCGCCAGCAGGATGTTGGTGGTCCGAATCGCCTCCAGCGAGGCGCCGTAGGCAGCGAAGACCGGCATCAGGGGACTAAGCGAGAAGCAACCCAGGTATCTGCCTTCGGAACGGAGTTGCTCAAAGGCTTGCACCAGGTCCTCAAAGGGCGCCTCGCCATCGCAACCTGGGCCGGCCACCACCAGCAGGAAAGGCGCGCCGAGCGACTTGAGGGCCGCCAGCATCAGCTTGTCCGTGCCCCGCTCGCCGCTGGTGGCGCTCTCGACCACCGCATCGCCACCGGTGTCTATGGCGATGATCAGCTCAAAGGCCTGCTCCGCCAGTTCCTCGGCCAGCCGCTGGCGGCTGTCGCTATGCTTGGACAGGTGCAGTATCCAAGGGCCGCCTTCATCCCCAGGGGGCACCCGCTGCTCGATGCGCGTGGGGTTGCGTTTGGAGGCCAGGAACCGCAACGCCCGCATCCAACCAGGAATGCAGTAGATATGCTTGGTCAAATGGGTTAAGCCGTGGTGAATGCTCCGCTTGGTGTTGGCATAGACCAGCGCCTGGGGCCGCCCCGCCCGCAACTGCCCGGCCAGCGCGTAGGCCGTGATAATGTCGCAACCCCCGCCCACGCCCGCCACCAGGACCCTCTTGCCTTCAACCTTGGGAAACTGGAAAGGCACGGAGAGGAAGTCGAACCGCGCGGGCGGCTCAGCAGACACCGCCCCGGCCAAGGCCGCCGACGGCGGGACCGTCCTCGGCGCTTCAGGCCCCGTGGTATTCGCGGTGTTGCTCATCTTGTCACTGTCAGGCGCGCGGGCCCTCAAGGCAGGTTGCGCTGCCACTGCTGGCCCCTAGTTCGTCGGCTCCTTTGCCCTATTCTCAAACGACGACGCGTCAAAGTCAAAACCCAAATTAGCGGCTTCCGTGCCAATCGCGCGAGGGATTTTTGCGCGGCGTCTCGCTCCCCGGGAAGGCATCCGGGAACTAAGGCCAGGCCGTTGGTCGTCAAGCTCCAACCGGAACCGAACCATCTGCGCAATCCGCGTAATCCGCGGTAAAACAGTAGTCGCGGCTGGCGCGGCGGGCACACATTAGGCTTGCGCCAAAAGACCCCTTCCAAGAACATCCGCCGCGCAGTTGAGACGCAGAAACAGGAAGCTGGAAACCTATGGCTACACAACGCGAGCGGGCGGTTTGGATCAAGGGCGGCGAGGCTAAATGCGGCGATGTTCCCCACGCCGCGCGGGCTTACCGGCTGGTTTTGCTGGGGGCGCCGGGCGTCGGCAAGGGCACCCAAGCAGAGTTGCTTTCCGCGCAGTTGGGGGCCTGCCAGCTTTCGACCGGGGACGTGTTCCGCGCCGCCAAGTCGCTCCCGCCCCAGGAGCGCACCCCGGCCCTGGAGGCCGCGCTGGCGTACATGGGCCGGGGCGAATTAGTGCCGGATCCGACCGTGCTGGCGATCGTCAAAGAGCGGATTGAGTGCTTGCGGTGCCCGGCCGGTTTTCTGCTCGACGGCTTCCCGCGCACCGTCGCTCAGGCCGAGGCCCTGACCCAGATCCTCAAGCAGGAAAACCTGGCGCTGGACGCCGTGCTGAATTACGAGATGCCCCTTGAAAAGATCGTGGCCCGGTTGAGCGGCCGCCGCACCTGCGCCGGCTGCAATGCCGTGTACCACATTCAGAACCGCCCGCCCCGCGTCCAAGGCGTGTGCGACCATTGTGGCGGCAAGCTCTACCAGCGGGAAGACGACCGCCCGGAGTCGGTCCGTGTCCGCATGGCTACCTACGACAAAAGCACCGCGCCGCTGGCCGATTACTATCGGCGGCAAGGCTTGTTGGTTTCGGTCTCCGCCGACGGCACGGCGGAAGAAACGCTCCAGCGCACTTACAGCGCCCTGCAGATTAGCCGCTGACCACAACACGCCAAGGCAGAGACGCCAAGACGCTGAGACGCGGAGAAGGATTCCCCTAATCTCGGAATCAGCGGTCGCCAACCAAGCCCAAGGCAGACTCTGTTGGCAGAATCATGGGGGAAGGCTAGGCAAGCCGCGTGGCGCTCGGGATAATTCTGCCACCCGTGATTTTGCCTTCGGCGGCCTGAGTCCCGCAGGGACGCTCGACAATAGCCCGCCGATTCAACAGGGATTTTTTAGGGGGAGTTTATTTGACCGTGGTGCCGGGGGTTTGGCAGCAGGTCGCTGGCCTCTTTTTGGGACTGTACCTCCAGGTCATGTATGACCGCAAATGACTGGGCCGGCGGCCTCCTCGGCTGCTGATTTGGAGATTGACTCTTTGGGCGGTCTGGATACTTGCCGCCAGCCCGACTGGATTGATCCCCCTGGAGGCAAATAATATGTGGCATTTACTCACCGCTTCCAGCCCCCTGTTTTCCCCGCTTTCCCTCGCCTTTTTACTGCGGGATCCTGCCAGCGAAGCAGGGCGGTAGTGCCATATTTTAGTTGACCGCAACCGCCTCTCCCCCTGGGCAGCTCCGCCCGCACCGTCGCTCAAGCCACCCCCGAACTGCTGGGCTTGACCCAAGCCATCCTTAACCCCTGGCCTGAGGCGCGCCCTCTGGTCGTCGCCGACTGCGAACACTACGACTCCCAGCTCCCGGACTGGGTTGGGCTACAGACCCCTTTTGACCTGCTGGTGCCCATGCGCCAGCGCGCCAGCCGCCGCGCCGCCACCCTGCCGCCCGAGGCCTTGAGTTGGCGCTGGCTTGGTTTCGCCACGGCCAAGCTCCCCTTCCAAGTGCGGCGCGCCGCCAGCCGGGGCTTCCAACTGATCCAACGCCACGGCCAACGCCCCCAGGACTACACCTACAAATGCTTCTATGCCACCGCCGAGCGCCCCGAACTGCCCGACTTGACCGACCACTACCCCAACCGCTGGCACATTGAGGAGTTCTTCCGCTTCGATCAGGACCTGGGCTGGGAGCGCGCCGGCACCCTCAACCTCAACATCCGCTACGGCCAGATGACCATGGCCCTGATCGCCCAGGCCCTGCTGCACCAGTTGCGCCGGCGGTTGGGGCCGCCCCTGGACCAGTGGGACGCTCCCCATTTTGCCCAGGACCTCTTCGGCGGCCTGGACGGCGACGTGCGGGTCGAGCACGACACCATTGTGGTCGCTTACTACAACGCGCCCCAGCCCGACGCGCTCCGGCCCCAATACGAGCAGTTGCCAGCCAAGCCGGCAGCCGAAGGAGTTTGTCCGCACATCCCGTGGCTTTACAACTTCAAGCTGGACTTCCGTTTCAAATAGAGGTTAGAGAGACCCTGCCGACACCACCCCTACCACGGTCAAATAAACTCCCCCTGAAAAATCCCTGATTCATCGGTGGGCTATTGTCGGCCGTCCCTGACGGGACTGATCTTCCCATCACTCTCGCGGGGCCTGGAACGCGCTCAACCCGGGCCTTGTCTTCCCGAAAGAGAGGCTTGCAGAGAGCAGGCCGACCTGGGGCACGCCAAAGGCTTCGCGGTTCGCCGCGGCAATCGAACCAACTCTGGGCGCTCACCGGCTGGCCAGCTCACCTGCCGTTGCCAGACGCGGGGCGGTGAGGCGGAGCAGTTCGCCGGCCAGCACCAACAGCGCGCCCGGCAGCCCGCGCGCCAGCGCATAGACGCCGGCCAACAACGCCCCTTGCCATAGGAAGTGCGCCAGGCACCAGCCGAGCTGCTGGGCCAGCGGTTGCGCCAACAGGTCCATCATCGTGTTCATCGGGAGCTCCTTTCCCATTGCTTGAGCAGCGCGCGGATTTCAGCCAACTCCGCCGCCGTGGCGGGTTTTGCCGCCAGGGCTTGCATGACCAGTTGCGGGGCCGAGCCGTCGAACGCCCGCTCCAATAAGTGCCTCACCAATTGCCGCTGCGTCTCCGTCTGCGGGCGCGTGGCGGCATAGAGGTGGGAACGGCCCGCGGCAGCGCGCCGCAACAGGCCCTTGGCGGTCATGATCTGCATCATTTTGAGCACGGTGGTGTAGCCGGTGGGCTGGCGGCGGTTGAGCTGTTCCCACACTTGGCGCACCGTGCAATGGCCGCGCGGCCAGAGCACTCGCAAAATGGCCAGCTCGGCCTCGGTTGGCTTGGGCAAGCAGAGGTTTTTGGTCATGCGCGCCACAACTGGCGAGATACTACGAAACTATTCGTAGTTGTCAACGAGAAATGTCGTGCTTTTCCCCCCGCGGCGCTGCCTGCCATGAAACCGGGACTGGGGCCGCATGGGGCGCAGCCGGCAAGCCTCTTCTCCTCACGCGCCAATCTGGACCAAACCAGCCAAGCTGACTCTGCCTGCCTGCAAGGGTTCAACGGCGTTCCGGTATTCGGCCTGGCGCGTCAGCCAAGTGCGATAAACGCTGGCCCACTCGCCGAAATCCAATGTCCAAGCCTCGTCTTCGGGCTCCTCAGCGTTTTGGTAGGCAGCATAGAAGGTCTCGGAGCGGATGCCGTACTTGCGCTCGAACGAAAGCAACTCTTCTTCGAGCGCGTGGATGTCTGCAAGCAACTGCCGGATCGTCGTAAACGTCGCCCTCTGCCTGGAGAGCATGGCCGCCCGACCGCCGCAAAGCAAGCTTGATTACGCCGCCCAAAGCGCCAGGATGACTCTCCGGCCGGTCCCACGCCGGCGCCACAGCATCTTGGTTTGATGTTCGATGTTCGGTCTGTCGTTGCGTGTGTCATCGGACTGGACGGCCCGCTTTCTGCCCGGCCCGGCGATAGGCCTCGGCCAGCAACGTCATCGGATGGACGACGCGCAGTTGGAGGCCGGCGCGCCTGGCGCCATTGATGAGCTGGAGCTGGCAGCCAGGGTTGGCCGTCGCGACCACAGTTGCCCCGGTGGACTTGATATGCTGCATTTTGCGGTCCAGGAGCCGATTGGCCATCGCCGGCTGGATGAGGTTGTAGATGCCGGCGCTGCCGCAGCACCAATTGCTCTCAGGCAGTTCAACCAGGGTGAGGTTGGGAACGGCCTGGAGGAGCTGGCGCGGCTGGGCGGTGATCATCTGGCCGTGGGCCAGGTGGCAGGACTCGTGGTAAGTGACCGTGAGCGGGGGCGCGCCGTTGGACGGAGGCGGCCGGAGGCCAATGTGGGCCAACCACTCGTGCGCGTCCTTGGCCTTTTGGTCCCACAACTCGGCGCGGGCACGCCAGGCGGAGTCGTCTTTGAGGAGCCTGGCGTAGTGCTTGAGGTGGGAGCCGCAGCCGCCGGCGTTGGTGATGATGGCGTCGAATTGGTCGGGCGGGAACTGCTCGAGGTTCCGCCGGGCCAGTTGGCGGGCCAGGTCCAGTTCGCCGTTGTGGACGTGGAGCGAGCCGCAACAGAACTGTTCCGGCGGCGTGACCACTTCGCAGCCGTTCTGCGCCAGCACCTCCACCGTGTCCCGGTTCACGTCGCTGAAGATCAAGTCCTGCGCGCAGCCGGTCAGCATTGCCACGCGATATTCTTTCTGCCCCACGGCGCGCGTGACCGGGGCGATTAACTCCGCGGAGAACTCGGGCTGGATGGCCGGGGTCATGGCCTCCAGCTCGCGCAGGCGCCGCGGCAGCAGCTTGAGGACGCCGCTGCGGCGGACAAGGCTCTGGAGCCCAAGCTGCTGGTAAAGGCGCAGCAAGCGGCCGGCCAGCTTGAGGCGGCGCAAGTCCATGAACAGCCAGGCGACGGTGAACCAGCGGATCAGGTTGCGCTTGGGCGAGCGGAGGTGGCCGGTGCGCTCGGCCTCGGCCCGGGCCTGCTCGAACAGCTCGGCGTAGTTGACTCCCGCCGGGCAGGCGCTCATGCAAGCCAGGCACCCCAGGCAGAAGTACATCTCCTCGGCGAAGACCTTGGTGGGCGCCAGGCGGTCGTCGGCGATGGCCCGCATGAGCGCGATGCGCCCGCGTGGGCTGTTGCGCTCCAGTTTGGTGGCGTCGTAGGTCGGGCAGGTGGGCAGGCACAGGCCGCAGTGGATGCACTGCTGCACGACCGCGTAGTCGAGGCTCTTGAGCAAGGAAACAGGCGCGCTCATCGCTTCTTGCCGGGGCCATTAGTACGCAGCCTGACGGCGTGGGGCAATGCAAAAGGCGAAACGTGATGCGGCAAAAAGATTATCAGGTTGTCAAGTTGTCAGGTTTTCAGGTTTTCAAGTCCAAGAGGCGGCCGCGGGGCGACGTGGCAAACCTGATAACTTGATAACCTGAGAACGTGAAAACCAGGTTCGCCACCGTGTTCGCGTTTCACGTTTCACGCTTCACGGATCGTTTCAGGCGCCACTTTTTTTGCTTTTGTTCAACAGGGCCTTTGATAAACTGCGCGCGTGGCCGACGAAGTGGCACAACGTATTCCGGCGCAAACCATGCGGCGCATGGGGCACATCCACGGCCCGCAACCGTCGCCGACGGCCCAAGTGCTGCACTGGCCGGTGTTCATCACTTACCTGGCCTGTTGGGCTGGCGCAGTGGGGCTGCTGCTGTGGGGGCGCAAAGCAGGGGTCAACTGGGCCTTGCCGGCGGGAATCCTTTTCGTGGTGGGCGCCTTCACCAGCCTGGTCTCGTTGGCCCGGCGTTTGCCAGTGCAAAACGTGGTTGCCTGCGGCCTCGTGATCCTTGCCTTGGCGGCAGTGGTTACGACCCTCGGCGCCAAGACCGGCCTGCCTGGTCACTTCGATGGGTACACTGAACGGATGGGGCCGCGCCTGCTCGGCCTTATGCCTTGGTCGGTTCCGTTCCTGTGGTTTGTGATCTTGTACAACAGCCGCGACGCGGCGAAACTCATCCTGCGGCCGTGGCGGCGCGATAAGCAGTACGGATTGTGGCTGGTTGGTTTGGGCGCGCTCCTGACCGTGGCGATGGATTTCATCTTGGAGCCGTTTGCGGTCAACGTGGAGAAATGGTGGAGTTGGCGCCTCCCCATCCCGACCGCCGAGCAGTCCAACCTGCCTTGGTCGGGCTATTTGAACTGGTCGGGCGTGCCCTGGACCAGTTTTGTGGGTTGGTTTGTCTATGGGGGCCTCACCCTCCTGTTCGTTGGGCCGTGGCTGGCGCGCCGGCGGCCGCTCCACCAGCAAACCGATTTCCACGCCGTCGTCCTTTGGGTGTCCCTTGGTTTGCTCTTCGCGGTGGGCAACGCGCAGGCACAACTCTGGAAGCCGGCGCTCTTTGGCGCCGCCGTCAGTCTGCTGGTCGCCGGTTCCGCTTGGCGCAATGGCCGGCGAATCGCTCTGGGCCTGGCTCTCCCACCCGGCGCCCCGCCCCCGCCCCCGAGCGCAGCACCGCCGCCTGGGCCACCCAGCCCCCCTGGCGCCCCCGGCCCGCCGGCCCCATCCAGCCCGCTTGGGCAGCCGGCCCCGTCTGGCCCACTTGGCCAGCCGGCCCCGCCCAAGGCGCCGCCCGAAGCCCCGGGGCCCAAGCCGCCGGGATGACCGCAAAGGATCAGAATCCGACAGGCACGGTCCTGTCATTGTTCTGTCCGTGTCCGTCCGCGGCTGGAGCGCTTTCGAGTCAGTTCATTGCCCTGGCGTGTCCGTGACTGCCTCTAGGGCCGGTTCTGGCCGGCGTGTGAGCAGGAGCTTGGCCACGCGCAGGTTGGCGGTTTCCTCGACGCGCAGATCCCAGGCCCCCAGCGATAGAACGTCGCCCTGGTGGGGGAAGCCGCCGAGCCGGTGCGTCACCAAGCCACTGACGGTCGTGATACCCTCGGCGCGGAGAGGCTGGCCGATGATTTCGGCCAACTCGTGCAACGGCAGGGTGCCTTCCAGCTCCCAGGCGTTGTCCGCCCTCCTGACCGCCAGCGGTTTCTCCTGGTCGAACTCGTCCTGGATTTGGCCGACCAACTCTTCGAGGACGTTTTCGAGCGTGACCATGCCCACCGTGCCGCCGTACTCATCGACGACGATCGCCAGATGCAGTTTCCGCTCCAGGAACAGTTGCAGGAGCTTCTCCAAGCGGGCGGTCTCGGGCACGTAGAGGAGCTTGCGGGCCGCCGGCAGGAGTTCGGCCGCCGTGCGGGCCTTGTGGCGCAGCGCGTAAAGGTCCTTGATGTGGACCACGCCCAACGTGCGGTCGAGGTCGCCGCCCTGGCAGAGCGGGAAGCGGGAGTAACGGGTCCGGTCGGCCAGTCCCAGGCACTCCGGCAGGCTGGCCTGGGTGTTGAGGGGAACGATCTCGCGGCGGGGCCGCATCACTTCGCGGGCCACCCGATGGCGCAAGTCAAAGGCGTTCAACACGAGGTTTCGGCCGAAGGCGGTCGCGCCGGAGTGCTTTTGGGAAGCCGCCAACAGCAGCCGCAGTTCTTCCTCGGAATGGGTCACTTCGGCCTCGCTCGTGGGCGGCAGCCCCAAGCAGCCCAGCAGCCAAATGGAAGTCTGATTCACCAGCCAGATGAATGGGAACGAAATCGCGCGAAACAGCTCGAGCGGCCGCGCCACCCACAGCGAGACTGGCAGAGTCTTCTGGATGGCCAGCCACTTGGGGGCCTGTTCGCCGGCCGTGATATGCAGGAAGGTGATGGCGGTGAAGCCGCAGACCACCGCCACAGTGGTGCGAATGCGGTCGCTGTCCGGGCCGGCCAGATTCAACAACGGCCACAAGGGATTCAACAAGGCCCTGAAGACCGGCTCGCCCACCCAGCCCAGCGCCAGGCTGGCTAGGGTGATGCCCAATTGGCAGGCGCTCAGGGAGGCATCAAGGTTGCGGAGGACGCGGCGCGTGACCCGCGCCAGGCGCTGGCCCTTGCCGATGAGCATGTCAAGTTGGGTTTCCCGGACCTTGACGAGCGCAAACTCGGCGGCGACGAAAAAGCCATTGAGAAAGACCAGCACCAAGACCGCGACCACTTTGACCAGAAGGGCGATGACGGCGTGCCAGCTCATACTACAACCTCACTTCCCCGAAGATGAAACGGAGGATGTCCTCCAAAGTGATGATGGCGATTTCCTGGCCGTCACGCCCGAGCACAATCGCCATCCGTTGGCCGGTTCGCTGCAAGCGGCGCAGGGCCAATTCCAGGCGCGCGGATTCGTCCAGGAACAGCCCCGGCTGGAGGAATTCGCCCGCCGTTTGCTGCGGGCCAACCTTCGCCGCATAGAGCGAGGTTCTCAGACTGACAATGCCAGCGATGCGCCCGCCGGGGCGCTCCCGGACCGGCAGCCGGGTTAAGCCGCCCTCGCGGCAGAGCCGGCACACCTCCGCCATCGGCGTCCGCGTGGTGACAGTGACCGCCTTGTGCAGCGGCACCGCAATGGCCCCCACCGTCAAGTGCTGCAAGTCCAGCACCCGGTTAATCATCGTCCGCTCCTCGGAGGTCAACGCTTGGGCCGATTCCTGCATCACCAAGCGCAGTTCCTCGCGGCTGCCGAACAACCGGCCAGTGAACCGCCGCCCCCCCGTCCAGCGCAGCAACATCCCGGCCAGCCACGCCACCATGGCCACCAGCGGCGAGAGGGCCAGGTGAACCAGACCGAAAGGACGGGCCGCGCGGAGGCAGAGGCGGTTG
>Ga0315268_10005996_pt1 | contig 12980 bp, 14 predicted proteins | sample C1_top_MG_FD_204535 | JGI IMG/M metagenome (GOLD analysis project Ga0315268, IMG submission 204535) | Sediment microbial communities from Yellowstone Lake, YNP, Wyoming, USA - C1_top | ecosystem: Environmental > Aquatic > Freshwater > Lake > Sediment | place: USA: Wyoming | collected 2017-08-01 | reverse complement strand
GGGCCAGCCACTTGCGGCAGGCGTCGATCTCCTTGGGCAGCGGGTCGCGGTTCTCCGGCGGGCGGCACTTGATGACGTTGGCGATGAAGACCTGGTCGCGCCGGAGGCCGACGGAGGCCAGCAGGTCTTCCAGGAAGCGACCCGCGGGTCCGACGAAGGGGCGGCCCTGCTGGTCCTCGTAGAACCCGGGGGCTTCACCTACGAACATGACCTCGGCGTCTTCTGGCCCCTCACCGGGCACGGCATGAGCGCGGGTGCGGCAGAGGTCGCAATCGGGGCACCCGGCGATCTCCTGATTGAGGGAGGTCAGGCCCGACATATTCTAACTGGCAAGAAGTGAATCAGCTCTCCCAGATACAATGGCCCGCACTCGAAAGGTACGGGACTAAGAACAGCCTTTCGGCTGATATTAGCACGAAGGGTAGGAGGCGTCAAACTGAGCGGCGACTCTACGGGTCGCGAGCGAGCGGCGGATCGGTATTGACTCGTAGGCCACGGTCATGGCAACATTAGAGCCCTTATGAACGTCAGACTGGCAGTGCTCGCTGATTTCGCAAGTATCACACGTGAGCGCAAGCTCAACATCCTCGGTATTTTCGATGAGGTCAACACGCCGATACTTCCTGTGCAGCTTCCCATCTTCTATGTGGTCGTTGCCTATGAGGCTGGCCCAGCCGAATTCGATTCCGAAAAGGTGACGCAAATCGTCCTAACTGATGACGACGGCAATGAGATGGTAAGATTAGAACAGAAGATAATGGTCTCGCGGGCAAAAAGGCCTGGAACCCGAAGCACCATGAATCAGATTACCGGCATTGCCGGGTTGCCTTTCCCCAAAGCCGGCGATTATCAATTCGCCATTCTCATTGATGGGGGCGAGGCCACGACGATTCGGTTGCGCGTGAACGAAATGAAGGAGGCCAGCTGATGGCACCGGTAATCGACCTGGAGAAGCCGCGGCTGATCTACTCTAAATCAAAGAAGGTAACATTGGCTGAATCATCAGGGGCGGTGGTTACGGTAGCGAAGGCGGGAAGCGAGGAGGTGCGCGTATTCGTCATCGGATCTCTTCCCGTCGAGGCGCCGTTCTTGCGTGGAGAGGACTATCCGGCTCTAGTCCGCATTTGGGACAACGATGACGACGCCATCTTCGATACCATGTGATCCAGGTGCCGTTGTAATAACCCGCATCAGATTCGCCGAGGGCACTGAGACTAAGAAGCGCCCCGCAGTTGTATTGACCGATAGCTCCTATCACGATTCGCGCGCTGACGCTATTGTGGTCGCTCTCTCGACTCAACGTGGTGCCGTCTACTACGGCGACTGCGACTTGCACGATTGGCGTGAGGCCGGTCTGCCTCGACCGACAAAGGCCAAGGGCGTCATTCAGACAATTGAGCGATCAACGATAGAGAGGCGCCTGGGAGCCCTATCGTCGTCCGATTTGGACCGGGTCAAGGAAGGTGTGCGTCTGATCCTCTGCCTCTGAAGCGCCCTACGCCCGCCGTGGCTGCACCAGCCAGGCCAGCAGGATGCCGACGGCGTAGAGGACGATGATGGGCCCGGCTACCAGCGACTGGGTGACGGGATCGATGGACGGGGTGACGACGGCCGATACCACGAAGGCGCCGATGAACGCGTAGCGCCAAAGGCGCAGGAGCTGGCGGGCGTTGACGACGCGGAAGCGGGCCAGCCCCATGATCACCAACGGCGTCTCGAAGACGACGCCTGTCCAGAACAAGAGGCGGGTGACGAAGTCCACGTAACTGCCGATCTTTATCTGGGGCTTGGCCACTTCGTTGCCGCCGAAGTTCAGCAAAAAACCCAACGCGGGCGGCAGGGCCACGTAGTAAGCGAAGGCCACGCCCAACGCAAAGGCCAGGCTGGCTCCGAAGACGACGCCATAGACCCAGCGCTTCTCCTGGCGGTGGAGGGCTGGCGTGACGAACATCAGGAGCTCGAAGACGATGATGGGCATGGCGGCGATCAGCCCCGCCAGGAGCGCCACCCGGAAGTACGTCACCAGTTTCTCCATGGGCTCAGTGAAGATAAGGATGAAGTCAGGGCTCCGGTCCTCCGCAGGTTGCTTGAGGAACTCGAGGATGTGACCGGTGAAGTAGAAGGAAGCGCCGGTGGTCACCAGCAGGCTGGCGCCCGCCACCATGAGGCGATAGCGCAGCTCCTGGAGGTGCTCCAGGATAGTCATGTATTTGGTGCCGAGGGCCTCCCCGGGCTCGCTGGGGGGCTGTTGAGTGGCTGGTGGTGTCGTGCTCATCGCCGGAGTCGGGCCGGACGTGGGCCCTAGTTCTCCGCCGGGGTGGACGGCTTGGCCGGCCCGGCCGGCTTATCTTCCAGGCCCTTCGCGGCCTTGTCCAGGGCCCGGCTAGCGGAGCGCAACTCGGCGTCGATGGTGCTCACCTCGTCCCGAAGGGGCTGGCCTGCCTGGCGCAGTTCGTCGCGGAGCTCGTGCAGCTCCTTGCGCAGGGCCTCGTAGTCCTGCATAAGGTCGCCCATCTCCTCGCGGAGCTGGCCGCTGACCTGTCCGGCGTAACCGCGGGCCTGGCGGATCAGGCGCGCCAGTTGGACCGCCAGCTCGGGCAGGCGCTGCGGCCCCACGACGATAAGGGTGAGCACGAGGATGAGGGCGATCTCCGGTAAGCCGATGCCGACAAAACTCACAGACGCTGCGCCTCGTTGCCGAAATTCGTTCTGCCTAAAGCCATTATAAACGAAAGAGGAGCCGAACGGCTCCTGGTGCAGATGGGTGCGGCTCCTGAGGCGGTGGCTTGGCCGAGGTCAGGCCTCTTCGTCCCCGCCGATGTGCTCGATGATGTAGTTCACCGCGTCCTGGACCGTGACGATCTTCTCGGCGTCCTCGTCAGAGATCTCGAATCCCTGCCCGCCCTGGCCGAACTCCTCTTCAAGGGACATGATCAGCTCTACCAAGTCGAGGGAGTCGGCGTTGAGGTCTTCGACGAAAGAGGTGTTGGGCTTGATGTCTTCCTCTTCAACGCCCAGTTGTTCGGCGATGATCTTGCGTACCCTCTCGAACACGATGGCCACGAACGTACCTCCTGTTTGCGGCTTTATCGAGTCGCCATAAGGCTGACCGCGCCCAAGACACCGTTAACGAACTTGGGGGAGCTTTCTCCGCCGAAAGCCTTGGCCAGCTCCACCGCCTCGTTGATGGCGGCTCGCACTGGCACCCTATTATCGAGCAAGATTTCGAAGATGGCAAGCCTGAGTATGTTTCGGTCCACCACCGCGACTTGCTCCAGCGGCCAGGCCGGCGCCTTCTGGCGGATCACGTCGTCGATCTCTTTCTCGTGGGCTAGAACGCTGGTTACTAACTCCCGCGCGAAGGCCTCGACCTCTGGGGGCGCGGCGGCCTCCTCCAGCAAGCGTATCAGGATGTCTTCCGGTTGATGGGCTACCGTGTCCATCTCGTAGAGTGCCTTGAGCGCGATGATGCGGGCCTTTCGCCGCCGTCCGGCCATGGTCACATCCCCAGTCCGCCGTCCACTACCAACACCTGTCCCGTAATATAGGATGCCTCATCGGAGGCCAGGAAGGCTACCGCCGCCGCGACGTCGTCCGGCGTGCCCGTCCGGCCCAAGACGATGCGCCGGAGCGCCTCCTGGCGAAGGGCCTCGGGCAAGCCCTTGGTCATGTGGGTGTCGATGAAGCCGGGAGCGACAGCGTTGACGGTGATGCTGCGGGAGCCCATCTCGCGGGCGGTGGTCTTCGTCAGTCCGATGAGACCTGCCTTGGCGGCGGCGTAGTTGGCCTGGCCGGCGTTTCCGGCGAGGCCGGCCACGCTGCTGATGTTGATGATGCGGCCCCAGCGTTGTCGCATCATGGTGCGCAGCACGGCTCTAGTGCAGAGGAATGCACCCCTTAGGTTAGTGGCCATGACCTGGTCCCAATCCTCCTCCGACATGCGCAGGATGAGTGTATCCCTGCTCACGCCGGCGTTGTTCACCAGGATATCGATGCGGCCGAAGGCCTGCTGCGTGGCCTCCACCATGTGCTCAACCTCGGTGGGCTGGCTGACGTCGGCCGGCACGACGAGGGGCTCGCCACCCCGCGAGCGGATTTCGCGTGCCACCTCCTCGGCCTCGGCGGCGCTGCGGCGGTCGTTTATCGCCACCTTGGCGCCGCATTGGGCCAGGCGCAGGGCCACCGCCCGGCCGATGCCGCGAGAGGCGCCGGTGACCAGCGCGACTTTACCCGACAAGTCCAGCACGAGACTCCGCCTGCTGTCGGATAGAGGGCACGTCGGCGATGTTGCGGACGCTCACGCCGCTGTCGATGCGGCGGATGAGGGAGGTGAGGACGCGGCCCGGCCCGATCTCCACGAAGCCGTTCACCCCCTGCGTCACCATGTACTCGATAGAACGCTGCCAGAGGACGGGACGGCAGAGCTGGCGCAATAGCTCCCCACGGATGGCGGCGGCGGCCACAATCGGCTCGGCGCTGCTGTTGGCGACGACGGGCACGCTGGCCTCGGCCACCGCCACGGCGGCGATGGCTTGGTCAATTCCGTCGGCGGCGGGGCCCATGAGGGACGTGTGGAAGGCGCCGCTGACGTTGAGGCGGGTTAGATGGCGGGCGCCCCGCGCCCTCGCCAGCTCGATGGCCCGCTCGACGGCCTCCAGCGGCCCGCCGATGACCGCCTGCCCGGGCGAGTTCAAGTTGCAGAGCTCGGCGCCGCTCTCTTGGCAGACGGCCGCCACCTTCTCTTCCGGCAGGCCCATGACGGCGGCCATCGCTCCCGGCACCCGCTCGCCCGCCTCCTCCATCAGGCGGCCTCGCTCGCGCACCAGGCGCAGCCCATCGGCGAAGGAGAGAGCTCCCGCCGCCACCAGGGCGGTATATTCGCCCAGGCTGTGGCCGGCGAGGAAAGCGGGCCTTACGGTCAGAGCGCGCTCGGCGCGGGCGACGGTAAGGCAGGCCAGGCTCACGGCCAAGAGCGCCGGCTGGGCGTGGATGGTCTGCTGGAGTCTCTCCTCCGGCCCCTCGAAGCAGAGCTGGGTCAGGGGATAGCTCAGGATGGCGTCGGCCTCGTCCAGAAGCTGGCGGGCAACGGGATACGTTTCGTAGAGGTCGCGGCCCATCCCCACGTGCTGTGAGCCCTGGCCGGGGAAGACCCAGGCCTCCCGGCTGGGCGGGCCGTTGTCAGGAATGGTTGGCAGCGATGGGGATACGTCTGGCGCCATGGCTATCTCGAACGGCCCGGCCGAGGAAAAGGAGGGGCCAGGGAAAAAGTATAGCACAGAGCACGCGGGACACGGGTCAAGGGTCAAGGGGATGCGTGAGAGGACGCGGGAGACGGTTCGGCGTGTCGCGTGTCTCGTGTTGTGTGTCTCGTGCCTCGTGTCCCGTCTATCCAGCGGGACGGTGGCGCTCTTCTTCGACCCGAAACACTGTACGCCCGCGGTAGGTGCCGCACACCGGGCAGGCGTGATGGGGCAGGCGTGGGCTGTGGCACTGCGGGCAGGCCACAAGGTGGGGCATGGTGACGAAGATGTGGCTGCGGCGCTGATGCTGGCGCGCGCGAGGATACTTTTTCTTGGGCAGTGGCGGCACGAAGTCGCTCCTTATTTTCGCTCGAGCTTTTCGGCTAGGTCGGTCAGGGCCGCCCAACGGGCATCCGTCTCCTGACGGGGGCAGCCGCACGGGCCTTGGTTGAGATTATAACCGCAGCGCGGGCATAGGCCAAGGCAATCGGGTTTGCAGAGAGGCTGCATGGGTTCGGCCATCACCCGATACTGGCGCAGGGCCTCCGTGATGTCCAGGATCTGATGCGTGTCGATGAGGAAGGCGTCGGGATCATCGGGTGGGGGAAGGACCTCGCCGGTGGAGGCGTCGACAGCAGGCCAGTACTCCTCCTGGAAGGTGGGGATGACGGCGTAGGTCATCTCGGTTAGGCAGCGGCTGCAGCGCCCGCTGACGGCACAGTGGAGACGGGCGGAGACGAGGATGCCTTTATCGGTGCGCATGAGGGTGACGCTCCCAGTTAGCTCGGTCGGCGTCTCATCGCCGGGCAAGGTCCGGCGCTCTCGTATCTCGTATCGGACGCTGGTGCCGATGGGCTCGCGCAGCAACTGGCCTGCGGCAAATTCCATGGAAACTCACCCCAAAATCGCCGGGGCTTGCCTTGTCAGGGGGCCTGATCTAAGTCTATAATCCACGGGCGAGTAGTGTCCACCCCGTCCTGGCCCATGTCTCAGCATCTCTTTGACTATGGCGATTGCGGCTGAGCTCTATGCCCTGCAGGAGATCGATGCAGCCATCGACGCCGCTCGGGCGACGCTGGCCGCAGTGGAGGAGCAGCTAGGCGAGACCGAGGAACTCGCCAGCGCCCGCGCCGCCGTCGATGAGCACCGCGACGCTCTGCGCGCCCTGCACGAGGGCCAGCGGGACATCGACTGGCAAGTGGACGACGCACGCTCGCACGTGGCGGCAGTGGAGAGCAAGCTGTACGGCGGTACGGTGCGCAACCCCAAGGAGCTGGCCGGCCTGAACGACGATGCCAACATGCTCAAGAGCCAGCTCCGGCGGCGAGAGGACGAACTGCTGAACCATATGGTGAAAGTGGAAGAGCAGGAGACCGCCCTGCGCCAGGCGGAGGCTGCGCTCAAGGAGGTGGAGGAGCGCTGGCGGGGGGAGCAGGCGGACCTGGTGGGCCAGAAGGAGCGGCTGGAAGCGGAACTGGTTGAACGGGAGGCGAGCCGTCAGGCGCAGGCGGGGACCATCGACGGCCGCGTGCTGGAGCTCTACGACCTGCTACGCGACCGGCGCCAGGGCAAGGCGGTGGCCAAGGTCGAGCGGGGGATGTGTCAGGGGTGCCGCATCAGCCTGCCGATGTCCGTCCTCCAGAAGGCGCGGTCGGGCTTCGACGTGGTGCAGTGCGTCAGCTGCGAGCGCATCCTCTATGTGAGTTGAGTCGTGAAGGCGATAGGCTATTTCCACGAGCAAGGCGGTCGTGGCGGCGAGTCTCTGGCGGAACAGAGCCGCGCGTTCCTGGAGTTCTGCCGCGTCAACGGCTACGAGGCCACGGCGACCTTCCTGGACGCGGCCCCTCAAGACGGCGACCGCGCCGGCTATCGCCAGCTCATCGATTTCTTGCGTCAGCGGCCTGACCGTGGCTTTACGGTGGTGGTCGTGCCGTCTCTGGTCAGCCTGGGCGACGACCTGCGCCAGGTGGCCCGCCGCTACTTCCAGCTGGCCAGCATGGGCGTGAAGGTCATGAGCCTGGAGGACGGGGACGATGTCCCCACCGCCCTTCTATCCCTCTGGACGGAGAAGGAGGGCGAGCGCCTGGGCCAGAAGGTGCAGGCGGCCATGCGGCGCAAGGCCGTCAAGGGCGAAGTGTTGGGCCGCCCTCCCTTCGGCTACAAGGTGGGGCCTCGCCGCCGGCTGGAGATCGTGCCCCAAGAGGCGTCGGTGGTGCGCTACATCTATCGCCTTTATCTGCGCGACGGCCTCGGTATTCGCCTCATCGCCCGCCGTCTGAACGAAGAGAGCACGCGGACGCGCCGCGGCGGTCTTTGGAGTATGGTGACGGTGCGCGATATCCTCCGCAATCGCACCTACCTGGGCACGTACATTCGCTTTGGGTCGCGGGTGCCGGGCAGCCATCCCCCTCTTATCTCACCCGACGACTTTCGACGGGTGCAGGAGAGGCTGGACTCGCGGCGGCCGGAGATGGGGAAGCGGCGGACCTCGCTCTTCCTGCTCTCGGGGCTGGCCTACTGTGGGTACTGCGGCAACAAGATGATCGGCGTGAGTCGCCGCCAGCACTGGCAGCGCCGCGATGGCTCGGAGAGGGGCGCGGAGTACCGCTACTACCAGTGCGAGTCGCGCACCAATCGCAGCCTCTGCGACTACCACACGCGCCGGGCGCCGGCCTTGGAGGAGGAGGTGCGTCAGGCCATCCTCGGCCAGGGGAAGTCTCTGGCGCCGGCCCTGCCTCGGGCCGGAGACGAGGCGGCGGTGCTGGCAGAGGCGCAGGCCCGCTCCCGCCGTCTGCGGGCCCGCCTGCGGCGGCTGGACCGGCGGCTGGAGCAGTACCTGGACGCCGCCACCCGCGGTCGGCTCGGGCGGGAGCGGTTCGATTCCCTGAGCCTGGCCCTGGGCGCCGAGCAGCTGGCCGTGGAGGAGAGCCTGGCCGAAGCGGAGCGTTTCGCTCACCAGCAGGCCTCGGCGGCCGAGCGGGCGCGGCGCCAGGAGAGAGCGCTGACCCGCCTGCGCAACGAGTGGGACCGTCTGCCGCCGTCGCAGCGGCAGGCCCTTCTGCGGGAGCTGGTGGAGCGGGTGGTGGTGCGGGACGACAGCATCCGCGCCTTGCTGCGGCCCTGAAGCTGTGCCCTCCGAGCAAGGAGTCTGGCTGGTCTACGCCGATGGCGCCTCGCGGGGGAACCCCGGGCCGGCAGCCATCGGCGCCGTCGTCTTCGACGAGCAGGGGCGGGAACGGCACCGCATCTCGCAGGCCATCGGCTCCACCACCAACAACCAGGCGGAGTACCGGGCGGCCATCGCCGGCCTGGAGGCGGCGCTGGCTCTGGGCGCCCGCCACGTGGAGCTACGCATGGACTCCGAGTTGGTCGTGCGTCAGACGGACGCCCGGTACAAGGTGCGCAACCCGGGTCTGAAGCCGCTGGCCGCCCGCCTGCGGGACCTGCGCTGGCGGCTGGAGTCGCTGCGAGCCGTCTCCATCCCGCGACGGGAGAACGCCCTGGCCGACGCGCTGGCGAACCAGGCCCTGGACCGGGGGGGCCAGGCGGAGGGCTGATTCTGATATAATGCAGGTGGTCCAGTAGGCCGGGTGACCGCCCTTCGATCATCCGATCGGGGGGAGGAAAGTCCGAGCTCCACCGGGCGAGCGTGCTGGGTAACTCCCAGGCGGGGCGACCCGACGGAAAGTGCCACAGAAACACACCGCCCTCCGCCTTAGGCGGAGGGTAAGGGTGAAATGGTGCGGCAAGAGCGCACCAGCGGCCGGGAGACCGGCCGGCTGGGTAAACCCCACGCGGAGCAAGGCCAAATAGGAGGACGATAGGGGCCCGGCCTGTCCTCGGGTTGGCCGCTGGAGGTGGCGGGGAACCGCCATCCTAGAGTGATGGTCACCGCCCCCGCCTGAGGCGGGGGGTACAGAACTCGGCTTACAGGCCTACTGGGCCAGAATAGCGCCTGTGTCGCCCTGCTCAGGAGTTGGACCCACACATGGAGCGCCCCGGGGGGCACCCCATTGACCCGCCGCCAGGCTGGATGTGGGTTCTGCCAGTGGGCATGGGAAAGGAAGAAGAGGCCCCGCCAGCGGCGAGGCCCCTCTTTCCCTGGGTGACTTTTCGCCTGAAGAGCCCTACTTGACCTTCACGAATACCGGGTTCGACCAGGCGAACTGGGGAAGCCCCGGCCCTACCGATGTGACCTCGATACGGTAGTAGCCGTCCGCAGTCACTGTGTCGGTCAGGGTGGTGGGGCCGCCGCCGGGGATGGTCTTCCAGAGTTGGCCATTCTTGTAGATGACTATCTTGGCCACGCCGTAGCCCGGCGTCTCCGCCGTCGCGCTCAGGCTCACGTTAACCGAACCGCTACTGGCCACACGGACGGTTTCTCCCATAATCGCCCCGTTGACGTCAAAGGTGAGCGATGGCCCGTTGGTGGCGAAGCTGCGCCCCGCCTTGATGGCCTTATAGATCTCATCTGCGGTTAGCGCTTTGACGTAGAGGCCGTTCTTCGCAAGGCCGACCGTGGTGTTGAGGTCGCCTGTGTTGTGGGAGTCAGAGTCCGCCACGCCAAAGGTGGGGCTCTTGGCGGTCCCGTTAACGTAGGCCATCAGGAGGTCGTCCCACGAATTCAAATCACCATTACCAGGTGACACCGGGTTCGCAGGATTGAAACTTCCCCAGCCCAATATCTGACCAACGCCGGTGAGCATGTCGGTTGCCATCCAGAGGCCCCACCTGAAGGACACCGGGATTGGGATGCCTGGGAACGACACGAGGCCGTTGAGGCCGGGGTACGGCGCGGGCTCCGTCTCCCCGTAGACGGCGAAGTTGCTGATGGCTATCGCGAATCCCCACGCCTGTAGATACGACATGTTCAGTGGCGGCGCCATGGCGTAGCCGATCACCGAGTTGATGAAGTCCTGGTTGTAGAGCTCGATGTTGTTCACGCCATAGCTGAGCAGGGTGGAGCCTGTCGGGTGGGCGTGCACGGCGATCCCGTTTTGAGAGTGGATCCACGTGGCCCATTTCGCCAGGCTTGCCGCATCGGCGCCGGTGCCAAGCGGGTTGAGCGGAGATGGCCACTTTGCCGACAGACAGCCGCCGCCAACGAAGGGGTATCCAACGTTGTAGGCCAGCATGTGGTCGCGCATGAAGAGGCCCTCGCTGCCCGTATTCTCAAAGGCGGGCAGGGCGAGGAAAGACGCGTCGGATGCTGCGGCGGCGTCGGCGACCAGTGACTGCCATTCCCCCGGCGCTAGGTCTTCACAGTGGTCGGTGATGATCACCGCGCTGAGGCCGCGGGCGAGGGCGGTCGCCTTTATCTGCGCCACAGTGCCGCTGCCGTCGGAATACGTCGTGTGCATGTGGCCATCGTAGTAGATGAGGGTATACGGCGCTTCAGCAGACGCCCCTTGGCCGGAATCTGTGACGGCGGGGACGATGAAAAAGGCTAAGGCTAGCGCCACCCCGATGGCGAACACGCTTAGGGCCCTCTTGGGAGCTCTCATTGTCCTTCCCTCCTTCCAGCTAGACTGCCCTGTCGCCAGGCCGAAGAAAGCCGCATCTTCTCGGCCGTGGCAGGAAACGCACACAGTTTACTCGTTATATGCAATTTGTCAACCCCTGGCCCCCGCCCATCACTGTAACGATTGCCGGTGAACAGCGTCCTATTCACCAGAGGGGATTCGTGTCGCCTGCGAGAGGCGGCGCGCCGCCCTTGCTTCCCTTGTGCCGACGGCACGGAACTAGATCGAGAGGGAGAACGCTATGCTGGACCACGTAGATGTAGGGCCGAGGCCGCTGGGGCCGTATGGCTTCATTGTCGGCGAGGAGACTGTACAGCAGATAACGGAGCTTGCGGAGCCTCTTCGGGGTGCTCGCATAGCACACATAAACTCCACCACCTACGGCGCCGGCGTCTGTGAGCTGCTCAGGGCCATGATACCGCTCTACCGTGGCCTGGGCATTCAGGCCGAGTGGAAGCTCATGTTGACCGACCCTCAGTTCTTCAGGGTGACCAAGGGATTCCGGAACGCCCTTCAAGGCGCGCCCTATGAGCTAGAGCAAACTGCGCGCGAAACCTACCTCACGTACAACAGCCGCAACGCCGACCTCCTGGAGGAAGCGTACGACTTCATCATCGTCCACGACCCCCAGGCCGCCGCCTTCCGCCACTGTCGGGGGCCCGCCGGCGCCAAGTGGATCTGGCGCTGCCACATCGATACCTCCGAACCCAATGAGGCCGTCCTGGATTTCATGCTCCCCTTCCTGGCCGAATATGACGCCCTGGTGTTCACGATGGACGGCTTTGTGCCCGCCGCGCTGAAGCACCGACGTGTTGACATCATGACCCCGGCCATCGACCCTCTGAGCCCCAAGAACATGGGGCTTCCCCACGCCATATGCCAGGAGATCCGAGCCTGGAGGGGCATCGACCCGCGCCGGCCCCTCGTGACCCAGGCGTCCCGCTTCGACCCCTGGAAGGACCCTCTGGGCGTGATCCAGGTATTCCGGCTGGTGCGCGAGGAGGTGCCCGGTCTCCAACTCGCCCTGATCGGGTCCTTGGCCTCGGATGACCTCGAGGTATCGGAGATGTACGGCAGGATCGTCGCCGAGTCGAGGGGCGACGACGACATCCACGTGCTGACCAACAAGATCGGAGTGGGCGACGTGGAGGTGAGCGCCTTCCAGTCTTCCTCCGATGTGATGATTCAGAAGTCGATCCGCGAGGGCTTCGGCCTGGGCGTCTCCGAGGCGATGTGGAAGGCGACACCGGTGGTGGCGAATCGCTCCGGCGGCATCCCCCTCCAGATGGAAGGCGACACGGGAGGCTTTCTCGTGGACAGCACCGAAGAATGCGCCGAACGCGTGCTCTACCTCCTGCGCAATCGCGACGAGGCCCGAAAGCGGGGGCAGGCCGGTCGGGAGAGGGTACGCCGGCGCTTCCTCATCACGCGGCTGCTGGCAGACGAGATGCGTCTGCTGTTGAGCCTCGCTTCCGGGGCGAAGACGCCGGCTGCTTCGGCAGCGGCGGTTCAGGGTACGGCCGCCTCCCTGTCGGTCTGACGAGCCGGCACTATCGGTCGATAGGTGGAAGCAGTCGTGCTACCGGCGAGGCTGCTCACTCCAGCACTGCGCCCCTCGCCGCGGAGCTCACCAGCTTGACGTAGCGGCGCATGAAGCCGGGCGGAATCTCCCGTTCCGGGGGCTTCCAGCCCCGCAGGCGGTCGCTGATCTCCTCGTCGCTCAGACTCAACTCCAGCGTCCTGCCCGGTATGTCGATGGAGATCTCGTCCCCGTCCCTGACGGCGGCGATGGGCCCGCCGACGCAGGCCTCGGGGGAGACATGGCCTATGCAGGGCCCGGCCGTGGCGCCGGAGAACCTGCCGTCGGTGATGAGGGCCACCCGCTTGCAGCCGGCAAACTCGAGTCCCAGGGTCACAGCCAGGGTCTCCGGCATACCCGGGCCGCCCACAGGCCCCTCGTTCCGGATGACCAACACCTCTCCCTCCTGGATGGACCTCTCTCGGATGGCCTTCAGGCAATCGTGCTCGGACTCGAAGACGCGCGCCTTCCCGGAGAAGACGAGCATGTCGGGCGCGACGGCCGACTGCTTCACGACGGCGCCCTCCGGGGCAAGGTTCCCCGTCAGGACCACCGTGCTCCCCTCCGACAGATGGGCATTTGCCTTGTCTCGAATCACGTCTTCGTCCAGGACGGCACTCCCTTTGATGACGTCGCCGA
>Ga0315268_10005995_pt1 | contig 12980 bp, 13 predicted proteins | sample C1_top_MG_FD_204535 | JGI IMG/M metagenome (GOLD analysis project Ga0315268, IMG submission 204535) | Sediment microbial communities from Yellowstone Lake, YNP, Wyoming, USA - C1_top | ecosystem: Environmental > Aquatic > Freshwater > Lake > Sediment | place: USA: Wyoming | collected 2017-08-01 | reverse complement strand
GCCGACCTGGCCGGGGTGGTCAGCTTCCATGGAGGCCTGCCGCCCCTGAAACCGGAAGAGGCGAGAAACCTGAAGGCCCGCATCCTGGTGCTCCATGGGGCCGACGACCCCCACGTGCCGGCGGCGGACATCGCGGCCTTCCAGGAGTCCCTGCGCCAGGCCGGGGCGGATTGGCAGATGGTCTTTTTCGGCGGCGCGGTGCACAGTTTCACCAACCCGGCGGCCGGTGACCGCAAGGCCGGCGGCGTGGCCTACGATGCCAGGGCCGCCCGGCGGTCCTGGAGGTGCATGCAGGAGTTTTTTAAGGAGATCTTCACAGCCAAAGGCCGGGATTGAGGCAGCAGCGAACCCCCTAAACATGCGGAACTCCGGGGCGGGTGGCCGCCGGAGTTCCGGAACCGGGTAAAGCCGGCAGGGTTTTCTGCCTGGCCGCAGAGAACCACCGGCTTTTTGATTTATTAGGCCGAATTAAGGAACAGTTATGCTTAACAGCTTAGAGTTTCACCACGTTCTGGGCCTGGGGCCCTTTCTTTCCCTGGACCACCTCGAATTCAACTTCCTGGTTCTCCGCCAGAGTCCGGAAGCCATCGCCCTGGATGGCGCTGTGATGCACAAAGACATCGGGGCCGTTTTCCCGGGTGATAAACCCGAACCCCTTGGCGTCATTGAACCATTTTACTTTGCCCGTCTCCCTCATTACAACTCGTCCTCCTGAATAATTGTGAAACGTCCCGCCCCTTGGGCAGGATTGTGAAAGCCGCGCAGGCCAAAAAAAAGGGAAGGGACTTAGCACACCCTTCCGATTTAAGGGGCTTAGCCCCGACCCTCAGCCTGACATGCTATTCGCCGTTTACCTTAAACCCGGGGTGCCCGGATGTCAAGGGAAAACCGCCCAACAAAAGCGCCGGAGGCTTTTCCGGCGGCAAAACGGGTGCCTTGGTTTACCGCAAGCGCCTCGCCCCAACCACCTTAACCGGTAACTTATTAAATTAAATTATCTTTTTAAGACGAATTTGAAACCCAGAACCAAAAACCCGATTAATAGGACCGGTCCAGCAATTCCTCGGTGATGGCCCAGAAATAAGTCTTTTCCTGGGAAGAAGGGAAGGCCCCCAGGTTTTCCTGGGCCTTGCGGGTGTATTGGGAGGCCAGCTCCCTCGCGCGTTCCAGGGAGCCGTATTTATCCAGCAGCTTCCGAAGGTTTGGGACCATCTCCGGGGTAAGGTTTTGGGCCATCTCGCCAAGCTGCTGCCGATCCCCGGCATCGGCCCTGGAAAGGGCGTGGATCAGGGGCAGCGTGATGCGCCCCTCTTTCAAGTCGGCGCACACTGGCTTTCCCAGGGCTCTTTCGTCGCCGGTATAGTCCAGGATGTCATCCACCACCTGGAAGGTGATCCCCAGGTTCAGCCCCAACTGGGCCAGGGCTTCTTCCTGGGCTTCCGGCGCTTCGCCCAGGATAGCCCCGATCTGGCAGGCCGCGGACATGAGGATGGCGGTCTTGCGGGTGATGACCTCGCAGTATTGGGCTTCCGTGAGCCCCAGGTTGCCGGCGTGGAGCAGTTGCAGGATCTCCCCTTCCGCCATCATAGTGGTGGCGCTGGACAGGACCCGCAGAATCTTGAGCTTGTTGGTGGTCACGGCCAGGGAGAGGGCCTTGGCCAGGAGGAAGTCGCCCACCAGGATGACGGCCTGGTTGCCCCAGATGGTGTTGGCGGTGCTGGCGCCCCGGCGGGTGCTGGCCGCGTCGACGACGTCATCGTGCAGCAGGGTGGCGGCGTGCAGGTACTCAAAAATGGTGGAAAAATCGTGGAGCTGGTCGCCCCGGCAGCCGCACATGCGGGCCGAAAGCAAAAAGAGCAGGGGCCGGACCCGCTTGCCGCCGCTGAGCAGGATGTGTTTGCCCACCTCGGCGATGAGGGGCACGTGGGTCTGGAGGTTGGCGACCAAGGCCCGGTTGATCGCCGCCACCTCCGCCTCCAACTCTTTGAGAACGCTCCGGCGCACTGCCGCCGTGGCCACTTCCGCATGCATGTGAATAACGTAACTTACTTGTGTTGGGAAGTCAATTTATTAACCAAATTTCAAATAGCCAGACAATTGTCTTAACTCTTCTCACCTTTTCGCCGTTTCCACCTCTGCCACAATCTCCCCCAGCAAGTCGAAGGGCAGGGCCCGGGTTACCCTCACAGGTTGAATTTCTCCCACCCGTCCCTCCCCGGCGGTGAGGTAAACCTGGCCGTCGATGTCCGGGGCCTGGCTCATTAGGCGGCCGCTCAGGAGGTAGTCGCTCTCCCGGCTCACCCCCTCCACCAACACCGGCTGTACCGTGCCCACCAGGGCCCTGAGGCGTTTTTTGACGATGCCGGCCTGCATTTCTTTCAGCAGCCGAACTCGCCGCCGGGCCACCCGGCGGGGCACTTTGGGCGCGAAGCCTGCCGCCGGGGTCCCATTTTCCGAGGAGTAGAGAAAAATGCCCAGGTGCTCGAAGCGCACCTCCCGGACCAGCTCCGTCAGGGCGGCAAAATGTTCCTCGGTCTCCCCGGGGAAGCCCACCATGACCGTGGTCCGGAGCGTGGCGCCGGGCAGTTGCTCCCGGACCTTCCGGGCCAATTGCCGCACCAGCTCCGGAGTGTAGCTCCGCCCCATGCGCCGGAGCATCTCCGGGTGGCCGTGTTGGATGGGGAGGTCCAGGTAAGGGCAGATTTTGGGGGAAGCGGCCATGGCAGCCAGCAACTCGTCAGTGACCCGGGCCGGGTGGCCGTAAAGGAGGCGAATCCAGGTCAACTCCGGAATCCGGGCCAGCTCCTCCAGAAGTTCCACCAGGCCGGGTGGGCCCCCCCAATCCTGGCCGTAAGAGGTGGTATCCTGGGCCACCAGGATCAGTTCCCGGACTCCCTGGGCGGCCAGCCGCCGGGCCTCGGCCACCAGGACGGGAAGGGGCCGGCTGCGGTACGGGCCCCGGATCCGGGGAATGACGCAGAAGGTGCAGCGGTGGCTGCAGCCCTCGGCAATCTTGAGGTAGGCGAGATGCGGGGGCGTGGCGGGGTAGCGGGGCTCCAACCCGGCAAAGGGGTAAGGCGGCGCCTGGCAATGCAGCCGGGAGAGGCCGTTGCTGGCGACAGCCGTGAGCAGCCCCGGGAGCCGCGGAAAATCGTTGACTCCCACGAACAGGTCCACTTCCGGCAAGTCCCGGAGCAGCTCCGCCCCGTAACGCTGCACCAGGCAGCCGGCCACCAGCAGGCGCACCTCCGGGTCTTGCTCCTTGTGGCGGGCCAACTCTAAAATGGAGTCCACCGCTTCCCGGCAGGCGCTTTCTATGAAGGCGCAGGTGTTCACCAGGAGCACATTCGCCCCCTGGGGACGGTCCACCACCTCCCAGCCTGCCGCAGTAAACCGGCCCAGCATGATTTCGGTGTCCACCAGGTTCTTGGGGCAGCCCAGGGAGACGGCGTAAAGGCGATTTTGGGTTTTCGGTTTTCGGTTTTCGGTTTTCAGAACGTGTTGCCCGCAGGTTGTGGGTGAATGGAGGTTCTAATCCTTTCCTAAAGGGGGATTAGGGAGATTATCGATAGCTTATCATTAACTCCCCATTACCCCTTTGGGAAACGGGGGGGGTAAAAGACTGCCTTTCCAACGCAGCAATGCTCCAGGATGCCTACTTGGTGATGTTTTGCCGCTTGCTGTCGATTTTCTGCTGGAATATGAGGTACGAAAGCTCCCCGGCGGCATCGGGGTCCAGTTCTTTAAGGATCAAGTACTCCCGGTAGGCGTCCACATTGTTTCCCAGGGCCAGGCTGGAGACGCCGAAGTTGTAGTGGGCATTGGCATTATTGGGGTCGGCTTCCAGGACCTTGCGGAACTCCTGCCGGGCTTCCGCATAGTTCCCTTCGCTGGCCAGGGCCACCCCCAGGTTGTTGCGGGCCGCCTCCCGGACCTGGGCGTCGGGGTTGGCCTGGAGGGCTTCCCGGAAAGACTGGGAGGCCTTGTCCCATTGGCCTTTCTTGACAAAATCGAGCCCCTCCTGATTATACTCCCCGCCTAAGCCGGTGCGGGCCGCGGAATAATCTGGTTTGAGCTTCAGGGCCTTTTTCAGGTCGGCCACGCCTTGTTCGGTTTCGCCCCTTTCACCTTTTAACCGGCCCAATTCGTACAGAGCCTCGGAGTAGTCGGGCTTGAGCTTGAGGGCCTGGTTGAAAGCCTTGATGGCGTCCTTGTCCTTGCCCATGGCTTCATACTTCAACCCCAGGTTGTAGTACGCCTTGGGGTCCTGAGGATTTTCTTGCGCCGCCTGTTTCAGTTGCCTAAGGGTGGGGACCTTTTCCCGGGCCCCGGCCCGGGTCCAGGGCAGGGCCAGCAACAGGCACACCAGCGCCAGGATGATTCCGGAACGTCGGTTCATGCGGTTATCCTCGACCATCAGGGTTTTGGGCGATGGGGGTGCATGGCGATGCAAGGCACTGGACCGGCGCCCCAGGCCCCCATCTCCGATTGTTTGAAATTATAGCTTATGTCGTCTCCTCTTTCAATTGAGCCGCCAAAACAGAAAACAGAAAACCAAAAACCGTCCTTACGGTGCAAAGGATATCACCGTCAGGCGGTCCAGGGCGGCGAACATCGCCAGCCAGAAGATCATCTGGAGCAGGTAGAAGCGTTGCCGTCCTTTGGGGGTCAGCCTGGCTTCCCAGGCCGCCAAAAAGTTGACCATGACTGCGGCCTCCAGAGCAAACGGCGGAAACCCCAGGTAGCCTAACAGGGGCATCTCGAACACCTTCCAGAAATTCAATACCGGCAGGACATACACCCATCTGGAGGTGGCCGGGTAATTCCAGGCCTCCCACCAGAGGCCGCAGAGCAGGCCCGCGGCCAAAAGAGCCAGGTGCTCCCGCCGCTCGCCTTCCAAAAAGCTCTCGATCAGGGATTTAGCCCTCAAAAGGGAGCAACAGGGGTCCAGGAGAAAGAAGAACGCCAGCCACACCAGGGGAAAGGCGTATCGGGGGAAGGCCAGAGGCAGCGCCAGAAAAACCGTACCCACCAGGAGCGAGACGGGCTGCCAGGCGAAGCCCAGCCGCCGGGGGCGGCCCCGGATCCCGCCCCAGGCCCCCAGGGCTTGCAGGAGCCGGGCGGTAAGCAAAATTCCCGGCAGCACCGTGGCAAAGGCCAGGGCATAGCCGGGCCAGCGCACCCACCAGATAGGAGTCACACCCGCGTAGGCCCAATTTTTCAGCCACAGGTTGAGGGCTTCAAAAATGAGCCAGACGGTGACGGACCAGGTCCCCAGACGCAGAAATTCAGCCGGCCGGCCGAAGATGAAGGATTCCCCCCGGCGGCGCCAGAGCAGACCGTCCAAGAAGAGAAGATATGGATACCAGGCGAAGAAATAAAGATATTGCCGGATAACGTGATTGCCAGCCAGCACCCCCACCAGCCCGGCAGTCAGGAAGCCTAAGGCCGCCGCTGCTTCCAGGGAGGCTAACCACCGGTGGCGCGTCATCCTGTTTCTCCCGGAAGAATCATTCAGCCAACCTTTAAATAACCTAATAGTAGTTCGAGCAGGTTAAGATTATTTTTATAAGTGGCGCTTGGGCCCATGATTACCCGCCAATTTCCCGTCCGGGGGCGCCACTTTTGCCGGCGGGCGTGAGCGGGGGGATCGGCGAAACGGTCCGTTTAATTGGTTGACTTGCTGAATATCAGGCATTCTCGGTTCTATACCGCACGATCTTCATTACCTGATGGGTTTTGAAATAAGACGTTTTCTTACAATTTCAACGCTGACCGGGACATTAAGTTTAAAGGGAAAAAATCAAATAAATCCATAGATGCGAGCCAAATAAGACCAGGCCGCTCTTAAATGGATAACCTATGCAATTAATTAAATAAATTGGTGAAAGTCGGCATGTTTCTATAACTATCATAGCAATGACCGGGCAGAATTTGAAAGCAGATAATTGGTGTGAGGCAATAATAATTGCATTTTTCTCTTGCCATCCCCTAAGAATGCTGCTATAGGGATAAAACCCAATTTTGGCGGCACACCGGGGGAGGCGTGCCTGGGTCTCGAAGGAGTTAACCGCGCCAGTAAGGGCTACTCGGTGAGAGGAGACCATATGCTAGCCTGGCTGTTGGGGATGGCGGTTTGTCTGGGACTGCTGGCAGGATGCGGCGGTGGGCCGGCGGGAAACCTGGTAAAAGAAGAACCGCTGCAACCCGCTCTCACGATTCCCGCCCAAGACGATGAAGAATCATCCCTCACCGAGGAGTTGAGCGCCAAGCGTCTGGAGGAGCTTTACGCCAAGAGCGGCATTCCCGGCTGGGACCCCAGCCTGGAGGAAGAGCTTAAAAAATGGGAGCATCAAGTCAAGTTTGATGTCCCCATCCATATGAACAAACAGGTCAGGGCCTACCTGGTCTATTTCTCCACCGAACGCAAAGAGATCATCCGCCGGTACCTATCCCGTTCCACCCGTTACCTTCCCATGATCAAGGAAACCTTCCAGGAGTACGGCCTCCCCGAGGATCTGGCATATCTCGCCATGATCGAATCCGGCTTCAACGCCAAGGCATACTCCCACGCCAACGCCTCGGGCATGTGGCAGTTCATCAAGGGCACCGGCCTGCGCTACGGGCTGACCATCGACAGCTACGTGGATGAACGGCGGGACCCGGAGAAGTCTACCCGGGCCGCGGCCAAGTATCTGTTGGACCTGTACAAGCAGTTCGGCTCCTGGTACCTGGCGGCGGCTTCCTATAACTGCGGCGAAGGCCGGGTCCAGAGAGAGCTGGACCAGAGCAACCACAAGAACTTCTGGGAGCTTTCGGCCAATATGTGCCTGCCCAGCGAAACCAAGAATTACGTGCCCCAGATGATCGCGGCCACCATCATCGCCAAGAACCCGGAAAAGTTCGGGTTCAAAAATGTGCCCTACCTGCCCCCGCTGAAGTGCGACCGGGTCCAGGTGAACGAACCTACTTCGCTGACTGCCGCGGCCACCGCGGTGAACGTCCCCCTGGAGGAAATCCAGGCCCTCAACCCGGAATTGACCCGGGGGGTGACGCCGCCGGACGGGGCCTATACCTTGAACCTGCCGCCCAACAGCAAGGAGCTCTTTGGCAAAAACATCACCCTGGCTCGCATCGAGCATCCCGCGTTGGCCTCCCGGCCCGTGCAAACGGCCCGGAGCAGCGGCCGGAGCTATGCCAAACCCAAGAGTCAGGCGGTCCGCCAGGCGTCCGCGGCGTCTCACGGCAAGACCAAGGCCCAGGATCACAAGAAATCCGGCAAGCAGGCCGCCTATGCCTCCAAGCACAAATCCAGCGGCACAACCGCCAAAGCCACCCCCGCCGCCTATCAGGCTGCACTGTTCAGTCCTCCGCCCCAGGCCGCCAAAAACGGGGCCGCCCCGGTGACCGGCAAGGGCAAGGCCAAAGGACAGCATCTGGCAAAATCCGATGGCAAGTCGGGAGAGGCCAAGCAGGCCAAGAAAACCGAGAAGAATTCCGCCAAGGCCAAGAACGTCAGGAAGAGCAGCTCTGCCGAAAAAAAATCCAAGGATAAAGTCTCCAAGGCCAAGAGCCGTGCCCTTTTTGCTGAAGCCCGGTGAGTACCCCGGGCTTCGCCCCGCAATTCCCGCCTGAAATTTTTTTGGCAAAAATTTTCCTTGACCTCTTGATTTTCCCGGGAGGCTGGTTAAAATTTCAAAAAATTAGCACTCACCAACTGCGAGTGCTAATACCCTTCGAAGTCCTTAACATATCCCAAGGAGGTTTTGCATGAAGGTCAAACCCTTGAATGATCGCGTTCTGGTCAAACGGATCGAAGAGGTCCAGGTAACCAAAGGCGGCATCGTCATCCCCGACACCGCCAAGGAAAAGCCCATTGAAGGCCGCATCATCGCCGTGGGCCCCGGCAAGATGAGCGAGCAGGGTCAGCGTATGGCCCTCCAGGTCAAAGAAGGGGATAAGGTCTTGTTCGGCAAGTACGCCGGCACCGAAATCAAGATCGAAGGTGAAGAATACCTGATGATGCGGGAAGAGGACCTTCTGGCCATCATCGAAGATTGAACTCCCATTCCATCCCAATTTTGTCCCATTCGTCAGCAATCATAAAAGGAGGAAGTAGAACAAATGGCTGCGAAAGAAATTAAGTATGATATCAAGGCCCGGGAGGCCATCCTCCGGGGCGTCAATACCCTGGCGGACGCCGTCAAGGTGACCCTGGGCCCCAAGGGCCGCAACGTCATCCTGGAAAAATCCTTCGGAGCCCCGGTGGTCACCAAAGACGGCGTCACCGTGGCCAAGGAGATCGAACTGGAGGATAAATTCGAGAACATGGGGGCCCAGATGGTGCGGGAAGTGGCCTCCAAAACCTCGGACGTGGCCGGCGACGGCACCACCACCGCCACCATCCTGGCCCAGAGCATCTACCAGGAAGGCTCCCGGCTGGTGGCCGCCGGCACCAACCCCATGGCCTTAAAACGCGGCATCGACCAGGCCGTGGCCAAGGTGGTGGATGAACTCCACAAAATCTCCAAGCCCACCAAGGACCAGAAAGAAATCGCCCAGGTGGGCACCATCTCCGCCAACAACGACGCCTCCATCGGCAACATCATCGCCGACGCCATGGCCAAAGTGGGCAAAGAGGGCGTCATCACCGTGGAAGAAGCCAAGGGCATGGAAACCACCCTGGAAGTGGTGGAAGGCATGCAGTTCGACCGGGGTTACATCTCTCCCTACTTCGTCACCAACCCCGAGAAGATGGAAGCCAGCCTGGACGAGCCCTACATCCTCATCAATGAGAAGAAGATCAGCGCCATGAAGGACCTGCTGCCCTTGCTGGAGCAGATCGCCAAGATGGGCAAACCCCTGGTCATCATTGCCGAAGATGTGGATGGCGAAGCCCTGGCCACCCTGGTGGTGAACAAGCTACGGGGCACCCTCCAGGTGGCCGCGGTCAAAGCCCCCGGCTTCGGCGACCGCCGCAAAGCCATGCTGGAAGATATCGCCATCCTGACCGGCGGCCAGATGATCTCCGAGGACATGGGCTGGAAGCTGGAAAACGTCACCGTCAAGGAGCTGGGCACCGCCCGGAAGGTGAACATCGACCGGGACAACACCACCATCATCGACGGCGGCGGCGACCGGGCGGCCATCGAAGGCCGGGTGAAGCAGATCCGGGTCCAGATCGACGAGACCACCTCCGACTACGACCGGGAAAAACTTCAGGAGCGGCTGGCCAAGCTGGTGGGCGGCGTGGCAGTAATCCGCGTGGGCGCGGCCACGGAAGTGGAAATGAAGGAGAAGAAGGCCCGGGTGGAAGACGCCCTCAACGCCACCCGTGCTGCGGTGGAAGAAGGCATCGTTCCGGGCGGCGGCGTGGCCCTGCTGCGCTGTGTGCCCGGTCTGGAGGATCTGAAGCTGGCCAGCCACGACGAGGAACTGGGCGTCAAGATCATCAAGCGGGCCCTGGAAGAGCCCATCCGCCAGATCGCCAACAATGCCGGCGCCGAAGGCTCCGTGGTGGCGGAACACGTCAAGAACGAGAAGGGCGCCATGGGCTACAACGCCGAAACCGGCGCTTACGAAGACCTGATGGTGGCCGGCGTCATCGACCCCACCAAGGTGACCCGCTACGCCATCCAGAACGCCGCTTCGGTGGCCTCCCTGCTCATCACCACCGAAGCCATGGTGGCCGAGAAACCCAAGAAAGAGGCCCCCATGCCCCCCATGCCCGGCGGCGGCATGGAAGGGATGTACTAAGAAAGGGGTCAGGGGTCAGAGGCAAGTGGCGGCAGGGTCCCGTTGACCTCGAATCCCCACCCGATTTCTGGAAAAGTCGAAGCTGTGGGGGGCGCACTCCGCACCAGCAGTTAGCATGGTGGGCGCTGCCCACCAAACTAAGGGGCGACCCGCTGGGCCGCCCCTTTTATTTTTAACCGACCATAATTTAACGAAAACCGAATACGCTTTGCAGAAAAGAATTTCCGAAAAATAAATTAAAAAACCCCTTGACATCCCGGACCCCAGGCTTTATCATCTATACTAAAAAGATATAGAATGAGATGATAGTGTTAGTGGAGGATAAAGGATGAACTTCTTGAAGGAATGCAAGGCCGACGCCACCGCGGACCTGGTTTACCGCATGTGCCCCATGCATCTGTTGGAGCCGGTGGAGATGATCCGGGACCTGGAGACGGGGCAGGTGCTGGAAATTGTGACGGACTACGACGGGGCCCTGGAAGACATCCCCGCCTGGTGCGCCAAGCACGGTCAGGAGTTTATGGGAATCTGCGAAGACGACGAATGCGATATCTACAAACTGTACATCCGAAAGGTTCACTGAGGTGAAGGCGATGCGGTACGTTTACTTGGATCATGCGGCGGCAACGCCGGTGCGGGCGGAAGTCCTGGAGGCCATGCTTCCCTACTTTTCCCAGGAATTCGCCAACCCTTCCGCCGTCTATGACCTGGGCTCCCGGGTCAAAGAGGTTCTGGAAGAGCAGCGGCAAAAGTTAGCCCGGCTCATTGGGGCCGCGGCAGAGGAAATAATTTTTACCTCTTCGGGGGCCGAAGCCAACAACCTGGCCGTCAAAGGGGCGGTCCTGGCCCAGCAGAGGAAAGGCAAACACCTGGTGGTCTCGGCCATTGAACATCATTCGGTGCTCAATTCGGCCCGCTTCCTGGAACGCTTCCTGGACTGCGAAGTGACTTTCCTTCCGGTGGACGCCAGCGGCCTGGCGGACCCGGACCGGCTCAGGCAGGCCTTGAGAGACGAAACGGTGCTGGTGTCCATCATGCACGCCAACAATGAGATCGGTACGGTGCAGCCCCTGGCGGAACTGGCCGCGGTGTGCCATGAAAAGGGAGTGCTCTTTCATACCGACGCGGTGGCCACGGTGGGCAACCTGCCGGTTGACGTGCGGGAGCTGGGGGTGGATCTGCTGACTCTTTCCGGCGCCGCCCTGGGGGCCCCAAAGGGCACCGGGGCCCTCTATTTCCGGAACCGGCTGCGCCTGGTGCCCCTGATCCACGGCGGCATCCAGGAAGACGGCCGGCGGGGGGGCACGGAGAACGTCCCCGGCATCGTGGGCCTGGGGAAGGCCGCGGAGCTGGCCCGGGCGGAATTGCCGCAACGGGCCCGGCATCTGGCCAGGTTGCGGGACCTTCTGGTCCGGGGAATTAAGGAGCGGGTCCCCAGGGTCGTCTACACCGGGCATCCGGAGCAGCGCCTGCCGGGCCATGCCAGTTTCTGCATCGAGGCCGTGGAAGGGGAGGCCCTGCTCTTCATGCTGAGCCGGGAAGGTATTTACGCCAGCACCGGGTCATCCTGCGCCTCCAAGGCCTTGAAGACCTCTCCGGTGCTGGTGGCCATAGGCATTCCCCCGGCCCTGGCCCAGGGCTCCCTGGTTTTTACCATGAATAATGACAACCGGGAAGAAGACGTCCACTGCCTCTTAGAGAAGCTTCCCGGCGCGGTGGCAAAGTTGCGGGCCTTTTCACCGGTGTGGAAAAAGATAATGGACGAGGAGAAAAAAGATGAGACTCTCCACCCGGAGCCGGTACGGCACCCGGCTCATGCTGGACATGGCCCAGCACTATAACCAGGGCCCCGTGCAGTTGGGGGAGGTGGCCCGGCGCCAGGGCATTTCGGTGAAATACCTGGAGCAGATCATCATCCCCTTGAAGAAGGCCCGGTATGTGGATAGCGTGCGGGGGCCCAAAGGCGGCCACTCCCTGGCGAAGCCGCCGGAGGAGATCACCGTGGGCGAAATCGTGGCCCTGCTGGAAAGGGGCGACAAACTGGCGGAGTGCTCGGAACGTCCCGAGGTTTGCGGTCGTTCCCAGGAGTGCCCCACTCGATATATCTGGAAGGCGGCCGCGGAGGCCATGTTTGACAAATTGAAATCCATCACCCTGGCGCAGCTTTTGGCTAAAGGCGGCCCGGGCCAGGAGACCAGGAGCGGCGAGCATGTACACTGAGAAAGTAATGGAACATTTTTCCAACCCCAGGAATGCCGGGGTGATTGAGGACGCGGACGGGATCGGCGAAGTGGGCAACCCCGTGTGCGGCGATATGATGACCTTTTACGTCAAGGTCAGGGATGACACCGTGGTGGACGTCAAGTTCCAGACCTTCGGCTGCGTGGCCGCCATTGCGGTCTCCGACATGGTGAGCGAGATGGCCAAGGGGAAGAAACTGAGCGAGGTGAAGAAGATCACCAACCAGGTGGTGGCCGAAGCCTTGGGGGGTTTGCCCAAAAATAAAATGCACTGCTCCAATCTGGGGGCCGAGGCGTTGGAACTGGCCATCAAGGACGCCGTCAGTAAGCAGTGAGCAGAAAATAGAGGGTGGACACCTGCCCACCGAACAGGCAGGGGGCGGCCCGGGGGGCCGCCCCTAATGTTCTCGGGTTCATGAGGGGATCGGAGGTGGGCAATTTAACAAACCAGTGTCCGATCTTCGATAAAAGTTATGATTTAAAGATTAAGTCCATGAAAGAGTCATTCGTTATCTGCATTCGCAACGATGACTATCCGGCCTCGCTGGAGAAACGAAAGCTTTACGTCAGACTGCCCGACCCGGAGGCGGAAAAAAATCATTACGTAAGGGTGATTGACGAATCAGGGGAAGATTACCTTTATCCTGAAGGATATTTCGCTGCGGTGGAGCTGTCTGAAGAGACCAGGCAAGCGATCATGACGGACATTTCCACCCAATGAGAAAATAACAGGGGCGGCCCCCCGGGTCGTCCCGCCGCCAGTAAAAAGCAAAGGCAGGGTATCTTACCCTGCCTTTATTTGTGTGCCGAGCATGCATCGCAGCTTGGAGGTGAAAGTCCTCTACTCAACCTGATGAAGGTGAAGGGTTAGCGAAGCGCAAGGGCGTCGTCGTGAGGCGGGGTCTGAAGGAAGCGTGGAGCAAAGCCATGACCTGACGGACAGAAACCGGATACGAGGCAGGACTGGCCGGACGAGCGGGCAAA
>Ga0315268_10005994_pt1 | contig 12980 bp, 8 predicted proteins | sample C1_top_MG_FD_204535 | JGI IMG/M metagenome (GOLD analysis project Ga0315268, IMG submission 204535) | Sediment microbial communities from Yellowstone Lake, YNP, Wyoming, USA - C1_top | ecosystem: Environmental > Aquatic > Freshwater > Lake > Sediment | place: USA: Wyoming | collected 2017-08-01 | reverse complement strand
CAGCAGGCAGAAGGGCGGGGCGGTGCCGGCCCTCAAGGGAAAAGACCTGTTGCGCCAGGTGCCGGATATCGCCGGGATCGCCGCGGTCACGGTCCACGACTTCGGCCAGTACCCCGGGCCGCACATGACCCCCAGGCTGATGCTGGAGCTTTCGCAGCTGGTCAAAAAATACCTGTCCCAAAAGGACACGGACGGGGTGATAGTCACCCACGGCACCGACACCCTGGAGGAGACCGCCTTCTTTCTGGACCTGTGCCTCAATTCCCAAAAGCCGGTGGTTGTCGTTGGCGCCATGAAGGACTGCACCGAGCTGGGCTGGGACGGGCCCTCCAACCTGATGGGCGCGGTGCGCACCGCCCTTTCCCCCCAGTCAAAAGGCAAGGGGGTGCTGGTCTTTCTTAACAACACCATCAACTCGGCCGGCGAGGTCACCAAGACCAGCACCGATTCCTTCGAGACCTTCCGCAGCCCCGACCTCGGTCCCCTGGGCTGGGTGGACCAGGACCGGGTGCTGTTCTACCGCCAGCCGCTGTACCGGGAATATCATCCGGTAAAAAAGATCGAGCCCCGGGTGGACCTGTTCAAGATGGCGGTGGGCATGGACGACAAGCTGATCAGGTTCTCAGTGGATTCCGGCGCCCGCGGCCTGGTGATAGAGGGCATGGGCCGGGGCAACGTGCCGCCTTCGGTGGTGCCGGGGATCGAGTACGCCGTCAACAAAGGCCTGCCGGTGGTGCTTTGCACCCGCTGCATCGGCGGCCGGGTGCTGGACACCTACGCCTACCAGGGCGGCGGAGCCCAGCTCCGGAAACTCGGCGTCATCCTGGGCGGGCACCTGCCGGGGCAGAAGGCCCGGATCAAGCTGATGATCCTGCTGGGGCAGGGGTTGAAAAACGAACAGATCAAACAAGCTTTCGAGTGCTTGGAATATGGGTGCAGTAAATAACTATCGCAAACAACATTATCCGGGCGTTAAATGAAAGAATATCCTGTCCTTACTCCGGAGATCACCGGAAAGCTGAAGGCCATCGTCGGGGAAAAACACCTGATAACCCTGGCCGACGACAAGGAACCCTATTCCCACGACGAGACCCTGAACCACAAGTTCATGCCGGCGGCGGTGGTCAAGCCGGCCGACACGCTTCAGGTCTCGGCCATAATGAAACTGGCGAGTTTCGAAAAGATCCCGGTCACGCCCCGGGGCGCCGGCACCGGGCTGTCGGGCGGGGCCCTGCCGGTCTGCGGCGGCATTGTGCTTTCGCTGGAGCGGCTGAACAAGATACTGGAGATAGACGAGGAGAACCTGATGGCCGTCACCCAGCCGGCGGTGATCACCCAAACCCTGCAACTGGCGGCGGAGGAGAAGGGGCTGTTCTACCCCCCGGACCCGGCCAGCCTGGAGTCCTGTTCCATCGGGGGCAACATCGCCGAGAACGCAGGCGGACCAAGAGCCTTCAAATACGGGGTCACCCGGCACTACCTGTGCGGGCTGGAGGTGGTCTGGCCCAACGGCCAGGTCTCCCGGCTGGGAGGCAAGACCATCAAGAACGTTTCGGGCTACGACCTGATGCATCTGATCTGCGGCTCGGAGGGAACGCTGGCCGTGATCACCGAGATCACCCTGCGCCTGGTGCCCAAGCCGCCGCTGGCGGTCGACCTGATGATCCCCTTCTCCTCCATCGAAGACGCCGTGCGGGCCTGCACCGCGGTGATCAAGGGCCGGATCATCCCGGCCACCATGGAATTCATGGAGCAGAAGGCGGTGCTGGCGGCGGAAAAATTCCTGGAAAAACGGGCGCCGTTCCGGGAGGCCGAGGCCCACTTGTTGGTCCAGTTGGACGGCGACGACCGTAAAGCCCTGACCGCCGATTATGAAAAGATCGGCAAAATAGTCTCGGACTTCGGGGCGCTGGATGTGCTGGTGGCCGAGGACCGGCCATCGCGCGACCGGATCTGGGAGATGAGGCGCTGCATGGCCGACGCCCTGACCCAGATGAGCCCGGTGCGCGAGCGCGAGGATGTGGTGGTGCCGCGGGCCGCCATCCCGGCCCTGTTCCGGAAGCTGAAGGGCCTGTCGGAAAAGCACGGGGCGGAGATCATCTCCTACGGGCACATCGGAGACGGCAACGTCCACGTCAACATCATGAAACGGGAGATGGCGCCGGAGGCCTGGGAGCAGATGCTTCCCATCCTGTTGGACGGGTTGTTCCGCGAGGTGATGGCGCTGGGGGGAACCATTTCCGGCGAGCACGGCATCGGATTTGTCAAGAAGAAATATCTGCCGCTGGCGGTGAACGGCGCGGCCCTGGAGATGATGAAGGCGGTGAAGAAAGCCTGGGACCCGGAGGGGATTTTGAATCCGGAGAAGATATTTCTGTGAAACCTTTCCCGCGAAACACACGCCACCGCCTGTGGGCGGGGTGCCGCTGCAGCGGCAAAACGGCACGAAAAAATATTTTTATCCACGTTTTTTTAATTTCCAAACATTTCATAAATTCCGTGTTTCCGTGGTAAAAAATCCCATAGAAAAAGCTATTGTTTTATGAAAGACAAGATAAAAATACCCGAATCGGCCATCCGGCTGCTGTCCTTGTACCACCGGCATCTGGCCAGCCTGCAGTCTTTGGGCGTGGAGACCATCTCCTCGCGCGAGATCGCCACGGTCTACGGCCTGGCCCCGTTCCAGGTGCGCAAGGATCTTTCCTATTTTGGTACCTTTGGCCACCGGGGGCGGGGATATTCCATCATCAAGCTCAGGGAGAAGATCGGGAAGATCCTGGGGCTGGACCGGGCCTGGACGATGGCCCTGGTGGGGGCCGGCAACATCGGAATGGCGGTCTTCCGCTACCAGGAGCTGCGCAGCCAGGGTTTTAAGATCGCGGCGGTGTTCGATTCCGACCCCAAAAAGATCGGGAAGAAACTGGAGAGCGGGGTGGTCGTAAAATCTCTGGACCAGATCCCGTCCGAGGTCCAAAAACTGGGGATCGAGCTGGGGGTGCTGGCGGTGCCCTCGGAAGCGGCCCAGGCCGCAGCCGATTCTCTGACGGCCGCCGGGGTCAAGGCCATCCTCTGCTTTCCCAGCGGACAGATCAATGTCCCCAAGGACGTGGCGGTGAAGCGGGTAAACCTGGGGGTGGACCTGGAGACCCTGAGCTATTTCCTGGCCAACAGATAGCGGAGCGAATCACTACAGCCAGACATTTGTGATACTATTGGCGAAACCATAGACCAACCGATGGACCATACAATAGTATGTCAATAGCATCTCGACCGTATACCCATAGTATAACGTTACCTTGTATTACAGATATTAAGAAAAAACATAAACAAGCGGAGAACTTTACAGCATGCAAAAGCACATTGTGGTGATCGGCGGGGGGCCGGCCGGGTACGTGGGGGCCATTCGGGCCGCCCAGCTGGGGGCCAAAGTTACTCTGATCGAAAAGGAAACATTAGGCGGCACCTGCCTTAACGTGGGCTGCATTCCCACCAAGGCTTTGCTGGCCTCGGCCGCGGTCTACAGCAGTTTCAAGTCAGCCGGGCAGTTCGGGTTGAAGGCCGACAATATCAGCTTTGACTGGGGCGCCGTGCAGAAACGCAAGGAGCGGGTGGTCAAAAAGTCCACCGCCGGGGTGGGACTGCTGCTGAAATCCAGGTCGGTGGAAGTGATCGCCGGGCAGGCAAAATTGCTTCCCGGTAAAAAGGTCCAGGTCACCGGCAGCGTCGGCCAACAGCAGACATTGGAGCCGGACATGATACTGATCGCCACCGGCTCGGAACCGGTCGCCCTCAACATCCCCGGAGCCGGCTTGCCTGGCGTGGTGGACAGCACCGGGGCATTGGCGCTGTCCGAGGTTCCCAAGGAATTGGTGATCATCGGCGGCGGGGTGATAGGCTGCGAGATGGCCGACATCTATTCCACCTTCGGCTCCAAGGTCACCATCGTGGAGATGATGCCCCAGATCATTCCCGGCGAGGACGCCGAGGCGGCCAAGGTGCTGCACCAGGTGTTGGCCAAGCACGGGGTGGACATCCACCTGGAAGCCATGGTGGAGGAGATCAAGCAGGCCGGGCCCGGCCTGGCGGTCACCGTCAAACTTAAGGAAGGCCAGGCGCTGGAGATACCGGCCCGGAATGTTCTGATGAGCGTGGGACGCCGGGCCTCCATCAAGAACATCGGGCTGGAGGAGGCCGGGGTGGTCATCGAGCGCAATTTCATCAAAGTGGACGCCCGGATGGAGACCAGCGTCGAGGGCATATATGCGGCCGGCGACTGCACCGGGGGCTGGCTTTTAGCCCACGTGGCCTCGGCCGAGGCCGAGGCGGCGGTGGAGAACATGCTGGGCCACAATGCCACACTGGATTACTCCGCCGTTCCCCGCTGTGTCTACACCCATCCCGAGATCGCCTCGGTGGGGATACTGGAGCGGCCGGGGAACAAAGAGGACATTTTGGTTGGCAAGTTTCCTTTCTCGGCCAGCGGCAAGGCCAGCTGTCTGGGCCAATCCGAAGGTTTTGTGAAGGTGATAGCCGACAAGCTCTCCCACGAGATAATCGGCGGAGTGATCGCCGGGCCTCAGGCCACCGAGCTGATCGCCGAGCTGAGCCTGGCGGTAAGCTCCAAACTTAAACTGGAGGAGCTGATCTCCGCCATCCACGCCCATCCCACCCTGCACGAATCGGTGCGCGAGGCCGTCCTGCAGGCTTTGGGCCGGGCCATCCACCTGCCGTAAGGGAACTATTTACTTTTCAGACAAGACAGGATTAACATGATTAACCGTTAAATTATCCATAATTACCAAATATCCGAGCATCTGACCAAAATCACCAACTATCAGTAAATATTTTTCAAAAAATACCTTGACACCATCTGATTTTAGTATTATCATAAACACATAACCCGATGGGATAAAAAACATAATGGCCTGTTTGTGATCACCTTTTGCACAAAAAAAGAAACAGGAGAGCGGCGCGTAACACTACCTCGTCATCTGAAGTAAAAGAGACCGGGGCTAAAGCGGCTCTCCTGTTTTTTAATTAGGACTTTTTCACAGAAACACTGAAAACGTGGATGAAAATACGGAGGTTGCCATTCTATATTGTAAACATCAGCCATTTCATCATTCCGTGTTTCGGTGGTAATGTTTTTCGGGAATTGTAAATCTACAAATTCCAAATAGTATATGACCCAGGACGACCAAAATAAAAAACGCCTGATCCGCCTGGCGGCCATTCACTTGTTGCTGGGCCTGGCCTTTCTGCTGTTCACCGAGCTGGTCCTGCCCCTGATAGTGAAAGGTCAGGGGCAGTTGTTCCTGCTTTCGGGCCTCAGCTGGATGGCATTCTTGGCAGTGGCCTTCGTACTGGTCTACCGGCACATCAGGAATCCGGCACTGCCCGATCCGGATCATTTCTGGGATGATAACCAGGAGATCAGCCTGCCGGCCCTAAAGCGGACGGTGGAGGACATGCAACTGGGGGTGACCGTTTCCGACCTGACCGGAAAGATAATCTACGTCAACCCAGCCGAGGCCCGGATGCACGGGTATGACCAGCAGGAACTGATCGGAGATGACATCGGGCGGTTTGCTGCTCCGGAACAAAGGCATCCCATGAGTTTGGACGAGCTTCAAAAACTAAAACGATGGAAACGCGAAAGCATCAATATCACCAAAGAGGGGAAGCAATTTCCGGTGCTGCTGCTGTCCGACCTGATCCTTGACAGCCGGGGGCAGCCGGCCGCCATAGTTACCACCTGCCAGGACATTTCTGACCGCAAGCAGATCGAGCAGGACCTGCAGGAAAGCGAACAGCAATACCGTCAGCTGGTGGAGAGCGCCCACGAGATGATACTCAGTCTGTCTCCATCCGGGCGCATTACTTTCGTCAACCAGGCCTGGCTGGCGGCCATGGGCTACAGCTGGGGCCAAAGCCATAACATGCCTTTCTGCGACACGGTGGACGCCGAGTCCAGGCAGGTCTGCCGGCAGGCCTTTTCCCGGGTAATGACAGGCGTTACCTGGAATAATCTGGAAATCACCTTTGTGGCTGCCGATGACCGGGAGATAGTGGCCGAGGGCAACCTGACCCCGCAGTATTATCAAGGCAAGGTCAAAGGGGCGCTGGGGGTTTTCCGGGATATCACCCAAAAGAAGGCGATAGAGGATCTGTTGCGGCGCAGCGAAAATCACTACCGGATGCTGATCAAGAACGTCAGCGACATGATAATAGTGCTGGACTCCGACGGCACCATCCGTTACCAGAGTCCCTCGGTGGAGGCCGTTACCGGTTACCGGTTTCAGGAGAGCAAGGGCCGGCCCGTCTTTGACTATATCCATCCCAATGATCTGCCGGCGGCGGGAAAATTATTCAAGACCTACATTAAGCAGCCGGGTCCGGCCCCCGCTTTGGAGCTGAAGATCAAAAGCAAGCAGGGCCAGTGGATATTCGTGGAGGCTTTGGCCAACAATCTTTTGGGCGACCCGGCCATCAGCGGCATAGTGGTCAATGCCCGTGACATCACGGGCCGCCGCCGGATGGAGCAGACGATCATGGAAAGCGAGGAGAAACACCGCCGGCTGTTGAACAGCATCCAATCCCCGGTGCTGGCCTTAAAAAAGGACCTGACCATCTATTACTGCAATCAGGCCTACTCCGACTTCGTGGGCCGGCCGATCCAGGACTTGGAAGGCCGTAGCCTGGTGGAACTTTTCCCCACATTCAAAAAGAACCAATCATATGCCGCTTATCTTAAAGCCATTGAAACCGGGCAGGACCAGATCGCCGAAGGTTTGGTCCAGGGCTTGTATTTAAGGACCCGGATATTCTCCATGGACTGGGGGATACTGGACATCTCTGAGGATATTACCTCCCAGCAGGCGGCGGCGGAGTCGGTGAAATACAGCGAGGAACGGTTCCGGTCACTGGCCGACTCGGCGGCCGACGCTATCGTCAGCATCAACCAACGGGGCAAGATAATATTTTGGAACAAGGCGGCCGAAAATATCTTTGGGTACTCCTCCGCCCAGGCCTTGGGTCAGGATTCGGATATGCTGATCCCAGAGCGTTTTCAAGGTCTCCAGCAGAATGGGTTTAAACAGTTGATCGTGGAAGGCCGGGCCGGGAACCGGGCGGAGTCTTTGGAACTTATCTGTCTGAGCCGGGACGGCCGGGAGATGCCCATGGAACTTGCGATTTCTGCGGCTTCGGTGATGGGGCAGAATGTCTATACCGCAATAATAAGGGATGTTACCGAGCGCCAGGATATAGAAAAACAGCTCAAGTTCCTATCTTTTCACGACTCGCTGACCGGGCTTTACAACCGGGCTTATTTTGAGGAGGAGATGGAGCGGCTGTCCAAGGCCCGGCTGGATTCGGTGGGCCTTTTGATCAGCGATGTGGACGGCCTGAAGCTGGTCAACGACACTATGGGGCACAAAACCGGGGACGGCCTGCTGGTAGTGATAGCCGGGATCATCACCGATGCCTGCCGCCAGGGCGACGTGGTGGCCCGGATAGGCGGCGACGAATTCGCCGCCATCCTGCCTAATTGCACCGTGGAAGCCATAGAACAGGTATGCGCAAGAATCCGCCAGGTCACCACGGAATACAACGGAAAAAATCCGGAGCTGCCGCTGAGCCTTTCATTGGGTTGGGCAGTGCGACCGGGCAAGGATTTGGACACCAACCGGCTTTTCCATACCGCCGATGATGAGATGTACCGGGAGAAGGTCAACAATCATGACGTAATGGTCAATAATTTCATCCAGGCCCTGCAGAAAAAAAACCTAAGCAGCGAAGAACAGATCACCCAGTTGGGGGAACTGATGAAAGAACTGGCCCAGGCGGCCGGGCTGGGCGGGAATTCGTTGGCGGAGATGGATCTGTTGGCCCGTTACCACGACATCGGCAACGTGCTGGTGGCTGACAATATTTTGCTGAAAGCCGGACACTTGAACCGGACAGAGGAAGATGAAATGAAACGGCACTGCGAGATAGGTTATCATATTGCCCTGTCCACTCCGCATCTGATGGCAGTGGCCGAAAAGATACTTAAACACCACGAGCGCTGGGACGGAAAGGGATACCCCCAAGGTCTGAAGGGCCAGAAGATCCCGATAGAATCACGGATCCTGGCCCTGGCTGCGGCCTATAGTGCCATGCGCCAGAACCGGCCCCACGCCAAGGCCATGACCCATCAGCAGGCTTTAGTGGAAATAAAGAAGGAATCGGGCAAGCAGTTTGATCCGGAACTGGTAACAAAATTCCTGAAGCTGGCCAATAAGGTGAAAGACCTGTCCGGGATAAAAATTTAATAGCCAGGAGACTCAAAAGGACCCATGATCAGGAAGCCGCCCATCAATAAGGGCGGCTTTTTCTTTTTAGGCTTAGCGGAGAAACCACGGAGGATCGGCTTTTTAAAGCCTTTCCCAACCGGGAAAATGGGTTGATTTTATCCGGGAAATATGATAAAATCATATGTTTCAGTGGAATTTATAAAAGCAGGAACTAACTAAAATAAAATCAGGAGGTAGCCGCCATGTCTTCAATCAAAAGGCCGATCTTAAAAACAAACCTGCCGGGACCAAGGGCCAAGGCCATCGTCAAGCGTGACAAATGCTCGCTTTCGCCCTCCTACACCCGCGACTATCCGGCGGTGATCGACCGGGGCCAGGGGGTCTGGCTGACAGATGTGGACGGCAACGTGATGCTGGACTTCTGTGCCGGGATCGCGGTCAACTCCACCGGGCACAGCCACCCCAAGGTGGTGGCGGCCATCCAGCGCCAGGCCGAGAAGTTCATCCACTATTCCGGCACCGATTTTTATTACGAGCCCGAAGTGGCCCTGGCCGAGCGGCTCAATTCCATTTCCCCCACCGGCAAAGACAACCGGGTGTTCTTCTGCAATTCCGGCGCCGAGGCGGTGGAGGGCGCGTTGAAGCTGGCCCGTTACCACACCGGGCGTCCCCAGTTCATCTCCTTCATCGGGGCCTTCCACGGCCGGACCATGGGAGCAGTCTCCTGCACCGGATCAAAACCCACCCAGAAGAAGGGATTCTTCCCCACCATGCCCGGGGTCACCCATGTGCCCTACCCCAACTGTTACCGCTGCGTTTTCAACAAGACATATCCCGGCTGCAGCCTGGAATGCGTCAAATACATAGAAGACACCGTTCTGAAAACGATTTTGCCGCCGGAGGAAGTGGCCGGCCTGATCATCGAGCCCATTCAGGGAGAGGGCGGATACGTGGTGCCGCCGGTCGCGGCCATGCAGGCCATCCGCAAACTGTGCGACAAACACGGGATCCTGCTGATCGCCGACGAGATCCAGTCGGGCATGGGCCGGACCGGAAAATGGTTTGCCGTCGATCACTGCAAGGTGAGGCCGGACATCATTACTATGGCCAAAGGCCTGGCCAGCGGGATGCCGATAGGGGCCATCATCGCCTCGGCTGAAGTGATGAACTGGAAACCAGGCAGCCACGGCAACACCTTCAGCGGGAACCCGGTCTGCTGCGCCGCCGGCATCGCCACCTTTGACCTGATCCAGGGCGGCCTGATGAAGAACGCCTCGGCGGTCGGCGCTTACATGCTGGCCGAGTTCAAGAGGATGCAGAAAAAATATGACATCATCGGCGACGTGCGGGGTCAGGGCCTGATGATCGGGGTGGAGATGGTGGAGAACAAAAAGACCAGGATCAAGTCCCATGATAAGATGGAGGCCGTCATCCAGCTGGCCTTCACCAAAGGATTGCTGATGCTGGGCTGCGGCACCAACACCCTCAGGATCTGCCCGCCGTTAGTGATCACCAAGGAAGAGGCCAAGGTGGGGATGGAGATCATGGAACAGTGCATCAAGAAAGTGGCCGGGAAGTAACTCGCCGCAGAGACACGGAGACACAGAGGATAATTATATTAATGTGTCTACTATTAGTACAGCTTAATTGAGATAATTCCGTGTTTTTGAATTTCCGTGTTTTCGCTTACGCTACCTGCACGTCTTCTTCAAGCGCCATAGCTTCAGCGAAGGCACTCAGTGGTTGGTTGCCAAGAAGTACCGATTAGTCATAATAAATCATATAAATATAGGAGCGGCGATATGTCCAAAAGCAAAGATATGATCCGGATGACCGAGAAATACGGAGCCCATAATTATCACCCCCTGCCGGTGGTGATCGGCAAGGCCCAGGGGATCTGGGTCTGGGATGTGGAGGGCAAAAAATATTTAGACATGCTTTCGGCCTATTCGGCGGTCAACCAGGGCCACCGCCATCCGGCCATCATCAAGGCCATGACCAAACAGGCCGGCCGCCTGACCCTGACCAGCCGGGCATTTTTCAACGACCAATTGGGGCCGTTCCTGAGAAAGCTCTGTCAGTACTCCCAGATGGAGGCCGCCTTGCCCATGAACACCGGGGCCGAAGCGGTGGAGACCGCCATCAAGCTGGCCCGCAAGTGGGGCTACGAAAAAAAGAAGATCACCCGGAATCAGGCCGAGATCATAGTCTGCGCCGAGAACTTCCACGGACGGACCACCACCATCGTGGGCTTCTCCACCGACCCCGACGCCTACGAGGGGTTCGGACCGGCCACCCCGGGCTTCAAGATCGTCCCTTACAACAGCCCCGAGGAGATGGAGAAGGCCATCACCCTCAACACCGTGGCTTTCATGGTGGAGCCGATCCAGGGCGAGGCCGGAGTGATCGTCCCCGATAAAGGCTATTTAACCAAGTGCAAGGAGATCTGCCGCCGCCATAACATCCTCTTCATCCTGGACGAGGTCCAGACCGGGTTCTGCCGCACCGGCAAGCCCTTCTGCTGGCAGCATGAGAACGCCAAGCCGGACGTGATGATAGTGGGCAAGGCCCTGGGCGGCGGGATCTACCCGGTCTCGGCGGTGCTGACCCGCTGGAACGTGATGGATGTGATCAAGCCCGGGCAGCACGGCAGCACTTTTGGCGGCAACCCGCTGGCCTGCGCCATCGGCACCGCAGCTCTGGACGTCCTTAAAAAACAGGCCCTGGACAAGAAGTCCCGGGAGATGGGCGATTATTTCCGGAAACAGATCAAAGGCTTAAAGACCAACAAGATCAAGGAGGTCCGCGGCCTGGGCCTGCTGACCGGAGTGGAGCTTAAGGTCGAGGCCGGCAAGGCCCGCCCCTACTGCGAACGAATGATGAAGCTGGGGATGCTGGCCAAGGACACCCACGCCCAGACCATCCGCTTTGCCCCGCCCCTGGTGATCACCAAGAAGGAAGTGGATTGGGCGGTCAAGCTGATAGCCAAAGCACTGGAGCTGGATGTGCCGGTCAGCAAGAACGAAACGCACTGATTTTTAATAATATTCCGATACAAAAGCCCGGTCCATAAAAGAACCGGGCTTTTGTTTTACTCCGCCGGGTCAAAATAGTTTGATTTATTGGTTGACTTAATCCAAAATATCAGTATACTTAAGGCTATGAGTCCATTAATTATTCATCGCGGCTGATGTCCATCCTGCAGCAACTTTCTCCGGTCCAGCAGGACGCCCTGAAAGAGGTGTTCAACATCGGGTCGGGCCAGGCGGCCACCACCCTGGCCGAGGTATTGGGCCTGAAAGTGATGGTCTCAGTGCCTATGATCGGCATCAAGCCGGTGGATGAAGTACTGGATGCCCTGGCCAAGCCGGGCATCCCGGTATTGAGCCTGGTCAACATCTTTGCCGGGGACGTCTCCGGGGCTACGGTCTGGCTGATGCCGGGCGACAAGGCTCGCGAATTTGCCCAACAGTGCTGGCAGCATATGCCTCAGGCCAGGAAATCTCCGGAGTTCAACTTTGGCCAGATCCACCGCGAGATCTCGGAGATAATGACCGGTTCCTATCTCAATGCCATGGAGGACATGCTGTCCCTGATGACGGTGCCCTCTACCCCGCTGATGCTGTCGGGGGTGATGAAGAACATCCTGGGGAAGATCCTGGCCGAACGCACCGAGAGCGGGTTGGTGGCCTATGTTCAAAACAAGTTCAGTTTTGGGGAGAAGGAGCACGGCTTAAGCGGGTTTTTCATGATGATGCCGGAATCCGATTCGCTGAGGAAGATGCTGGAGATACTGAAGGTGGCCTGAAAGAATACCCTTTAGCCACAAAATGCACAAAGCGCACAAAAATATGTTCGAGGTCAGGCCCCGGGACTTGAAAAGGCCGGGGTTTTTGCGTGTGGTGTGATGGCAGAAATGATTTAAAATAAACACTAGTGCGGCTGCGAGACGGTAACCTAACCCCTTACCCCTTCCCTCGAGGGAAGGGGCTGGGGATGGGTTAAAAGAAAGGGAGAGAAGCCAAACTGGAACCCGCAAAGACAAGGGCTTTTCCCTCGAAGTACAAGATTTCAAGGCCTTGACAAACACCTGTAATTACATTATAATTACATTGTAATTACATTACAAGGAGAACAAATGAAAGCGGAAATAATCACCATCGGAAATTCCAGGGGGATCCGCATACCCAAGCTGGTGCTGGAGCAATGCGGGATCAAGAAGGAGATCTGCCTGGAAATAGAGAACGACAGGATAGTGATCACACCGGCCAAAAGAAAACCCCGGGCGGGCTGGGACCAGGCCTTCGGGCTGATGGGGCAGAACGGCGACGACGCGCTGTTGATAGACGACCAGATCGGCCTGGAGATGGAGCATTGGAAATGGTAGTGCGCCAGTACGATATATTTATGATCTCGCTGGATCCGGCCCGGGGCCACGAGATAAAAAAATCCCGGCCCTGTCTGGTGATCTCCCCGGACGAGATGAACGGGAACATCTCCACGGTCATCATAGCCCCAATGACCACGGCCTCGCATCCCTATCCCAGCCGGGTGCCGCTCCAGTTCGCCGGCAAGCAGGGGTGGGTGGTGCTGGACCAGCTGCGGACGGTGGACAAGGTGCGCCTGGTCAAACGGCTGGGGGCGGCCGACGAGACGGTGATAAGAAAGGTAAAAGAAGTGATC
>Ga0315268_10005993_pt1 | contig 12981 bp, 16 predicted proteins | sample C1_top_MG_FD_204535 | JGI IMG/M metagenome (GOLD analysis project Ga0315268, IMG submission 204535) | Sediment microbial communities from Yellowstone Lake, YNP, Wyoming, USA - C1_top | ecosystem: Environmental > Aquatic > Freshwater > Lake > Sediment | place: USA: Wyoming | collected 2017-08-01 | reverse complement strand
TCGCCATAGGCAAATTTCCAACCTACGAAGAATTTGTAGCACTGCTCAAACCACATCTAGCTAATGCATTGAGGACTTCTGAGAAGTGACAGAGCGTACAAAAGTGGTTCACGTAGAAACTTGGGAAGAGTTTAAGAGGCTGGCCATCGCCTCACGCCCAAAGTTCATGGCTTACACTGTGCAGAATGCCCCACTTTCGAGACCTCCAGTGGGTTTGAGACTGGTTTTCGCTGCTGGAGACGTTCAATACGTTTTTCTGGACTTTGCTCGTGGAAACGCTTTCACACGAACAAAACTTCCAGTATATATCAATGATAGTGGAGATGCTTACTTCAAAGAAGAAGACCTCAAAGAATTCGTATGCAGTGAACTAAATCGAAGAGACATCTCCATGGTTTCATTTGAAATCGTAGGCTATTAGAAAACAGAAACCAAGATAGACTAGAACTCGAAGACCCTAAAGGGGCAAGCCTGATGAGAAAATCAGGCAAATTAGAGATGAAATAGAAAAAAGAGTGCTGAAACTACTTTCACGATTCAACGGTCGAGTCTTTTTTCATTCGCTTTCTTCTTTAACGGCAACGGCTTCAGTTGGCAGACCTTTCGCTGCTCGTTTTGCTATGACGCCCAGCTTTGTCTCAGGCACGTAAGCGCCGCCTGTGAAGACAACGCCGCATTTCTTGCATCCCCAAACGCCTACGCTTTGGCGCCGAACCGACGGTGAACCGCATTTTGGGCACCTGTGCGCTTTCTTGAGGCTTGTAACAACCGCTATGTAGCGTTTCCGCACAGTCGCCCCATAGCGGGCCTCAAACCCACGCGTTGGACCGACCTTCTTCGTCCGGATCTTGCCCATCTTTTACTCCTTCACCACGAGTTTTCGCAGTTCAATGGCCTTTTGCTGAGCTATTTTGCTGGCTTCGAAGACTTCCTGTGGTGTAAAGTAGCCGTCGCCTCCCTTCTGCGTAGCGCAGACTTTACCATCTTTTTCAAAAGCAAGTGTCAGTCTCGCGTCCATAACCTGCTCTTCCTCCAGCCACGGGTCAACAATCAATTTGTCTCCGATTTTGGCGTGAGTAACGGCAACTGGGTAGTTTCGCAGGGGCAACGGTTTGTAGCCTGACTTAATCTTGATTTCTCCTTCCTTCACCTCGTAGTTAAACATCTTTGTGTTCACTAAAGCGGCCAATGCTGCCAAGGCGGAGGCATCAATCAGGTTCCCATCGTGGTTCAGAACGTAAACATCAACAAAGACCACGAACACTTTCTTTCCGGGTTCGACGCAGAGGTCTTCAAGCGCTATGGCCTTTGACTCGCGAATGCCGCGGTCCACGACCCTAGCCAATTCAACTGATTTCTCGTCGGGTGGCCCTGGCTCAAACGTAGGCGAAGCCAAAGGTACAAGCTCAGCGTTGACTGTTAAGACACCTTCGTTCGGCGTGTCTGTAAACGGTTCGCCAGCCTCAATCTTGGTTCCAACTAGAACTTCGGTTTTTCCTAAGCGAATTCTCGCTGAGCCTTCGGCACGTTCGATGAGTCCTGACTCAAGTTGAATTTCTCGGTAGTCGGTTGGCTCTCTTCCGTCGAGCCGTTTTCCTCGGGCGATCAGCTGTGCGATTCTCTTTTGCCTAACTTTCGAAGCCATTACTGAAACCATTACTCTGCCGCCTCCTTTTCACCCTCTTCTTCTTTTTCCGCTTCAGCTTCTTTGACAACCTTGTACTTTGCTCTCAGCGCTTCTTTCTGCAACTGGTTGATCTGTTTGCATCCTTCAAGCGCCATGTTTAGCACCTGTTCAAACTCTTCACCCGTTAGCATACCGTCCATTTGCAGCAACGTTACAGCGTTCATAGTTGGCATATAGGCCAAGGGCATGTCAGCCTCGCCGCCTTTATCCTCCACATCATTCAGATCCAATACGAGGCGACCATCAACCTTTCCAGCTGCACATGCACTGACGAGGTCTCGCATAGGTATGCCTGCGTCAGCCAAGGCGAGTGATGCCACGGTGATGCCGGCGCATCTGGTTCCGCCGTCTGCCTGCAAGACTTCGATGAAGAGATCGATGGCTGTTCGAGGATAATACTCTGTGAATATGGACGGCTCCAACGATTCCCGAATCACCTTTGACAGCTCGTGTTCTCTTCTGGAAGGAGCAGGCGACTTTCTCTCCTGCACCGAAAACGGCGCCATGTGATAACGGCACCGTAAAGCAGCGCGATCTGGCAAAGCCTGATGCCTGGGATGAATCTCCCTCGGTCCATAAACCGCGGCTAGAATCCTGTTCTTTCCCATTTCGATATAGGCTGAGCCGTCAGCGTTGCCTAGTATGCCCACTTCGATTTTCACTTGTCGCATCTCGTTAAGTTTTCTTCCGTCAGATCGGATGTCGTTTTCATCAATCAGTTTTTCAGGTTTCTTTTGGGACATTTTCAACAACCTCCTTCTTGGACTTTTCACCTTTTTCTTTTTTCAACATTTCAGTGACCCTGTCAGTCAGCCCACTCGTGTGAGCTTCCTGTTCAATCTTGCGAATAGCCATTATGGCTAAGCGTTCATCTTCAGGTGATTTGCCACTGATTATGATTCTGCCGTTTTGCCCAATCGTTATTAGGCAACCGGTCTCTTCCTTGATCATGCCGACCATTGAACCCTGCTTCCCAATGACACGCGGAATCTTCGTCGGTGTGATTTCAATGATTTGACCTCGTGTAACCTTTCCCAGCCCCCGTTCAAGAACTGTGAGCAATGGATCGCGTGTTCTGTCGTAGGCAACTATTTTTGCAACCATTATGTCACCCACATCGAACAGTGAGGGTAAGTCGTCTTTCTGGGGTTTGAAGGGTCGCTCAAGTGCGTCTGAAGCCCGCAGCATGGCTAAGTAGGGTGCTCGTATGTCTGTCACCCATCCGCCTAAGGTTACTTCAAGCACTTTCCCTACAACCGTGTCTCCAACCATTGGGAGATAGAAGGCCTTTAAAGCCACAACGTGAACCCGCTTGTCTTCTGCAACAAAGAGGCCTACCCGTGTGGCGTAGATTTTTCCGTTTTCTTTGTACGTGTTTTCTCCGTTTATGTACTCGTTTTCAGCCAGCAAATCGCCTGGCGTAACAAGTTGTCTATTTTCATAAAAAACTGGCATGCTTACTCTCCTCCTTCAAATCCAACAATTTTTCTTGTTCTTAACCAATTTTCGCTTCTGCAGCGCCTTTTGTCAATTCTCCAAGTTTATCCAGAAATGGACCATATAAACCCGCAGGCATTTCCACAACTGCAAACCATGACCCATCAGTGCGCCATTCTTCATGTTTTATGGTGCCGAATCCCTTGACTGAACCGTACACTTTACTAGCGTATTCAGGTGGTATCCGAACGTTAACTGCAACTTGCTCCATTTTCAATGGCAGTATTGGGCGGAGAAGTTTGATGATTTCTCTTGCCTGTTCTTCAATTTCCTTGAAAGGATCGATGGAGTAATGGATTTGCTCCATTGCTTGCTCAATGCGCGCTGGAGGATGTGGCAAGTTTGTTTTTGGATCTACACACTGACGGTTAATGAAGAACACTATCTGTTTCCGTTTCTCTTCAATCATGTGTCTGCGCTGATCGGTGGTTAGCTGCAGCATTCCCCGTCGAAGGATTGTTTCCGCTATCTTCAACGTATCGGTTGTCCCAAACGCCTTTTTCAGCTTGTCTTCGGATGGTTTTGTGCCTTTATTCGCGTCGCTGTATATGATGTCGCTGGCTAATGCTTCAGACAAATACTTGATTTTGCCGAGTCTGTAATCTAACGCTGGGTCAGGTTTGACCAATATTTCGAAGTGCTCGCCTTCATGGGTCAGGCGCACAATCGTGAAGCGCTGCTGGCTCATTGGATTCAGCTACTCTCGGTGCTCTTCCTGTAGGTTTCGATTTCTTCATCTGTAAGTTGTTTCATTTTCTTGGTAGCAGCTGGAATAACTGCAATTTTGACTCTTGGTTGTTCGCCTCTGGCTTCTTGCGCTTTGACTAGGACTTTTATCGCTAGTTTTGTTGTCGTTTCAATGTCTAGTTTCTCGTTGTATTCTGTTTTCAGTATGCCTTCAACTGTTTCTTTTCCAACGCCCACTGCGACTGCTTTCCATCCTCTGATTGAGCCGCTGGGGTCAGTAGCGAATAGTCTGCTGCCTGTCTTGTCTACTCCACCGAAAATTATGGAAACGCCGAACGGTCGAACTCCTGCGTGTTGAGTGTAGAGTTGTTTGATGTCGCCTACCCGTTTGGCAATGATTTCAATGTCGATGGGTTCGTCGTACATGAGCTTGTTGCTTTGGGCGTAGACTCTCGCTTGATCGATGAGGATGCGGGCGTCTGATCCTAATCCCACAACCGCAGCGCCCAAATGGTCGTCAACTTCGAACAGTTTCCACATGAAACCTTCGTCTTGCAGTTTAGATTCAATTTTCTCTTCTGCCCCAAGCACTACTCCTTCGGAGCAGGCTATTCCAAGTATTGTGGCTCCACGATTAACCGTTTCAAGGGCGTACTCAACCTGAAACAGTCGCCCATCTGGCGAGAACACTGTTATGGCGCGATCGTATGCTCCCGGCGCCGCAAACACGGACATTTTTTCATGTTCACCTCTATACACGAATCGAAAGATATTTTGCTTGTTTCAGTTGTAGAGACGCAACTATAAACCTTTTCGTATAGCCGCGGTAAGCCGTCTATTATGCTGTTCAGCCCAAAGCGCATTTGTGATGGAAACGAATTTCTTGGGAGTGTATTGCCTACTTGCTTAGGTATCTCCATGAGAGTAGTATACATATCGTTGAAGATATGACAGCGAACGCGCCTAAGAATAGGAAGTCAATCGCTAGTTGATGCATGTCTATTGTGTATAGTATCAGCTGTCTCGTCGCGTCAGTTGCGTATGTCACGGGGTTTATTTTGGTTATCGTTTGCAGCCACTCGGGCATTAGCGATGCTGGAAACAGTGCATTGCTGGCAAACATGAGAGGTAGGTTCAGCAGGTTTACGACGGCCATTTGGGTTTCCTGTCTTGTTGAGCGTATCGCGATTAGGATGAAGATCGAGGACAACCCCATGCTGATTAGGAACAGAGCTGCGTAGACTCCTAACAGGTTGAGCACAGTGAAATCTGGACCTACCGATAGCGGTCCTATCACGTAGGCGATTCCGAGAACTATTGTTGCCTGAACAAGAGCCCTTATCACAGCTGAGAAGATCTTTGCCAAGAGTACCGATCCTCGTGCAACTGGTGTGCTGAGAACCTTGTTTAAGAAGCCTAGTCGTCTGTCAAAAACCATTGACATGCCACTGAACATCGCTGTAAACATCACTACGAAAGACATCATGCCAACCGCCATATATGAAAAGTAGTCTGCGGTTCCGAAAATTTGGGTCATCGCTTGCTTTGACAGGTCAGACATTGCCGCCTTAATTTGCTCTTGAAGCGGTAAGGAAATGCTTGGTGGCAATGTGGGAGAGAAATTCGTAAACATACCGCCTAAGTTCATGGCTTTGCCGAGGAGACTCATCCATATTATGGGCTGGATTATGCCCAGCATGAGAATTATTGGGTTCTTGTACCATTTCTTCAAATCTCTGTTTGTGAGAGCCCATAGTCCATGCAATGGATTCCTCGAATTTCCGTTGTTCCTGCTCATGGATGGCCCCCCATAGCGCGTCCACCTCTGGCTTTACGCATCGCCATTCTTTGAGCCGCAAAGCCTTCTTTGGACTCCTCTTCCTCCCGTATCGATCTGCCCGTGTATTCAAGATAAACTTCATCCAAGGTCGGTTTTGTCAATGAAAGCCTTGTAACCTTGTGTCCTTCTGCTCTAACCGCATCTATTATCGTTGGAGCGGTTTCCTCTCCGTCTTCCACTTTGATTCTGTAAGTGCCATCTTGCTTCTTGACTTCTTTAACCTTGGGGACTTTCTTGATAAGGTCTGAGACGTCCTCTTTGCCGTCTTGTATTGACAGCGTCATTATATCTCCACCCAGTGACTCTTTCAGATCATTTGGCGCGCCTGTAACGATTATTTTCCCATGATCAATGATAGCAACGCGGTCGCATAACATGTCAGCTTCTTCCAGATAATGCGTCGTCATGAATATGGTCATGCCAAATTGCTTCTTGAGCAGTTTGATGTAGTTCCATGTGGCTGCTCGTGTTTGAACATCCAGCCCCAAAGTAGGCTCATCTAGAAAGAAAACGTGAGGCCTGTTTATCAAGCCACAGGCTAACTCAAGTCTTCTTCGCATCCCACCTGAATAGGTTGCAACTTGCTTATCCTTGAATTTTGTGAGCTCAACTAGTTCAACAAGTTCGTCAGCACGTTTCTTAGATTCATCTCGTGGAACGCCGTAAAGATCAGCGCAGAGAATCACGTTTTCATACCCAGTTAAGTCCTCGTCTGCAGTGTACTCTTGTGGAACAACACCTATGCAGTCTCTAACACCAGTAGCATCCTTCAGTATATCGTGGTCGCATACAACAGCGCTTCCTTCAGTGGGTCTCAGGATAGTAATTAGTATGTTGATGGTCGTCGTTTTGCCTGCGCCGTTTGGACCGAGGAACCCGAAGATCTCGCCCTTCTTAACCGTGAAATCAACATGGTCCACGGCGACCAAATGCTTGTTAAATATCTTAGTTAATCCCTTAACTATTATCGCATCTTCAGTCATTTGCGATTCACTCCCGAAGTTTCTTTGTTATGTCGTCAATCTTCTTGGCAGCTTGCTCTAAAACCTTCTGTGCCTCTTCGGCTACTTCGTCCGAATACTCTCGTCTCAGTCCATCTCGCAGGTTCCAGACAGCTATTGCAAGGTCCCTTGTGGCTCTTCTCAGTTCCTTCGCCTTTTCTGGGTAGAATTCAAACCACATCGGTCCCATAAACCCTGGTCCAGGCCCAACGTGTTCGAAGCGTTTGCGCATTTCTTCACGCTTCTTAACGTGCTCTTGTAGGAAGCTCTTGCCTTGACTGGTCAACTCGTAACGTTTTATGCCTGTCTCATGCTCAGCAGCTTCCTTGATGTAGCCTTTGTCCTGCAACCAAGCCAAGAGGGGATAGATTGAGCCGGGGCTTGGTTTCCAGCGTCCTTCAGTTTGTCTTTCGATTTCACTTATTATTTCTGATCCTGACATGGACTTTTCGTCTAGCAGCTTTAACACTTGGTAACGAAGAAAACCCTTTGGCACCATCGCCATATGTCTCATCCAATGTTTGAACGGAAACATGCTTTATCACCTTCGATATCAAATTCGATATCGATACCGATATCCACCTAATAAACCTTACGGTGAGGCACTCAACTAATCACAAACGGTGCAAGATAGCACACGAATTGAACTATTATGCGAAGAGTCGGTGCATGGTTTGCAGACTTTCTTGCACATGGTCTACTGATTCTAACATTACTATGCCTTTGTAGCTGATTTTTCTCAGTGCCTTAGTGACCGCTTCCCAGTCGATCTTGCCGTAGCCGATTCCCTTATGCGAGTCGTATTTTCCTTCGTTGTCACTTATGTGTACGTGAACGATTTTGGCCGAGAACTTTTCTATGAATTCAAACAGCTGTTGAGTGGTGTTGGCATGCGCAATGTCCAAAGTAATGTCAATATCGAAATCGCTGCCCAACTCGCTGTAAAACAACGCAAAATCCTGCATGCGTTTAACCAAGAAGTGAAAAGGTTCAGGAGTATTCTCCAATGAGATGTCAATTCCCCGCTTCTTAGCTATGGTCAATAAGGTTCTTACTGAACGAAGGTTGATTTGCCAGTCGACATTGGGATAAAACTCGCTGACGCTTGATTTCCAACCTGAATGAAAAACCCATTGCCGACTCTTTAGCTGATGAGCGTAGCTCAGGGATTTTTCAAGGCGTTTAAGCATGACTCGGCGAAGTTCAGGGTTGGGTGAAGCAATGTTGATGTCGACGAACGGAGCATGAACCGTGAATTCTAGTCCGTTCTCCCTTGCAACTCTTTTCAGCACGTTTACTCTTTTCTGGTTCAACGCATGCTGACTCTCGTCAACTAATTCCACATAGGTCACGTCGAACTCTGTCAGGCGTCGGATCATGGCTGGAAAGGGCTCGCCTAAACAGTAAAGCATGGATAGGCCAATGTTCAACTGGAACACTCCGAAGAAATCAAAGCGCAGTTCAAGCTCTTATTTCTTAAGCTGCGGTTCGAGGCGCTAACCAATCAATAATCTCGTTCGGGTTAGCGTATTCAATTTCCACTTTTATGGGTCCAAGGGGCGATTCTCCAACAGGCTGAGAGAACGACACGTGCCCAGCAAAAGCGACTTGTTTGTTCAAATAGAAAACAATCGAGCGACTACTTACTCCCCGAAAGAGAACAGACCTCGCAGCATCGCGAATTCTCTCCCTACGAAGCAAGTTATAAAGTTTGGTCAAACCATCTAAACCCTTTGCCTTTGCCAACAACAGACTTCCACGTTTCAGAGGCTTGACATCAAATTCTAAATTGCCGAATACGTTTTCCACGACTCGCTTCACTTTGATTTCGTCTTCAGTTGGGTTTACTTCAGCTTCGATTTGAACACTTATTTCTTCCATTTCTGAACCACTGCCCTCAAGACTTCGCGAACCTCAGCCTTAAACTCTTCATATGATCCCTCATTCACAATCATGTAATCTGCTAGTGCTATAACGTCTCCTTGACCCACGCTGAGTTCACGCAGGTCACGTTGGTCAAAGACAGCCCAACCCTCAGGATCGTCGCTCCTCTTTCTCTTGGAGAGGCGTTGAAACCGCGTTTCAGGCGAAGAGTGAACCGCAATTAAAGCAAAATTTTGAAAGTGTTTCTTGAACTCGCCCACTTCGTCTAGGCTCCGGATACCGTCGACAAAAACAATGTGGGTCTTAACGCCTTCAATTCTTGGAATACACCTCTGGGCTACTGTTGCAGCGCCTTCTTCCTTTCTAAGCTGAAGCATGACTTTTCCAACGTTTTCAGATGTTGGCTCAAGGCCTCTCCGTCTAGTTTCATGTCTTATCTCATCGCCCATGACAACCACTGAATAGTCCATGTTCTCAGCTGTGGCTTTGACCGTGGCTTTTCCCGCCCCAGGCATGCCAGCTACGCCCACAACCGCTTTCGGTTTCATCGACATCCAAACTCACAAGTCTTTATGGGTTTCAGAATCAAGTCATTTATAACCGATTGTAATGAATAAAGATTTTTAGACACACTTAAAAGCGTTGGAAACGAAGGAAAAGAGGGTTGCATTCATGTCAGAGTTGGTTCGCAGTTTCATAGCGTTTGACATTAACAGCCAGTCTGTTCTCCAAAGGTTCACGGAGGTCCAAGACTTGCTCATCAAAACTGGCGCCGACCTGAAGCTGGTTGAACCCGATAACATTCACATCACCCTTCGGTTCTTAGGCGACATTTCACCGAACATGGTTGACTCCATCCATGAAAACATGAAGAAGATTTCCTTTTCAGCCTTCGACTGTGAAGTTCGTGGTCTAGGAGCCTTTCCCGACTTGCGCTACCCGCGGGTTATTTGGGCGGGCATCAGAAAGGGCGCAGATGAACTCCGAAGTGTTTTTGACCAGTTGGAACCAAACCTGCGCCAATTAGGTTTCAGACCTGACTCTAAAGGATTCAGCGCCCATTTAACGCTCGCACGGGTCAGGACAGGGCGCAACAAAGGTGAACTAGCCCGCTGCACTCAGGATTCGGCTGATTTTGACTTCGGCGTGGTCAAAGCTGATTGCTTACGGTTAAAAAGGAGCGTCTTGACACCTAAAGGACCCGTTTACTCAACGCTGAGAGAAGTATGCCATTAGTGGTAATCATGGCTTCAAACTTTGACAAAGTCTTGGTAGCCGCCCTAAAAAGAACCACTCCCTCAGAGAGTGAGAGAAAAAAAGTCCAGTCATTAGCTGCCACTCTGGTTGAAAATGTAAAAGCTTCAGCAAAAAAAGAAGGAGTGGAGGTTCAAGTTCGGGTTGAAGGCTCGACGGCAAAGGACACATGGCTCAGAGGTGAACCGGAAATCGATATTTTCATGCAGGTGCCCACCTCTACGCCACGGGAGGCTTTTGGAACCACATACCTTAAAGTTGCCAGAAAAGCAACGAAGGGCTCCAAACAGATTGAGCGTTTTGCAGAACATCCTTATCTTGAGGCAATCGTCGGCACCACCCGTGTCAACATTGTGCCCTGTTACCGAACCAAGCCCGGTGAATGGATGAGCGCAACAGACCGCACGCCATACCACACGGACTATGTGAAGCCCAAACTCGATGAGAAACTGAAAGCCGAAGTCCGTCTACTGAAGCGGTTCATGAAGGGGACTGGTGTTTATGGCGCCGAAATAAAAGTCGGAGGATTCAGCGGATACCTATGCGAATTGCTAACCCTCCAGTACACAACATTCACAAACGCACTAGAAGCTGCAGCAGCTTGGAGAAAACCGTTGATACTCGACTACGAGAAACATTACAGAGGAAGAGAAATCGAGCTTCGGAAACTCTTCGAAGAACCCTTCGTTGTAGTTGACCCAGTTGATAAAGGAAGAAACGTTGCGTCAGCAGTTCGTCAAGAACGTCTGATGGAATTTGTTGTAGCCAGCCGACAATTCCTGCAACATCCACATGTAAAGTTTTTCTATCCTTATCCAACGCAAGCCTTCACCGAGAAGCAACTTATCAATAAAATGAAAGCACGTGGCACAGAATTAGTGTTCATCAAATTTGGACCTGTGGAGACAGTTCCAGATATTCTATGGGGGCAACTCTACAAGACGCAACGTTCAGTGCGTAACATGATTAAACAAAATGACTTTAGCATAATCAACGATGCCGTATGGAGTGATGAAAAACGACTAAGCTTTCTCGTTTTTGAGTTGGAAAATCGTTTTCTGCCAAAGTCTAAGAAGCATATGGGACCACCAGTTGAAAAAAGGCTTGAATGCGAGAATTTCCTGCGGAAACATTTGGAGTCACCCGCAACTGTTTCGGGGCCCCATTTAGAAAATGGTCGATGGGTTGTGGACATAGAACGTAGAAATCGTGATGCAGTTGGACTTTTGAGGGAGAACTTGAAGCATGGAGGAAGACACGTAGGTGTGGCAGAGTTGATTTCAAAGGCGATGGCGAAATCCTTAGACATTCTCATAAACGAGGAGATGATAGAAACTTACATTTCAAACAATGGTTTTGCCACATTTTTGACTGAGTACATGAAGGGAAAACCAAGGTGGCTTTGACACACACGCGTCGACGAATCAACTCGTCTTAACTTTCTAATTCTGGAGGTACAATTGGAATTCCGCTAGGCGTCTTTGGGTTTTCCGTGGGAATATACGGGATTGGATCTTCTGCACTCGCATTGGCTCGCAGAAAGATGCGGCCATCAGGGAGAGGTACGGGCAGTTCAGAAATCTGATTTTGATCTGTCTCGGTGATCCGCACAGTGAAATCGTTGCTGTTGAGCGTTTGTTCATCCTGTATTTTGCATGAATCACCAACTTCGTCACTGTTCTCCATCACATCAGACGTAGAAACTGAAGCAGGGGACTGAGCATGCGTGTCCGCAGCGTCTTTTTCATTCTGAATCCTGACTAATTCAGCAACTTGCATGCGTGACAATGCGAAGGTGGAGAGTGACATAACCATCAAGCAAGCGATAGTTATGATAGATACTGTCGTCTTTTTCATTCTCTTCCTCCTCCAAGCTCTATGGAATGCTGTTAGCCATAAATAGTTTGTCGTTTTCACAATCTTGTCTGTTGACTCCTTTGGCTTTCGCAAGGGCAAAGCTTGGTGCTTCAAGAATTCAAGGATTTTCGCATTCAAGGAGGTTGATTTTTCCCGGACGCGTCGCCAGCCTATACACTGTTTCTAAGGACCCCTCTCTTCCCTAGGCTGATGAATGGCAATAGAATATAGTTCCACAAAGCTCATATTTGGAACACGGATTATGTTGTTACGCTGAAAAAAAGGAAAGGAGAAAGAGAGAATGAATAAAAAACCAATTAGACTACTCTCTGTTACCATAATAATACTGTTGCTTGCTAGTGTGTTCAGCGTTGTCTTTGTCAAAACCACCGTATCTTCACCACTTGAAGTTGAACCTGAAGGAATAGACGACAACGTCAAAGATGTGACATGGGAAATAGATGAACCAGTGGATCCAACTCGCACGCATCATTCATATTGGATAGTCGGTGATCAGGCCATATGGCTCCGCTACGGATCTGGGTACCCATCTCAGACCGCATGGTTTACATTGGGCTACATCGGAACCAGCGTCGAGATTTGGGTTCAGAACAACATCAAATTCCCAACGAATGACCAGAGAAACGGGCCAAACAACTCCCCTGTTCCAAGTGCCCTACGACCAACAAAACCAACAACCGCAATGTTGCAGTATTATGCCGACCAGTTCGATAATAACATCCTGCCAGAAGAGTCAGAGTTCTTCGGTCCGCCCCTATCCCACGATGGAGTAGACGCCCAACTGCCAGGAATGTTGGGGCTTCCCGCGGACTACTACTATGAACCTTCAGGAAGAGCTGTGGTCTTGGTCAGCAACATCAGAGACGCAAACTTCTACAACCCCAACTGGCCGTACTACGTAATCGGTTCATTTGTTAGCTCGTATACGGATTACTATTTTGACAGAAACTGTGTGAACATCGACGCAATAAGCTGGTTCCACAGTCTCGGCACGACGAGTATGAATTGGGGAAATCACTACTACTGGCCAACAGACAGTCTGCATAACCACAACGTCCTATCACCATATGCATATGACAGCACCCTAGCGCATGAATGGCAGCATCTCCTGCATTACGAACTTGCCCCTGGAGACGCCCTATTCATGAACGAAGGCTGCAGCATGTATGCAGAATACCTATGCAATTATGGAATTGACCCCGACTACCCGAACAGCTACTTTGCCACACCTGATAACTCACTTACTGAGTGGG
>Ga0315268_10005992_pt1 | contig 12982 bp, 11 predicted proteins | sample C1_top_MG_FD_204535 | JGI IMG/M metagenome (GOLD analysis project Ga0315268, IMG submission 204535) | Sediment microbial communities from Yellowstone Lake, YNP, Wyoming, USA - C1_top | ecosystem: Environmental > Aquatic > Freshwater > Lake > Sediment | place: USA: Wyoming | collected 2017-08-01 | reverse complement strand
GGACGCGGCAGGTGGTGGGCCGTGTTGGATTCGAACCAACGACTCTCTGCTTAAAAGGCAGATACTCTACCGACTGAGTTAACGGCCCGAACGGATAATTATTAACCCTTGCCAGGTGACTTGTCAAGGAGATGGGGAAGGAGAAGGATGTTTTGGCCAGCGTCCCCGGAAATTCGCTTTATCCCCCGAGCAAATCTTCAGGGGGTGCTGCCCGCCCGATTTGGAACCACCAGCTTATTTTGATGCAGGAAATCCAGAGTTTCCCAGAGCATGAGCTCGTGGATTATCTCCGGTTCCAGGGAGGCATCCAGCCGGCGAAACGGAGGGCCCTGGAAGCCTTCATAAATGGCGGCCACCTGCTGGAGATACTGGGGAGATTCACTAACTTGCCGCTCTTCTCTGGTTTTGGCTGCCAGGCGCTTTAGAGCCCGGGGTAAAGGCAGGTAAAGGATGAAGACCAGATCCGGCCGGGGGGCGAAGGATTCGTTAAGGGTCAGAATCTCCTCAGGATTGAGCCCCAAGGCCCCCTGGTAAGCCACCGAAGAGTAATAATAGCGGTCGGTGATGACGATTTTCCCTGCCGCCAGGGCGGGCCGGATGATCTGCTCCACATGCTCCCGGCGATCCTCAACGAAGAGACGCAGTTCCTCTTCCGGTCGGAGATGGCGGTCAGGCCCGTGAAGATAACGGCGCAGCTTTTGCCCCGCGGGGCCGTCGGTGGGCTCCCGGGTCAGAACTACTTCCCAGCCTTGTTTTTCCAAGGCCGCGGCCAGAAGCCGGGCCTGGGTGGTTTTGCCGCAGCCGTCGATTCCTTCCAGGGCGATGAGCAGGCCCCTTGCCATCTTCGAGGCTACCAGACCTCGGGGAAGGCTGCGTTGTCGTAAAGATACTCCATCTTCTCTTTGTGGGAGAGCTCCACCTGGGCCATCTTCTCCAAGAAGGCCCGGATTTCCCCCGGAGGCTGCAGGCCCGCCAGGGTCTGGTAAAACTTGTAGGACCCTTCCTCCCGCTTCATGGCGATGACCAGGGCTTCCTTGGGCGACATGCCCTCCTGGAACTCGGGGGCCTGGAGCAATTCCGCCAGATGGCTGTTGTAGGCTTCGCCGGCCAACTTGCACCCCTGGGGAGTCATGCAGCTCTGGAGGAAATGTTTGTGCTCCAGCTCTTCTTTGGAAAGATATTCGAAGGTCTCCTTGGTTTCCCTGTGGGTGACCAAGTCCGCCATGCGCCGGTAAAATTCGTGGGACAATTCTTCCTGAGCAATGGCGCTTTTGATAATGGTTTCCAGTTCCTCGTTCATCGGTGGTCCCCTCGCTGGAGGTGGTGGTTTCCTCAAGCTGTGAATTCATCCCTCATCAGCTCAGGCTGAAAATCCCCCCAAATATAATCCTCCCGCTTCCTCCGCCCCCGAAGGGGCGGAGAATTAAGGAGGATGGGCGAAACCGGCGCATTACCGGGTGAGTCGGTTAGCCGGTTTTAATCGGGATGGCCTTGGGCTTGACCGTTTCCTTCTTGGGGCAGGTGACGGTCAGGACCCCTTTCTCATACTTGGCCTCGATCTTGTCCGCGTCCACCGCGGCAGGCAGCGTCAGGGAGCGGGAGAAGGAACCGTAGCTGCGTTCCACCAGGTGGTAGCTTTCCTTTTTCTCTTCCCGCTCCGATTTCTTTTCCCCCTTAATGGTGAGGACGTCGCCCACCAGGCTAATGTTTATCTCCTTGGGATCGATCCCGGGGACCTCTGCCTTCACCACCACCTGGTCCGCGGTTTCCGCCACATCCACCGCCGGGGCCCACTCCATTTCCCAGGCGCGGCCCCAGGCGGGCCGGAGCCCGAAGAAGTCCTCAAAGAGACGATCCATTTCCCGGCGCAACCGAGACACTTCCCGAAGCGGTTCCCATTTCACCAGTTCTCTGGCCATATCGACCTCCGATTCACCAAAGAATATTGGGATTTTCTTCCCAATTAATAGGAATCTCCCCCGGGCCTGTCAAGTTCCCGGTAAAGAAAAATATATGGATTTTACTCTTGAATTTGACCTGCAACGGTGTTAAAAAAAATTAGATGCGCACAGGAAGTCGGGATGGACGAGAGATGGGGTTGGTGGGCCGGAGCCTCCTTAAGCAAGGAGGTTTTTTTTGCGCCCAAGGGCTGCCGGTGGCTATCTATAAGCGGAAGACTTATTTTTTACTTTAGCTCATCCCGTTCGCGAAGCATTCATGCAACTCTTACTCGCCTAAGATATGAAAGTTTGCAGAGGACGGCGCCGACGTCCTGTCTTTGCAGGCCCGGTTAAAACCTGCGGCTGCCGCCTCAGAAAGGACAAACCATGGAATTCCGGCGGAAGGATTTGTTGGGCATTGCCGACCTGGCCCCCGAGGAGATCCGGCACATCCTGGACACCGCCCAATCTCTCAAAGAGATTTCCAGCCGGCCCATTAAGAAGGTACCCACCCTCCGGGGCAAAACCGTGGTGACCATGTTTTACGAGCCCAGTACCCGGACCCGCATGTCCTTTGAAATCGCGGCCAAGCGTCTCAGCGCCGACACTTTGAACCTGACGGTATCGGCCTCCAGCGCGGTGAAGGGCGAAACCCTGGCGGACACGGCCCACAACCTGGAGGCAATGCAGCCGGATTTACTGGTGATCCGCCACTACGCCAGCGGCGCCCCCCACTATCTCGCCGGCCGCCTCCGGTGCGGGGTCATCAACGCCGGCGACGGACTCCACGAGCACCCCACCCAGGCCCTGCTGGATCTGCTCACCGTACGGGAGGCCAAGGGACGCCTGGATGGGCTGAAGGTGGCCATCATCGGCGACATCGCCCACTCCCGGGTGGCCCGCTCCGACATCCAGGCCTTCATCAAGATGGGCTCGAAGGTGACGGTGGCGGGCCCCGCCACCATGCTGCCGCCTTTCCTGGAATCCCTGGGGGCGGAGGTCACCTACTCCCTGGAAGAGGCGGTGGCCGGGGCCGACGTCATCATGATGCTGAGATTGCAGTTGGAGCGGATGAACCAGATGTTTCTCTCCACTTTGCGGGAGTACAGCCGGGAGTTCGGCCTGGCTCCCCGGCACCTGGCCCTGGCCAAGAAAGACGTGGTCATCATGCATCCGGGGCCCCTGAACCGCGGGGTGGAGATTTCGCCGGAGGTGGCCGACGGGCCCTACTCCCTCATCCTGGAACAGGTGACCAACGGGGTGGCGGTGAGGATGGCCCTGCTTTACTTGTTGATAGGAGGTGAAAAAGGGTGAGTCTGCTGATCAAGGGCGCATCCGTGGTGGACCCGGCCCAGAATTTGGAGGAGGTGCGGGACCTGCTCCTCGACGGCGGCAAAATCGCCGCCCTGGAGCCCCCGGGGACCATCCCCGGGGAGGGCCGCCGGGTCATTGAGGCCCAGGGGTTGGTGGTTACCCCGGGCCTCATCGACATGCACGTGCACCTCCGGGAGCCCGGAGAAGAATATAAGGAAACCATCGAAACCGGCGCCCGGGCCGCGGTGGCGGGGGGCTTCACCGCGGTGGCCTGCATGCCCAACACCAAGCCGGTGAATGACACCGCCTCCGTGACCCGCTTCATCCTGGACCAGGCCGCGGCCGCGGGCCTGGCCCGGGTCTATCCGGTGGGGGCCATCTCCATGGGCTCCGGGGGCCAGAACCTGAGCGAATACGCCGACCAGAAGGCCGCGGGAGTGGTGGCCCTCTCCGACGACGGCCACCCGGTGATGAATCCCCTGCTCATGCGCCGGGCCCTGGAGTATGCCCGCACCTTCGGCCTCCCTCTCATCTCCCACTGCGAGGACCTGAATCTCAGGGCCGACGGGGTGATGCACGAAGGCCGGGTCTCCCTGGAACTGGGCCTGAGAGGCATCCCCGCGGCAGTGGAGGAGATCATGGTCTTCCGGGACCTGGCCCTGGCCCAACTCACCGGCGGCCGGGTCCATATCGCCCATGTGACCGCCTTCGGCAGCGTGGCCCTCATCCGCCAGGCCAAGGCCGCGGGCCTCACCGTCACCGCGGAGACCGCCCCCCATTACTTCCACCTGACAGAGGAGGCGGTCCGGGGGTACGACACTAACGCCAAGGTGAACCCGCCGCTCCGGACCGCCCAGGATGTGGCGGCCATCAACGAGGGCCTCCGGGACGGTACCCTGGACGCCATCGCCTCGGACCACGCCCCTCACACCAGCCTGGAAAAGGACGTGGAGTTTCAGGAGGCGGCTTTCGGCCTCATCGGGCTGGAGACTTCCCTGGGGCTGAGCCTGAAGCTGGTGCATGATGGGGTTCTTACCTTTAAGGAACTGGTGGCCAAAATGAGCACCAACCCCGCCCGCATCCTGGGGGTGCCCGGCGGCAACCTGGCGCTGGGCGCGCCGGCGGACCTCACCTTGATTGACCTTAACCGCGAGTGGACCGTGGACGTGGCAAAATTTGCCTCCAAGTCCCGCAACTGCCCCTTCCACGGCTGGACCCTGAAGGGGAAAGCGGTGATGACCATCGTGGGGGGGGAGATAGTGAGCGGTGAGCTGTGAGCAGTTAGGGGTCAGGGATCAGGGGCCAGTTTTAGGGTTCGGTTGGATTAACCCAAGGTAGCCCCTTTCAGCGGTCAGCTTTCAGCAAAAGACAATTTGGCGCACTGGCGGTCAACATGTAGGGTGGGCACTATTTCTTATAAAAAAATTGTTTTCTAAATTTTTAATAATGAGATGTCCTTCGAGAATTCCTCGCTCTGGGAAAGAAGGCGAAGCGCAAAACTACTTTAGCGTTTGAAAATTAAATGGAAGTGCAAGTGATAATAATGGGATTTATTCTTTCAAAGGTTGAGTTCTGCTAAATAAGGTGAAGCCATGTCCAGCCAAGTCTATTTCATGGACCTTCGGGCCTCCGCCAAGGAGCCCAATTTCAAGAAATTCCAGAAGCTCTTGGAAGCGGTGGAGTTGAAGGGCATCGTCAAGCGCCGCAAGAAACGGCCCCTTATTGCGGTGAAGCTCCACTTCGGCGAGAAGGGCAACACCTCCTTTATCCGCCCCATTTACGTGCGCCAGGTGGTGGACAGGCTCTGGGAGTACGGCGGCCGCCCCTTCCTCACCGACGCCAACACCGTGTACGTGGGCACCCGGGCCGAGGCCGTGAGCCACCTCACCACGGCCATCGAAAACGGCTTCGCCTACGCGGTGGTGCGGGCCCCCCTGGTCATTGCCGACGGCCTCACCGGCAAGGCCGAAGTGGAAGTGGAGATCAACCGGGAACAGTTTCAGACCGTTTACCTGGCCGAAGCCATTCTGGAAGCCGAGGCCCTGGTGACGCTTTCCCACTTCAAACTCCACGAGCTCTCCGGCTTCGGCGGCGCCTTGAAAAACCTGGGCATGGGCTGCGCCTCCCGGAAGGGCAAGCTGGCCCAGCACTCCAACATCTCCCCCAAGGTGACGGAGAAGAAATGCACCGGCTGCGCCGAGTGCGTGGTCCACTGCGCTCAGGAAGCCATCCACATCAACCCGGAGACGGAAAAGGCGATCATCGACCCCACCAAATGCGTGGGCTGCGCCGAGTGCCTCTTGGTCTGCCCCTACGGCAACATCCAGATCCAGTGGAACGAATCCATCCCGGTGTTTTTGAAAAAGATGATGGAGTACGCCTCCGGGGTGATGAAGTTCCATCGGGACCGCGCGATTTTCGTTAATTTCATTACTCAAGTTTCGCCGGCCTGCGACTGTTATGGCCACAACGACCTCCCCATCGTGGGCGACATCGGCATCCTGGCTTCCCGGGACCCGGTGGCCATCGACCAGGCCTGTGTGGACCTGGTCAACGCCAGTCCTGGTTTTGCCGGCTCCAGCCTCAAGGACCTGAGCCCCGGCAGCGACAAGTTCAAGGACATCTACCCCCAGGTGGACTGGCATATCCAGTTGGAGTACGCCGCGGAGCTGGGTTTGGGGGCCAGGGAGTACGAGTTGGTGAAGGTGTAGTGCGTCATTGGGGAAAGGACAGGAGAGAAAGAAGCGAATTTATCTTTTTCTAACCCCTGACCCCTGTTCCCTGGCAATTGCCCAGAAAATGCCGGGCCGGCCCGGCCCATCAATAAAAGAGGAATCAGAAGATGCTCCCCATCGGACCCTTGATGATCGAACACCGCCTCATCGAACGGCTGATTGCCCTGATGCGGGCCGAACTCACCCGCATCCGGGAGAACATGGCTGTGGACCCGGAGTTCCACTTCCTGGACCCCGTCTTCATCGACACCGCGGTGGATTTTCTCCGCACCTACGCCGACCGCTGCCACCACGGCAAGGAGGAGGACCTTCTCTTTGCGGCCCTGGCCGGCAAAGACCTGGCCCCGGAGCACCGGCAGACCATGGAGGAACTCATCCAGGACCATGTCTTCAGCCGGCAGACCACCGCTGCTTTGGTGGAGGCCAAGGAGGGCTTTTTGCTGGAAAAGCCCGGAGCCGTCAACGACCTGGTGAAGCGCCTGGAGCAACTGGTGGAGTTTTACCCCAAGCACATTGACAGAGAAGACAAGCATTTCTTTATCCCTTGCATGGCCTATTTCAACGACCCGGAAAAGGCCGAGATGCTTCAGAAGATGGGGGACTTCGATCGGCAGCTGATCCACGAGAAATACCGGGGCGTGGTGGAGGCCATCGAAAGCCGGAAGGCGTGTAAGACATGTAAATAGTTTGATTTTGGCGCGCATGCGCGATGCACCATCTGATGGGGAAATGAAGGGGCGACCCAAGAGGTCGCCCCTGCCTCTGCGGGGTGGGTGGGGCTTGGAGGGGCAGGCTTTCACAGGCGAGACGCCTGTGCACCTGGTTCCTGGCCCTCCCCCCAATAAAAATCTTCGGGGGGTTGGGGCCGAAGGCCACAGCCCCTGAAAAATTTATGTTATTATATTTTTAATGGTTTATTTAGTCGGCGCGGGACCCGGGGACCCCGGGTTGATTACGGCGAAGGGGCTCAAGGTGTTGCGCCGGGCCCAGGTGGTGGTTTACGACCAGTTGGCCAGCCCGGAGTTGCTGCAGGAAGTCCCGGCCGACGCGGAGCTCATCTACGTGGGCAAAAAGGCCGGGGCCCACGCGGTGCCCCAGGAGGGCATCAACGAGCTCCTCATCGCCAGGGCCCGGGCCGGCCTCACGGTGGTGCGCCTCAAGGGGGGCGACCCCTTCGTCTTCGGCCGGGGCGGCGAGGAAGCCGAAGAACTGGCCGCGGCGGGCGTGCCATTCGAAGTGGTCCCCGGCGTGACCGCCGCGGTGGCGGTCCCCGCCTATGCCGGCATCCCGGTGACCCACCGGCGCTACACCCCCCTGGTGACCTTCATCACCGGCCACGAAGACCCCGCCAAGGAAGCCAGCACCATCCCCTGGGAGGCCCTGGGGCCAAACCCCGGCACCCTGGTCTTCCTCATGGGGGTGAAAAACCTGGCGGACAACTGCCGGTGCCTCATGGACGCCGGCCGGGATCCGGCCACCCCCGCCGCGGTGATTGAAAAAGGCACCACCCCGGAGCAGCGGACCATCACCGGCACCCTGGCGGACATCGCGACCCGGGCCCGGGAGGCCGGCATCAAGCCCCCCGCGGTCCTGGTGGTGGGGGGCGTGGTGGAGCTTCGGGAGCGTCTGAAGTGGTGGGAGGCCCGGCCCCTGTGGGGCAGGACCGCGGTGGTGACCCGGTCCCGGGAGCAGGCTTCCAGGCTGGTGGAGCTGCTCGCGGCCGCGGGGGCCCGCTGCCTGGAGATACCCACCATCGAGATCGGCCCGCCGGATGACTTTGCGCCTCTGGACAGCGCCTTACAAAACATTTCCCGGTACGACTGGATTGTCTTCACCAGCGCCAACGGGGTGGCTGCCTTCATGGAACGGCTCTTCGGCCAGGGGAGAGACGTCCGGGCCCTGGGGCGGGCCCGGATCGCCGCCATCGGCCCGGCCACGGCCCAGGCCTTGCAGCCTTGGGGCCTCAGGGCCGACGTGGTGCCGGCCGCGTTCAAGGCCGAAGTGCTGGTGGAGGCGCTGTCTCCCCATACGGCGCCCGGAACCAGGGTCCTCCTGGCCCGGGCCCAGATCGCCCGGGAGGTGCTCCCCCAGGGCCTGGTGCGCCTGGGCGCGGAGGTGACCGTGGCCCCGGTCTATAAGGCCCGGCCCCCCCGGGAGATTCCCCCGGAAGCCGACGCCGCCCTGCAGGAAGGCCGGGTGGATCTCCTGACCTTCACCAGTTCCGCCACGGTGCACAACTTTATTAAGCTGGTGGGCAAAGAGCGGTTTCAGACCCTGGCCAAGGACGCGGTGGTGGCCTCCATCGGTCCCATTACCTCGGCCGCCTTGAGAGAATACGGCGTTTCGCCCCAGATCGAACCGAGCGATTACACCATCCCGGCCTTGACCCAAGCTATCATCGATTATTTTTTATAGACATCATAGGCGGGCTGTGCCCGCAGCAATCTGGCGGCCACAGGCCGCCCTATATTCAGGTTTCCTTATTAAAAGGTGCGCAGTGCGCACCCTATGTGTCTATCCATGACCTACACCATTAAACCCGCGTTTCCCGAGGCTCCCCGGCAGATTGACTACCACCGGGAGCTCAACCCCGCCCAATACGAGGCCGCCACCACCGTGGAGGGACCCGTCCTGGTCATCGCCGGCGCGGGCAGCGGCAAGACCCGCACCCTGGTTTACCGCCTGGCCTACCTGGTGGAGCAGGGGGTGGACCCCGGGGCCATCCTGCTCCTCACCTTCACCCGCAAGGCCGCCCAGGAGATGCTCACCCGGGCGGTGCACCTCCTGAACCGGCCCCTGGGCCAGGTCATGGGCGGCACTTTCCACAGCGTCTGCTACCTCTGGCTGCGCCAGTTCGGCGAGCAGGCGGGCTATCCCCACGGCTTCACCGTGATGGACCGCTCCGACCAGGCCGATCTCCTGCAAATGCTCAAAGAACGCTTGGGGTTCAAGCAGCTCACGGCCCCTTTTCCCCGCAAGGAGACCCTGGCGGAGATTTTCGGCGCCACGGTCAACAAGGACCTCTCCCTGGAAAACCTGCTGGCCCGGGACTTTCCCCAGTTTTTGGAGCAGAATGACCGCCTGGCGCAACTGGCCGCGGCTTACGCCGCCGAGAAGCGCCGCCAGCACCTGCTGGACTACGACGACCTGCTGCTGGCGGGGAAGCGCCTCCTCACGCTCCACGAAGACGTGCGCCGGCGGCTGTCTGAGCGTTTCCGCTACCTGATGGTGGACGAATACCAGGACACCAACCGGCTCCAGGCCGAACTGGTGCGGCTCCTGGCCTACACCCACCAGAACGTCATGGCGGTGGGGGACGATTCCCAGTCCATCTACTCCTTCCGGGGGGCCAACTTCCGCAACATCATGGATTTCCCCAAGCTCTTCCCCGGGGCCCACATCATCAAGCTGGAGGAAAACTACCGCAGCACCCAGCCCATCCTGGACCTGGCCAACGCCATCATCGCCGGGGCCCGGGAGCGCTACACCAAGTGCCTGTTCACCCGCCGGGCCGACGGGGTGCGGCCCCGCCTCTTCCGGGCGGCCAGCGAGAACGAGCAGTCCCGCCTGGTGGTGGCCCAGGTGCAGGACCTCCGGCGGCAGGGGGTGCCTTTGAAGCAGATGGCGGTGCTGGTCCGGGCCGGCTACCATTCCTTTGATCTCGAAATCGAGCTGGTGCGGGCCGGCATCCCCTTCATGAAGTTCGGCGGCTTCAAGTTCATGGAAAGCGCCCACATCAAGGACCTGCTGGCCTACCTGCGGGTCCTGGCCAACCCCCGGGACACCCTGAGCTGGAACCGGGCCCTGCTGCTGGTCCCCGGCGTGGGGCGCCAGACCTGCGGCAAGTTCAACTCCCAGGTCAAGGAGGATTTCGACCTGGCCGCGGCGGTGAAATGGCTCCGGGGCCAGAAACGTCCCGCCGGGCTGAAGGAGCTGGCGGACCTGGTGGAGAATCTGGCCGCGCCCGGCCAGAGCCTGATGGCCCGGATGAACGCGGCCCTGGCCTATTACGAGCCCCTGGCCAAGGTCCGCTTCGATGATTACCCCAAGAGAATGAAGGACCTGGAGCACCTGCTCACCATCACCGCCCGCTACCGGGAACTGCGGACGTTTCTGAACGACCTGACCCTGGAGCCCCCGGCCAGCCTGGCGGACGTGACCACCCCCACCCATGACTACCTCACGGTGTCCACGGTGCACTCCGCCAAGGGTCTGGAGTGGGAGGCAGTCTTTATCCTCTGGGCCGCGGAGGGACGCTTTCCGGCCTTCTACGCTGCGGAGCGGGAAGAGGAAACAGAGGAGGAGCGCCGCCTCATGTACGTGGCCGCGACGAGGGCCAAGAACTATCTGGCCGTGACCTACCCCACCGTGGGCTACAGCCGCCAGTTCGGCATGACCATCAACACCCCCTCCCGCTTCGTCGCGGACATCCCCCGGCGCCTGCTGGAACCCTGGCGGGCGGAGGTGAGCGAGCAGTGAGCAGTAAGCAGGGAGCAGGCGGGCAGTTTATTTTCAAAAACACCAAAACAGAACCCCTCTGCCAGCTGCCAATTTGAGGATTCTTTATGGAAAAATGGGAGCCGCTTTATTTAGAGACCCACCGCCGGGGATTGCTCAAGGAAAAAATCGCCGCAGCCTATGAAATCCTGAATCAGTGCACCCTTTGCCCCCACAACTGCCTGGTGGACCGCCACCACGGCGAGCGGGGCCTGTGCCGCACCGGGGACCAGCCCGTCACCTCCTCCTTCGGCCCCCATTTCGGCGAAGAAGACCCCTTGGTGGGAACCAAAGGGTCGGGCACCATTTTCTTTACCCACTGCAATCTTTACTGCATCTTTTGTCAGAACTATGAAATCAGCCACGGCGGAGAAGGGGAGGAAATCTCCTTCGCCGATCTGGCCGCCATGATGCTCAACCTCCAGCGGCGAGGCTGCCACAACATCAACTTCGTCACCCCCAGCCACCAGGTTTACCAAATCCTGGAGGCTCTGCCCCTGGCCATCGCCGGCGGCCTCAACGTCCCCCTGGTCTATAACACCGGGGGCTACGACGCGGTGGACACCCTTAAGCTCCTGGACGGCGTCATTGACATCTACATGCCGGACTTCAAGTTCTGGGACCCGGCGGTGGCCGCGGACCTTTGCCAGGGCAAGGATTACCCCCAGGTCGCCCGCCAGGCCCTGAAGGAGATGCACCGCCAGGTGGGGGACCTGGTGATTGATGAAAACGGCATCGCCCGCCGGGGACTGCTGGTGCGCCACCTGGTGCTGCCCGACGGCCTGGCCGGCACCAGGGAGGTCATGGAATTTCTGGCCCAAGAGATTTCGCCCAACACCTACGTTAACGTCATGGGCCAGTACCGGCCCTGCGGGCGGGCCTACGAGCACGCCTCCTTGCGCAAGTTTCTCAATCCCGTGGAATTTGCCGAGGCCCAGCGCCTGGCCCGGGAGGCCGGCCTCAGCCGCCTGGACCGCCGGGAGAAGCTGTTCAGGTGGCTGTAAGGTGAGTAGTTAGCAATTAGCAGTAAACAATTGGGAAAAGACTGAATGAGCCCGGATATCTACGCCATAGGCGACCTCCACGGGCACCTGGATGCCCTGGAGCGCCTCATGGACAGAATCAGTCCCGACCTTTCCCGGGATCAACTGATCTTCATGGGGGACTACATAGACCGGGGGCCCCATTCCCGGGGCGTGGTGGACTATGTTTTGCGCCTGAAAAATTCGGCTCCCCCGGAGAAGGTCGTCTGTCTCAAGGGCAATCATGAGGCCATGTTTTTGAATTTCCTGCTCGACATCGACAAGGAGCTGTTTCTATTCAACGGCGGCTTCAGCACCTTGAGGGACTATTGGGGCGAGGACTGGCAGGAACTGGAGAACCTGGTCCTGCCCCCGGACCATGCCAGATTTTACCGGGAGTTGAAGCTCTATTACGAGACTCCCGACTATATCTTCGTCCACGGCGGCCTGCGTCCCGGCGTGCCCCTGGCGGAGCAGGAAGAGGAGGACCTGCTGTGGATCCGGGGGGACTTCATCGCCGCCATGGATGATTTCGGCCGCAAAGTGATCTTCGGCCACACCCCCTTCCGGCAGCCCCTGATTCTCCCCAACAAGATCGGCATCGACACCGGCGCGGTCTACGGCAACCTCCTTACCTGCCTGAAGTTGCCCCAGGAAGAGTTCATCTTTGACCGGGATGACTGATGGAAGGTGGCGAGTTTTTCTGAAAAATAACGAGAACGCCCTCTCCCCCATTCACCTTGACAGCACCTTAAGTCTGCGGTAACTTTATTTGATTTTGCAAGCTTGGGGAAGCCGCGTTTCACCCTGCTGACCGAGCCGTCGCCATTGGCTTTATTCCGCGCCGGCCCACACCGGCGTTAAGGAGATAGATGCATGTTGCGAGCCGTCCGCCTGAAGTTCTTATTTCTCTTTATCCTCACCATTATCGCCATCATCTTCGTGCTGCCGTCCCTCACCGGGGAGCTGCCACAGTGGTGGGAGAAGCACGTCAGCCGCGGTCTCAACCTGGGACTGGACCTGAAGGGGGGGATGCACCTCATTTTGCAGGTGGACATGGATCAGGCCGTCAACAACTACTTGAGCCGCACCGCCCGGAATTTGCAAGAGATGGCCGAGAAACGGGGACTGACCGTGAAAGTGGGCGAAGTCTCCAAACAGACGCTGGCCGTTACCCTGGTTAACCGGGACGAGCAGGGAGCTTTCCAGAAGTGGCTGCGGGAGGAATTCCCCTTTGTGGAGTTTCCGGACCCCCAGAGGGAGGACAGCCGCCTGAAGTACAGCCTGGGCCTTAAGCCCGATGAAATCAAGCAGCTTCGGGAACGGACCCTGAGCCAGAGCCTGGAGGTGCTGCGCAACCGCATCGACCAGTTTGGGGTGACCGAACCGGTGCTGGTGCGCCAGGGAACCGAAAACATCGTGGTGCAATTGCCCGGGATCCAGGATCCCCAGCGGGCCCTGGACCTCATCGGCC
>Ga0315268_10005991_pt1 | contig 12982 bp, 13 predicted proteins | sample C1_top_MG_FD_204535 | JGI IMG/M metagenome (GOLD analysis project Ga0315268, IMG submission 204535) | Sediment microbial communities from Yellowstone Lake, YNP, Wyoming, USA - C1_top | ecosystem: Environmental > Aquatic > Freshwater > Lake > Sediment | place: USA: Wyoming | collected 2017-08-01 | reverse complement strand
GGTATCAGTCCGGAATGGTCGATGTGCGCATGGCTGAGCAGAAGGTAGGATATCGTTTTGGGATCGAAATTGAACGGCTCGTAATTCAGTCTTGTTATGTCTTTGGTGCCTTGGAACATCCCGCAGTCCATGAGAACCTTTTCGCCGTCGGCTTCGAGCATATGACACGATCCTGTGACCATGTCGGCAGCTCCGTTGAAAGTCAATTTCATGATGATTCTAACAGCCGATTGTTTAAGAATATTCCCGAGGCTGCCACCTGATGTGCTCAGATCCTGAATAGGCTGCGAGTTGGAAATGCCTGAGCGGCAGGTGCATCTTTTTCTGCAAACCCGCAAGAACAATCTTTTTTAACAATAAGGAAAATAACTGTGCGGTGCTTCTATGGCATTCGATATAGTGACTTTGTTGAATTTCATCCTGAATCTGGCGATAATCGTCGTGGGCTTTCTGGCTTACATGAAGAACAGGAATTTTGTCCCACTATACATTGCAATGGCCTTCGTGCTGTTCTCCATAACTCACCTTCTCACTCTCCTCAACCTGAGTGAGCAGATGCTCTACCCGATAATCGTGCTAAGGCTCATCGGCTACCTGATGATCGTATTCACGCTTTACAAGATCCTGGTCCAGCCAAATGAGAAGAAAAAGTAAATCTGGTCAGGGTCTTCGCCTGCTGGATGAGGCAGTTTTATTCAATTCAGCGTAGCCTCACGCTTTCCTTATCAGCTTAACCGGAACTCCTCCATAGAGCCCTTTTTTGGTTATGGACTTGTTCACGAAGGAGCAGGAGGCTATCGCGACACCGTCTGAGATGCTGACCCCGGGCCTCACGATGGAAAATCCCCCTAGGAAAACCTTCTTGCCGAGCTTAACCGGCTCGATCCTTATCCTGTCGAGCGAGTACTCGTGGGTGAATACCCTTACCCCCCATCCCAAAAGGCAGCCGTCCCCAAGCTCTATCAGCTCCGGGAACATCGGATCGAACATGACGTCCGGGGCTATGGCGACGTCTTTCCCTATCTTCGTGCCCAGGAGAAGCCTGTAGGCGTGGTTCTTCAGTTCGATTGGTGGCGCGTACTTCAGCAGCAGGATGAAAAATCCATTGGCCATTGTCTTGAGTGGATTCCTTACCCTGAACCATCCCCTGCCGACATTCCCCTCAAACTTTCTTTCCATGGGCAGATAACAACGAATTATTTAATAAAATGAACCCGGCAGCCGCCCGTCGCCTCGGGGCATCCGGCAGGAGCATATTTTTATCCGTCCTCAGAATCCGAGTCCGAGGAAATGGATAAGCAGAACCAGCACGACACCCGGGATTCCGCCGATCGCAACAATCCCAACTGAAAAGATATTGATCGGTATGCCAGTCCCGAAGAGATTCAGGATAAGGAATATCAGGATGCCTATGATCGAGTTCGCGATTAAGTACATGGGATTCTTTAGGAACCTAAATATCAGGTAGACTATCAAAAGTGCGACTAACAATCCAACTAATCCAAACACAATGCACACCTCAGACGAATGCTACCTTCATCAATCTCAATATGATTATCAACAGAAGGCCGACAATGCCGCCGATAGCCACTATCAGAATGGTAATTATGTTGATTGGGATTCCCAGGCCGAAGATGGCGTTGAGGAGGAACATGATGGCGATCGCTATGATCGAGTTGATGATCAGCGCGATTGGATTCTGGATGAACATGAGCAGTAACCAGAGTACAATCAAGGCAACTAGGATAGTCCCGACTTCGATGTACTTCGTTGACATGAATAGACGCCCCATCAAACGTTTAAATATGCATCTATCCTTCTGGAAGTTATCTTTCCCATGTAAACCCCATATTCACCAACCAGTTATGCAACCGTAGGGATTTCTCACCCTAGTGCAATTGCGGCAGGAGCATATTTTCATCAATTTTTGTGAACTTTGCTGCGGAGGGTTATTACGACCCCAATAAGAACCCAAACCTACATATTATCCTAGGGGCGGGAGAGCATGTCCAACTATTCTGATTTCACGAACGACCAAAAACAGGAAACGGAATCTTCTGTGGTTGTGGCTCTCCCTTACGATTTCTACGAGCACGTCGTGCAGCAGAACAAGCGTGACGATGACAGCCGTGTAGAGTACCACGCTCCGAAAGAGCGGCTCCGGATTATCTCGTACTCTGAGACCTGCGAGCGATGCGGGAAGGATCTCGCGCATGTGTACTTATGGAACGGGAAAAGGTTGTGCAAGCGCTGCATGGAAGATGGGCAGGAGACCTGGGTACTTTTTACCGGGGGCCCAAATGCCGCCCCGCAGCGCGTCTCAATGCAGCCGCTGAAGAAGGCAAAGGAGCGCTCGCTTATAGAATCGTTAATCTCAGAATTTCTTGCACTCTTTGGCTTAAAAAGGATAGAAAAAGAAACAAGCATTGTGGAGCCCAAGGTGCAGATAACGGGGCGAGGCTTCTGGCAGTGCAGAGGCCAGACAAAAAGCAGATGCCGGAAGCCGAAGGGATAATGAACCGTAAAAAAAGTTCCTACTCGAAAAATAAATCGAACAAGTAGTCTGACTAGGCAGAATGACTTAAACCTCAGGAGCAATTTTCTATTTATAAAAAATAAAAAATCAGGCGGGGGTTACCCTGAACTTGAACAGGCCGCCATCATTGAATGTCAGCGCGACCTCGTAGTCCTCTCCACGATATTCGAAGTCATCACCGCTCTCGACTTCGTACTCGTCACCGTCAACAGTGAAAGTTATCGAAGTATCGGTCACCTCCCGTATCGTGGCCAGGCTGCTGAAGAGCTTGAATTTCTTGCCATCCAGGTCCAATCCTGATGACGAAGTATCCAGGTAGGGATAGAACTCTGATGTGTGCCGGTCATAACTCTCCCTGTCATCCGGGCATATGGGGTTGTCAGTCCAGTTGACTATGGTGCCTTCCTGGGAGTAATACTGGACCGCATAGTACTCGTCTATTGTGACCTCGGCGCTGTCCTCGCTGTCATTTGCCGATAGGACGGATACCTCGGCCGTGTTCTCTCCGCAGAAATCGCCATCGTGATCTCCTGCCTCTATGGTCACGCTGCAAAGGTCGTCATCGTCCTTGTAGTCAGCATAGCTCTCATAGAGCTTGAAAGTGGTGTCATTACCGCTCACGGAATAGAGCTCAAGGATGAACTTGTCGTTTATCTCCACCGCATTGTCGGTGTAAAGCGTCAGCTCATCACTGTCGTCATATCCTTTGATCTCATACCTTTCATCCGTGTCATCCACGTCTGTCATGTTCTCTGCGCATTCGACGTTCCGGCATTTGCCATCGAAGCATTCCTTTCCGCTTCCGCAGTTTATTCTCTCGTCATCGATGACCGTATCTGAAGCGCAATAATATTCCAAAACCGCCAGGTTGCTGTAGCAACTGTCGGTATAGGATCTGTTTCCATAGCTGGTGGTGCCTTTCTGCGATGTGTCTTTTCCGCCGTCAGAGTCATTGCATCTGTCCTGCCTGCACTCCCCGCTCAAACAGCTATATCCGCTTCCGCATTGCATGACCTCGTTATCTATGTCGCCACCTTCACAGAAATATTCCTTTACTGAAGTCGCGCTCACGCAAGAATCTGCCTGCGAAATGCTGCCCTTGGAAGTTCTCCCTGCCTCGGAGGTGTCTTTGCCGCCATCCGAATCCTCGCATGGTGCCACGACGCATGCCCCGTCCCTGCACTCTTTCCCTGTTTCACAATCGACCTGCCTGTAGGCGATGTCCCCGCCGTCACAATATGCTTCATTTACTGTGTTGCTGTCCGTACACTCATCGTTCTCGCTTCCGGTCGCAGAAACAACTGTGCCCTTGGTGTCCTCATTTATGCCGCCATCTGAATCGGTGCATGGCACGACATTGCATTTGCCACCCTGGCATGCATAACCTGCCGGACAGGGAAGCCGCTCTGAAGTCGCCGCGTTGTTCATACAGCTCTTTTCTTCCACAACGCTCTCGTTCACGCAGCTGTCGCTTTGCACGGCCCCGTTTGCCGTGACCGTGCCGCTTGTGAATATGTCTTTGCCTCCATCGGAATCAGAGCACTGGGGAAGCTGCTGGCATGCGCCGGTCGTTTTCACTTCGACGCCTGCCTGCTTGGCCAGGCAAGCATTCTTGTATGTTGTCCCATCTTCGCCGCAAACCGGCTCAGATGTATCCGGGCATGGGATGTTCAGGCATCCGCTTACAAAAACCATCAGAACTAACAGGGAAATTATGATATACGGTTTCATGAACCTTAACTCTCGTTTAGTCTTTTAAATCTTCTCCAAACGGCCATGGCTGCCCAGGTGTGCCCCTCTCCAAAACCATTAAAAACCATTATATATAATATCTTTCCATGAGAACAGGGAAAAAAGTATCCTCCTTAGCAGATTCCTTGGGTAGAGACCGGGCTGAAAACAGGACCCAGGAATTCGCAAGGGCGCAACAGCGTCATGAAGAGGCCGCAAAAGCCAAAGCCGCTAAAATGCTTGGGAGGGACGCCCAGGGCAAGGTCGTAGAGACCCGAAGCCTCAAGGACCTGCGCATACTGGTCGACAAGTGGTATGTCCGGCTTAGGACGAAACGGGAAAAGGCCCCAGAAGAGATAACCGACCTCAAGGAGGTGGAAGCCAAGATTCGGGATGGCACCATACCGATGCGGTCAGTCCGGTCATCAACCCACATCATACTCGCCGTGCGCCAGCTGGTCCATATCCAGGAGGGCTATCAGAAAGAGATAAAAAGGACTGAAAAGGCTCTGAAGATTATTGACAAGCTGAATGCTGCCCTTGTTGAGAACAGGAACATCACCAATGAAGAGCTTGATGAGGCAACAAAACGCCTCAAGGACTTCCATGGCGTCCTGAAACGCAAACGCATTAGGATCAAGAAGGTCACCGCCAAGAAGGTGGAGCATGCCATCGCAAAGCTCGAGGAATCCAAGGGCATGGAAGGGGGAGACCGGGCAATGAACATCTCAAGGGGATGCGCGCTTGTGGCTGCGGCCCGGCTTTGGGCAGGCCCGAAACGCGATAAGGTTATCGCAGGCATAGTTGCCTATGATCATGAGCGGGAATGTGCCCTCAGGGCCTACAGGGATAAATGGGTTCTGGGCCAGCTCTCCAGATTCGCAGAAGCTCCCAAGGAGATTTTCGAATATTTTGTGCAGGATTCGCAGAAGCTCAGGGTGCTGGAGGAGATCAGGCGCCTTTTCACCGGCGAAGCGGGCAGGGACATGAGGGAGATGACCGATGCCGAGGGCTGGAAAAGGTTCCTTCTTGATTACATAGTTCAGAACAACGCGCTTTTCCATATCAAGGACCGGATAAGGGAGGGGGCAGAACAGCGCGTCGCGCTCATGGAGCGCGGCATACATGTGAATGACGGCAAAAAGATCGACTACCTTGTGGGCCACTACGCCTGGCTCTACAAATATATGAGGAGATATTTCGAAGAAGGGGATGCGAAGAAAAGAGCGGAATGGAAAAAGAAAACGCTGGACAAGATAAAGTTCCTCAAGGTGTTCATGAACTCCAACAAGCCCCGCTTCATATGTGATGAGCTTTCAGATAATGCAGACCCTTATCTGGCCCCTGTACTCGAACAGCTAAGACCGGCCGTGGAGGCTTTCGAACGTACTAATCTCATCACGGCCAAAAAGCATTTCGAGGCCGCACGTGATGAGCTTAAGGCAATCCTGGAAGGGCCCAGGCCTGAAGCCGCTTGAAGAAAGCCTATTAAATTTACGCTGGTTCTTCCGATACGGTGTATGTATGCGCATCACTGTCAGAGCGGTTGATCCGGAATATGTGAAGGATGAGATTCTTGCTGTAGCCCTAATGGAGGAGGACAAGCTGCCCTTCCCCGAGCTTATGAAATCCATGCGCAAGGATGAGTTCGAGCCGAAGCTGGGCATGACCTACACCCTGGACACGCAGGGCAAGACCGGCTTCAGGAAGCTCCTTCTTTTCGGGCTTGGGAAAAAAGAGGATTTCAACCTGGATTTCCTGAGGAGGTTCGGCGGAACTGCCGCCCGCTATGCGGCGCAGCTGAAGAGCGCAAGCTTCAGCATCTCCGCTGAAGTGAAGGGAGTTGCGGCAGAGGATGCGGCCCAGGCAGTCTGCGAAGGCGCCGTGCTGGCCAACTACAAGCCGATAAAGTTCAAGACGAAAAAAGAGGACTATTTCGATGTGCAGGAACTCAACCTTGTGACAAAGGCTGACGTCTCCGGCGCGGTCAAGCGGGCTTCGATTCTTGCGGAAGCGCAGAACTATGTCCGCGATTTCAACGAGGACCCGGCCAACATCGCTACCCCGCAGAAGCTTGCCGAGGTTGCGAAACAGCTGGCAAAAGAGAGGAAGCTGGCATTCACAGCAATGGGGAAAGAGGAGATGAGAAAGAAAAAGATGAACGCCATCCTGGCCGTCAACCAGGGCAGCGCTCTCCCTCCAGTGCTTGTCGTGCTCGAATACAACAGGGAAAAGAAGAACCTGCCGCTCTACGCAGTCATAGGAAAAGGAATCACGTTCGACAGCGGAGGTATCTCCCTCAAGCCATCCAAAGGGATGCAGGATATGAAATATGACAAGACAGGGGCTGTGACCGTGCTCGGCATAATGAGGGCGGCCAGCGAGCTCCAGCTGCCCATCCGGCTAATCGGGACTTTCGCAGCCACCGAGAACATGCCTTCAGGAAGCGCGCAGAAGCCAGGGGACATAATAACAGCATACAACGGCAAGACAATCGAAGTACTGAACACAGACGCAGAAGGGAGGCTCATACTTGCCGATGTCCTTGCCTATGTGGCAGAGAGGAAGCCAGAAGCGATGATAGACCTGGCCACTCTCACCGGGGCCATGATCATATGCCTCGGCAAGCATCGCATCGGCCTGTTCTCCAACGATGACAAGCTGGCAGATGCCATCTCCAGGTCAGGCGACAGGACTTTCGAACGTGTCTGGCGTTTCCCCCTGGACAAGGAGTACTACGAGATGAACAAGGGCGATTTCGCCGACATAAAAAACACCGGCAGCGAAACCGGGGACGCAGGCTCCATAACTGCGGCCGCATTCCTCGGCGAATTCGTCGGCGAATGCAAATGGGCGCACCTTGACATCGCTGGCGTAGACAACATCACAGACCGCCATGGCTATCTGGAGAAAGGTGCCAGTGGCATGGGTGTGAGGCTTGTTGTGGAGACTCTCAAGTCATTGGCCAAAAAATGAAACCTTTTTAAATTCGCCTCGGATAGGTGAGCGGTGTTAAAATGGATTACATAAGCGTAGTTAACTTTGTGTTGTGTCTGGCCATCGTGGCCATCGGATATTGGAGCTACAGCAAGAGCAGGGCCATCGTGGTCCTCTATGCCGCGCTGGCGTTTGCGCTGTTCGGCCTTTCCCATCTCATCACCTTTCTTGGAATGGGCGGGGGTGCGGGCCTGTTGGTGATCCAGACCATGGGCTACCTTTTCGTGCTGTATGGCTTCTATGCCAGCATGGGCGCCAAATCGGCTGCTCTCGGGGCTAAGGCAAAAAGATAAACCTTCTAGCCTTCCGGTAGTAATATGCCTCTGAAGCGCGAGCTCGGCCTTTTCAGCACCACCCTCTATGGAATCGGTGTCATAATAGGCGCGGGAATCTATGCGCTCATAGGCGTCGGGGCAGGTCTGGCAGGCAACCTGCTCTGGTTTTCTTTTCTTATTTCAGCCCTTATTGCCATCTTTACCGGCCTGAGCTATGCAGAGCTCTCGGGCGTGTTCCCGAAAGACGCTGCCGAATATAATTATACCCGGAAGGCGTTCAACCGCGAGCTCCTCTCCTTCGTCATCGGATGGCTTCTTGTCGTGGGGACGATTGTCGCCGCATCGACGGTCGCGCGCGGTTTTGCCGGCTATTTCTCAAGCATTTTCGGCGGCGAGATCGGCCCCATAGCGGCCGGCCTCCTTGTTGTCATGGCATTCCTCAACTATTTCGGAATAAAAGAATCTGCCCGGTTCAACAACTTCGCCTCGATTCTCGAAGTGCTCGGCCTTCTTATCGTCATAGCAATCGGATTTTTCTTTGTCTCAGGGGCAAAAACCGTCAATCTTTTTGAACTCCCGCAAAAAGGGTTCGCAGGCATCATGGCTGCCGTGTCTGTCGTATTTTTCGCCTACACCGGCTTCGAATCAGTCGCGAACCTGTCGGAAGAGGTGAAAGCCAGCAGGAAAATCGTGCCAAAGGCCCTGCTGCTCGCGCTTGCCATCTCATCCGTGCTCTATGTGCTTGTTTCCATCGCAGCAGTGAAAGAGGTCGGCTGGGAGGCCTTGAAAAACTCTGATGCGCCTCTGACGCTTGTGGCATCAGGTGCCCTTGGCGACTATTCAATCATCCTGTCTTTCATCGCCCTTTTATCGACAGCCAACACCGCGCTGATATTCATGATTGTCAGCTCAAGGATACTCTACGGGATGGCCCGGCGCGGCTCGCTTCCGACTTTATTCTGTGAAACCGGCTCAAGAGGCACGCCCTATTTCTCTGTTTTCGCAGTCGGTCTGGTCGCCGCGTTCGCAGCCTATGTATTTGAAATAAAGACAGTCGCCCAGATAACCGACCTCGCGCTTTTCGTCGCCTATTTTGCCGTGAACGTCTCCCTGATCTCACTTGCAGGTTCGGCATACAAACGCACCTTCAAAAGCCCAAGGATCGCTGGCATCCCTGTCTTCGCCTGGCTCGGCGCGCTGACATCGCTCGCCATGCTCGCGTTTTTCCCTGTCACCATCTGGCTCATGGAGATTGTGATCCTAGGGGTGGGACTGGTGCTTTTCCTATTGTATAAAAGAAGAAAATCCAGCGGTTGAAACAGAGCTAGGCGGTTTCCGGGCCAGCCTTCTCGCTCTTCACACCATGGTCTACGGCTTCTGTCGCCCACCAGCTGCCGTATTTCTCCTTGAGCTTCTCCTCTATGCTCTTGGCATCCTTTATGGAGAGCACGACATCCTTCTTCCCTATGATGTCCTTCTTGTCGGTCACTGCCAGGTCCCCGGCCATCTTTATGATGCTGGACAGGTTCCTCAGCCTTAGCGTCAGCCCCTTCGCATTGTCGATGTTGCGGGCTATGTTGCGCGCCTCATCGATCATGAGCGACACCGCCGCGCGTTCGGCATGAGGTATCTTGCCGTCCTTTATTATCTCCTGGGCTATGAACTGGGCCAGCTTGGTCTCGTTTTCCGGAGTGTCCTCCATGTAAGCATTCATCAGCACCTCGTAGCCGTCGCCCCTTATCCTCGAACGGAGGGCCGGGATGACCTGCTTGAGGTCGTTTATGTTCGATGCGCCCACGAATATGAAATCGCAGGGCACAGCATCCACCCTCACCGCAGCACCGCTGCTCATGGGGTTTCTGCCTACGATCGGGAAGTTCTTGTCCTGCATGCCTGTGAGTATGAACCTCTGGATGTTCCCCAAAGTCGAAAGCTCATCTATGAAGAGCACGCCTTCGTGCGCTTCGTGCACCGCGCCCGGGACGACGCGCGTGTATGCCGGCGTGCCAAGGCTATGATGCCCGCCGTAGGGGTCGTGCCGTATGTCTCCCAGCAGTTCCGTCTCGCTTCCCCCGCTGGCCTGGACGAATGTCGAGCGTTTGAGCGGGATGATGACCTTCCTTTTCGATTTCTTGTTGTGCTCCTCCATCCTCTTTATCTCTTCAGGCGTGAGCATGATTATCTTGCCGTCAGGCGACCTTTCGTATATTATCACGTCTTCCTTCCCGTTCGGCAGCCTCCTGGTGGTTGCCACTCTCACCCTTTCCCCTTCCGGCGACGGTGCCATCTGGGGCGGAAGGCCGTACCTCTCGAAAAGATGGCCAGCCTGCAGTTTGCTCGCGCCGCACTGGGGGCATATGGTTTCCGTGAATGGACTGAGGGCAGCGCATCTCCTGCATCTGAAGCCGAGTCTTTCTGCCACGAAAGATGGGACGTCGAACGGCGTCACCTCGAGTCCGTATCTCCTTTCCGCCCCCTTGTCGTTTTTTATCTGCTCCTCGTTCCTTATCTCGACTATGGGCCTCTCAGGGATTTCAGGATTGTCAACGACTGATATCTCATAATGCGGCTTGGGCAGCACGCTCGATATGGCCTGGGCTATCATGCTTTTTCCGGTTCCTGGCGGACCGACCAGCAACATATGCCTTCTCTGGTGCGGAATCATCCTTGCGATGCGCACTGCTTCGGCCTGGCCTATGATCCGCTCGAAAGGATCTTTTGGTATGACTATGTCCTTTGTACTCTCGAAATCAAGCGCTTTCGCCATGATTGATTTTCACCTCATCTCATATTTATAATTGCGTCTTTGCTGCTGCCTTCACCTTCTCTGGATGCCCTCCCGAAAATCCGGGTGATTTCCCCCTCCAAGTACGAGGCCTCGGCTTCGCTTCCGCCTTCGCGCATGGCCGTGACCACCCTGGCCAGCACGGACTCAGCGAGCCGCACGTAAGTTGCAGGATCGACCGACACCTGCCGGCTGTCGCTGAGGCATACCGTAAGAGCGAGCGGATTGCCTTCGGTCGTTAATTCGGCCTCCACAGCGCTGGCATCGGGCAGGTTCAAAATATATGTGTACTCCCGGGTCTCGTCAATAAAGCGCATACTGAGTCTTCCCATCGTGTCCCTCGCAATGTCGACGGTGAAAACCTCGTCCGGCAATGGCGTGCTTTCACTGGACACGCTTAGGTGCAGGGAGTCCATGTTTTCACTATGCCTGAAGTCGAGAAAGATCAGCAAGGAGCCTCCACTGGCATAGACACCTCGGGCAGCCCTGCTATTTTCCACTTCCTGCATGACCGAGTCGATACGTAACTGTCCTGGCTGGAAAGCCTCGAAAATCGATGCGTCAAAAGTCGCAGGAGCCGCTAGGTCCGAACCTGACAGCTCCAGCATTATCCGTTGGGCGGTCACGATACCATCCCCAGCGCGTGTGGCATTATCGACTATCTTCTGCATGACCTCTTCGTGGGTGTGAGTGTGGATGTAGTACCACACATCACCGAAAGATTGGAAGCCTGAGCCAAGAAGGACAAGAACCGAGAGGTCTGCCAACATTTCATCCTGCTGATCGATGTCCCCTGCTTCCACTTTGCCAATGAGCTCGCTTGTGCTCTCTGCAACAAGTTCCGGCCCAAAAACGGAATACAGCCGCAGCCTGTTTGCAATAATGCTTAAGCCAAGGCGAGCGTCGTAATTTCTGGCCAGGTGCTCAGCAGTATAAAACGTGAAAGCTTCTGCTTCGGTTTGATTTATCCACATGTCTGTAGACCACAGGCCGAGATACCTGTCGTAGTGATGCCCCTGCTCGTGTATCCACACGCGGATCATAGAGTCATCGTCGAGATCCGAACTCTGTTGCGCCTCACAGTACCCAATGGTATATGTTCCGTTACGAAGGCCTGGCGCATATATCTCTTCGCCGATGTCTATACTGTCTCCAGACTCATGGTAGCAGCCGCCTGCATCAGGATCGCATCTTCGTCTTAGCTCCTCGTTTGACACGAATGTGACGCGATCAACAGGTACTGGCTGCTCGCCGGTTAGCTCCTCGAGTATGGGTTCAAATGGCCTGAACTGGGAGGGTTGCCTGATGTCTGCTGCAGCAGCGAACCAGTCTCTCTCTTCTGAAACCCGTGGTGTGACCTGTGCCGGTACTGGTGCGACAACCGGCCGGCGCGCGGCGCATCCTGGTGCTCCCAGCACTGCCGCTAGGCTACAAGCAGCGAGTGTTCTGCTAATATTCATAAAAATATAATAATAACAACAATTTAAAAACTAATACGACGTAGAGGAAAATAAAAAAATAGAGAGGTCTAGAAACCCTGGTCGGAGCTTCTAGGCATCTTTTTTTCTGATGTTTTGGGAGGATAACAAGTCGAGAACGGACCATAAGGATGAGAGAGAGGCGGGAGGTATGATCCGTTCTCGAACCTTGCCATCAGCGTGACCTTGCTAGCGGCTTCGCCGCGACGCAAGACATTATAACGGGAAGAAGAAAACCTTCTTCCCGATCTGTTTTTTGTGAAGGATGCCCATGTCGCAGAGCCTGTTGAGCCTTGCGGACGCGGCGTTTTTCCCTTTGTAATTGAATTTAGCCCGAACTTCTTCGGCGCTTGCCTTTACGGTTTGTTTTATGAACGCCACAATCTGCTCGTCTATCTCAGGCAGCATCGGTTCCTGCAACTGGACATCCGTGATCTGCACGCGTTGTTCCATGGCCTCCAGCTTTGTGAGGATGTTCTTCAGGATGCGGTTGGTGTTCTCCCGCTCTTCCAAGAGCCTGTAGAGAAGCTCGCCAAGCACCATCGGATCCTTGAATTTCTCCATGTTGTGCTCGAGGTCGTTTTTGATCTCTTTGTGGAACGCGTTGTCAATAGGTTTATATTGCTTGTCGTCCATGACATCACCAGCATTTGTTGCGACGAAATCGCGCAACTGTCATGATACAATCATGATACATTTTTAAACCTATCGGAAATTCTCCTCAGGTGACCACTTGAAGCCACTATCCGACTTCTCCTCAGACATGCTCTCGGCTTTCAGGAAAAGGAACCAACGCAGATTGAGGAAACTCAACGATGATATCCTGGTCGCCGCATCCATGGATTTCAACCAGCCGATGTTCAACCTGGCGGTTTTCTCATATATCCTTTCCAAGATAGTTTCTAAGCCGAGATTCCTCCGCCGCGAGTACGAGCAGCAGCTGAAAGCGATAGAAAAAATCATGGAGAACCTCACCCGTGTGGCGGAAGTCGGCGGTGAAGACGAGATCCTGGCTGCATTCGCTAATCTTGAAAGGGAGATAGTCGCGCTTGAGAAAGAGGACCCCCGGTTCGTAGTCGACCTTATGACAAAAGGCAAGCTCAAGATGGCTGCCACGCTGTACGCGCAGGGTATGAGCCTCGGTGTCGCATCTGATATGACCGGCATGGACAAGCAGGAG
>Ga0315268_10005990_pt1 | contig 12982 bp, 7 predicted proteins | sample C1_top_MG_FD_204535 | JGI IMG/M metagenome (GOLD analysis project Ga0315268, IMG submission 204535) | Sediment microbial communities from Yellowstone Lake, YNP, Wyoming, USA - C1_top | ecosystem: Environmental > Aquatic > Freshwater > Lake > Sediment | place: USA: Wyoming | collected 2017-08-01 | reverse complement strand
CCCCTGTCGGACATCAACGTCACGCCCTTCGTGGACGTGATGCTGGTGCTGCTGGTGATCTTCATGGTCACCGCGCCCATGCTGTCCCAGGGGCTGCCGGTGAACCTGCCCCAGGCCCCGGCCCGGGCCCTGGAGAACCAGAAGCCCCTGGTGGTGTCCATCAACCAGGACCAGGCCATTTACCTGGACGACAAGCCCGTGGGCCTGGAGGGGCTGGCCCGGGCCATCGCGCCTCTGAGCCAGGCCAACCAGGGGTTGGAGGTGCTGCTCAAATCCGACCGGGAGGTGCCGTACGGCCTGGTGGTCCAGGTGATGAGCGCCTTGAATCAAGCGGGAGTGGAGAAATTGGGGATCGTCACGGCTCCCCCAGTTCCCAAGGAGGGCAAACCATGAGGCAGGGAAGCGGGTTGCGGCTGGCGGCGGCGGTCTTGGGCCTGATGGTCCTTTCGGCCTGCAGTCAAACTTACTCTTACATCCCCGCCGTGGGCAAGACGGAGGCCCCGGCACCGGGCCAGACCCCGGCGGCGCCGGCGGAGGCGGCGGCGCCCCCCGCGCCCCCGCCGGACCTGAACCAGCAGGTACAGGCCCTGCAGGCCCGGGTGCAGGCCCTGGAGGGCCGCCTGGCAGAAATGGAGCGCCCCGCGGCGGCCCCGGCCCCGGCGCCTGTTAAGGCCGCCCCCTCGGGCCACCCCAAGGCCGCAGCCGCGGGGGACAAGCTCTATCAAGAAGGCCTGCGCCTCTACCAGGGGAAGAAATACGCCCCGGCCCGGGACAAGTTCCACCTGTATTTACAGGAGCAGCCCCAGGGGGCCAAGGCGGCGGAGGCCCGCTATTACCAGGCGGACAGCTTCTACCAGGAGGGCAAGTACCAGGAGGCCGCGACGGAGTTCCGCCGCATGGCCAGCCAGCATCCCAAGAGCTCCTTTGCGCCGGCGGCGCTGCTGCGCCAGGCCATGGCCTATAAGAACCTGCAACAAACCGCCAACTACCAGAGCACTTTGAACCAGCTCATTCAAGCCTATCCCAAGAGCCCCGAGGCCAAAGAGGCCCAGAAGTGGCTGAAGGAAGGAAAAAAGGAGGAGGGCCGTTAGCGGCCTTAAGTTAATTCTTATGTTGAAATGGTTGCGCAAATACTCCCGTTCCTGGTTTATCGCCCTGGCCATCGGGGCCATCGTGGTGGTCTTCATCTTCTGGGGTGTGGGGGGCTTCAAGTCGTCCCGGTTCCAGGAGGTGGCTGAGGTCAACGGCACCCCGATCCTCGTGACCGAATTTCTCAGGCAGTATCAGGACCTGATCAAACAGGTCCAGGAGCGTTACAAAGGGGAGATCACGGAGGACGTCCTCAAGAAGATGCGCCTCAAGGAGCAGGCCTTGAACCGGCTCGTGGACGAAGCCCTGATCCTCCAGGCCACGAGCCGGATGGGTCTCCAGGTGAGCGCCGCGGAACTCCGGAACCAAATCCAGAGCTACCCCTTCTTTCAGGAAGACGGCAAGTTCAGCGAAAAGCGGTACCAGATACTGCTGGCCCGGAACCACCTGCGACCATCGGAATTCGAGGACATGGAACGCCGCCGCCTCCTGATGCAGAAGCTCTACCTGGAGGTGACGGCCCTGGCTAAGGTCTCGGACGAGGAACTCCAGGACTTCTTCAACCAGGCCAAGGAAGAGATCAACGTCCAGTATCTGGTGGTGTCGCCGGAGCCCTTCCTGGCCCGGCACCAGCCGGGGGATGCGGAGTTGGAGGCCTACTACAAGGACCACCAGGCGGCCTTCCGCCGGCCCCCCCGGGTGAAGGTGGCCTACCTCATGTTCAAGACCGCGGAATTTCAGGAGAAAGCCAAGGTCACTGCCCCGGATGTAGAGGCATACCTGAAAGAGCACGCGGACGAGTTTTCCCAGCCCGGGGTGATCCAGGCGCGCCAGATTTTCCTGGCCCTGCCGGCCAAGGCTACGGAAGAAGAGAGGAAGCGGGTGGAGCAGCAGGCCCAGGAGCTGTGGGCCCAGGCGTTGGCCGAGGGGGCGGACTTTGCCCAGCTGGCCCGGGCCCACTCCCAGGACCCGGCCACCAAGGACAAGGGCGGGGAGCTGGGCGAAGTCAAACGGGGCCAGCAGCCCCCGGAGTGGGAGAAGACCGCCTTCTCCCTGAAGCCCGGGGAAGTGGGACTGGCGCCCACCCCCAAGGGTTATTATCTTATCAAGGTGGAAGCGGTGCGGGAGACGGAGAAGATCCCCGGGGCCGAGGCCCAGGCTACCAAACGCCTCCTGGCGGAGAAAGCGCGGCGCCTGGCCCGGGAGACCGCGGAGCAGGCCCGGGGAGAGCTGGCCCAGGCCTCCCTGGCGGACGTGGGCAAAAAGTTCGGCCTCACCCCCCAGGAAACCCCCCTGATTTCCCAGAAGGATTCCGTCCCCGGACTGGGGGTGATGCCCGCCTTCAACCAGACGGCCCTGACCCTCAAACCCGGGGAGTTCAGCAAGGTGGTGGAGGGGCCCACCGGGTTTGCCATCCTGCAGGGGGTGGAGCAGCAGCCCGAGAACGTGCCGACCTTTAACGAGATCAGGGACGAGGTGCGCACCGCGGTGAAAAAGGAGCAGGCCCGGGCCGACGCGGAAAAGGAGGCCGCGCGCCTGCTGGAGTCCCTGCGGCAAGGGGAGTCCCTGGCCAAGGTGGCGGCCAAGGCGGGCCTCACCGTCAAGGAGACTGACTTTTTTTCCCGGCCCCAGGGCTTTCCCGGGCAACGGCGGGCCGACGCCCTGGTCCAGGCGGCATTTCGCCTTTCCAAGGAGCAGCCTTACCCGGAGAAGCCCGTCCCTTGGGAAGGGCAATATTATCTCCTGGCTTTCAAAGCCAGGAAAACCCCCTCCGCCGAGGAGTTCCAAAAGGAGAAGGACAAGCTCCGGACCTATACCCTGGAGCGCAAGCGCCAGGTGCTGTTCACCGAATGGCTCCAGCGCGAGCGCCAGCAGGCCAAGATCAAGCTCTACGAGTTGCCCTGAGTGGAAGCCGGGTCCGGCAGCCGCGGCCTGGGCGTAGCGGGCACCTATCGCCAAAAGGATAAGAACCATGTGGAATTTTGTGGTTAATCTGAGCACCCAGGCATGGATTCAGGTGGTGGTGCTGTTCTTGTTCGTCTGGTATTTTTTTGCCCACCGAAAAGACCCGCGCATGGTGGTATCCCGCATGGGCCTGGTGCACCTGCTGCTCTTGTCCCTGGTGTTCCTTTATCTGCTGCTGAGCTGGGCCAGCGGCATCCGCCCGGCCCTGGCCCAGGTGTCGGTCTTCGGGATGTTCCTCATCAACCTGTACCTGCTGGACGTGGTGGTCCTCAGCCGGCTGGAAGGCCCCTACCGGGATGCCCTGGAGGATTATTGCCGCGTGCCCAAAGGGGCCCGGGACCTGGAAGCCGTGTGGCGGACCGGCAAGAGGTTTTATTACCTGCGGTATTTCCTCCAGTCCCTGTTCAGCGGGGTGTCGCCTTTTCAGTTTCTTAGGGAAGTGGCCTTTTCCCGTATCCGGGACGACGTCCAGGACGACTTGAAGCGCTGCGGGGACGGCCGTCAGTTCGCCTCCCTGGGAGGCATCCTGGGCTTCCTGGAAGAGCGCCTGGAGCAGGACGAGACCCTGCCCCAGGAGTTCAAGGACCTGGTTAACCGGGACCTGAAACAGTTCGGGCAGCACCCCTGGGTTAAGGACCAGGTCAACGAATACCTGCGTCTGGCCCTGGAGTCGCCGGAGTCCCTGCACAATCCCCAGTGGGCCCAGTGGTGGGAGAAGGCCAAAAAGTCCAGGTCTTGACGGGCCGGCAGCCGATGGAGCCGGTGCCCCGGGATGAAGTTGCCTCCCGGGTGGCGCGCCTGCAGGAGGGGTTAAACCGGGAAGGCCTGGCCCTGGCCCTCATCCGCCAGGCCGCGGACCTCTTCTACTACACCGGCACCGTGGCGGACGGCTTCCTGGCCGTGCCGGCCGCGGGGGAGCCCCTGCTCCTGGCCCGGCGGCCGCAGCTCAGGCTGCTGGCGGACCCTCCCTGGCCCCTGGCCTTTTATCAGGACCTGAAGGAAGTCCCCGCTCTCCTGGGAAACGCGGGCTTCGAGCCCCAGGGGCCGGTGGGCCTGGAGCTGGACGTACTTCCCGCGGCGCTCTACCTGGTCCTTAAGGAAAAGCTCTTCCCGGGGCGGCCGTTGAAGGACGTCTCTCCCCTGATCCGGCGCCAGCGCATGGTGAAGAGCGCCTACGAGCTGGGCCAATTGCGCCGGGCCGCAGGGATGCTGGACGCGGCCATGGCCGCGGTGGCCGGGCTCCTTAAGCCGGGGCTCACGGAACTGGAGCTGGCCGCGGCCCTGGAATACCGGCTGCGCCTCCTGGGCCACCAGGGCCTGATCCGCTCCCGGGCCTGGAACCTGGAGATGTTCTATGGGCACGTGCTCTCCGGGGCCGCGGGCCTGGTGGCGGCTTACACCGACACGCCCAGCGGCGGCCTGGGCCTTAGCCCCGCGTTTCCCCAGGGCGCGTCCTTGAAGAAGCTGGCCCCGGGGGAGCCCATCAGCGTGGACCTGGCCGGGTGCGCGGGCGGCTACGCCGCGGACATGACCCGGATGTTCGCCCTAAAAGGGTTGCCGCCCCGGGCCCGGGAGGCTTTTCAGGTGGTGCTCCGGCTCTTTGGCGTCTTTGAGGCCGAGGCCCGGCCGGGGGTGGCCCCGGGCAAGCTGTACCAGCGCCTCCGGGAAGAAGCCCGGGCCTCGGGCTTGAAGGAGTTCTTCATGGGCCCGGCCGGGGACCGGGTGAGTTTCCTGGGCCACGGCGTGGGCCTGGAGCTGGACGAGTATCCCTTCCTCACGGCCCGCTTTCCCCATCCCCTGGAAGCCGACATGGTGCTGGCCTTTGAGCCCAAGTTCTTTCTGCCGGAGATCGGCATGGTGGGCCTGGAGGACACCGGCCGCATCACCCCGGCCGGGGTGGAGTGGCTCACCCGGAGTCCCCGGGAGATCATCATCGTCTGAGGCACGGGGCCCCTCCCGGGCCGTCCTTTTTCTCCTCAAGTAAACCTGCCAAGCAGCCGAAAATAATGGAGGGGGGCGGCTGGCCTCCGTTCTTTGATGACCTTCTTTCCCTTTGGCCCTCAGGAAGAACCTGTGGCCGCGAGGTCGTTCCCACTCCGGGAGTGGGGGCAGCTCGTGGTCCTGGGGCTCCTATTGGTCCTGGCTTTTCTGTCCGTGGACTCCACGGTCCTGGATTTCCGTTACTCCCAGAGGCTCTTCTATAACCTTCTCATCCTCAAAGTGCCGCCGGCAGAGCTGGCCCAGCGGGCTTTTCTCTCCGGGGCCTTCAGCCTTTTCATCCTGGCGGCCACAGCCCTGTTTTCCTGGCGGCGCTACACCCAGGAAGCCCTCTGGGAGGGGGAGCGGCTGCTGGCCAGCATCTTCGCCAGCGTCCAGGAAGGCCTGATCATCAAGGATGAAGACTTTAACATTATCCGCGTCAACCCCGTGGTGGAACAATGGTTCGCCCACGCCATGCCTTTGGTGGGCAAGAAGTGCTACCAGGCCTTTATGGGGCGCCAGGAGCCTTGCGAAGCCTGTCCCAGCCGCCGGGCCCTGGCGACGGGGCAAATCGCCTATGGGGAGGTCAGCAGGATAGGTCCCGACGGGGGGCCGGTGGGCTGGCTGGACCTCTACGCCTTCCCCCTGGTGGACCCGGCCACCGGGCACAAGGGGGGGGTGATTGAATTCCTCCGGGACATCACCGAACGCAAGGAAGCCGAGGCGGCCCTGCGGGAGAGTAAGGACCGCTACCGCGCCCTGGTGGAGAACATCAACCTGGGCATCACCCTGATCGACTCCGATTACCGGATAGTCATGACCAATGCCGCCCAGGGCAGATTTTTCCAAAAGCCCGCCCTAGATTTTATCGGTAAAGAATGTTTCCGGGAATTCGAGAAGCGGGAGGCGGTTTGCACCCATTGTCCGGGGACTCAAGCCATGGCCACCGGGCTGCCGGCGGAAGCGGAGACCGAAGGGGTCCGGGATGACGGCAGCCGGATCGCGGTGCACATTTATGCTTTCCCGACCTTTGGGGAGGACGGCCAGGTGACGGGATTCATCGAGGTGGTGGAAGACATTACGGCCCGGCGCCAGGCCAGGACGGCCCTCAGCGAAAGCGAGGCGCGCTACCGCCTGTTGGTGAACAACATCCCCGCGGTGGTCTTCAAGGGCTATCTGGACTGGACCCTGGACCTGGTGGACGACAAGATCCGGGAGCTCACGGGCTACTCCCAGGAGGACTTCAATTCCCGGCGGCTCAAGTGGACCGACGTCATGCTGCCGGAAGACCTGAAAGGGGCCCGGGAGGTCTTTCGCCAGGCCTTGAAGACCAACCGGCAGTACGTGCGGGAGTACCGCATCCGTCACCAAGACGGACGCATTCTCTGGATTCAGGCCCGGGGGCAGATCCTCTGCGACCTAGAGGGCAAGGTGGAATACATCAGCGGGGTGTTCTTCGACATCAGCGAGCACAAGATGGCGGAGGAGGCCCTGCGCCAGAGCCAGGCGTCCCTGGCGGAAGCCCAGCGCATCGCCCACATCGGCAACTGGGAGTGGCACATTCCCGCGGACCAATTATCCTGGTCCGACGAAATCTATCGCATTTTCGGCCTGACGCCGCAGCAGTTCGGGGCCACTTACCGGGCCTTCTTGGACGCGGTGCACCCGGAGGACCGGTTCCAGGTGCAGGAGGCGGTGAACCGGGCCCTGTATCAAGGCCAGCGGTACCATATCGGCCACCGCATTCTCCGGCCCGACGGCCAGGAACGCTTTGTCTATGAGCAGGGGGAAGTAACCTTTGACGCCGGGGGCCGGCCCCTGCGCATGCTGGGGACGGTGCAGGACATCACGGAAATCAAGGGGGCCCAGGCGGCCCTGGAGGAGAGCGAGCGGCGCTACCGGCTGCTGGCGGAAAACGTCACCGACGTCATCTGGACCATGGACCTGGACCGGAAATTTACCTATGTCAGCCCCTCGGTGCGCCTGTTCACCGGCTACACTCCGGAGGAAACCCTGGCCCTGACCCTGGAAGAGACCTTGACGCCGGCCTCCCTGGAGTTGGCCCAGACCCGGCTGGCGGAGGAGTCGGCCCTGGCCCAAGCGCAGCCTGAAGGGCAGCCCCGGCCCGCCACCCTGGAATTAGAGCTCCGCACCAAGAACGGCGGCACCGTGTGGGCCGAAGTCAGGGGCTCCTTTCTAAAGGACGCCCAGGGGAACCTGACAGGTGTCCTGGGAGTCAGCCGGGACATCACCGGCCGGAAACAGCTGGAGGAGCAACTGCGCCAGGCCCAGAAAATGGAAGTGGTGGGGCGCCTGGCCGGCGGGGTGGCCCATGACTTCAACAACCTGCTCACCGCCATCCTGGGCTACTGCGAACTGCTGCTGGCGGCCCAGGAAGAGGGCGCGCCGGGGCGCCAGGACGTGCTGGAGATCAAGAAGGCCGGGGAGAGGGCGGCCCTGCTCACCCGCCAGCTCCTGGCCTTCAGCCGCCGCCAGGTGCTGAAGCCCAAGCTCCTCAACCTGAATAAAGTCATGGACGACCTGGGGCAGATGCTGCAGCGGGTCATCGGCGAAGACATTGAGCTGGCCGTCCTCCCCGGGCCCGGGCTGGGGCTGGTGCTGGCGGACCCGGGGCAGATGGAGCAGGTGATCCTGAACCTGGCGGTGAACGCCCGGGACGCCATGCCCCAGGGGGGGCGCCTGACCATCAAGACGGCCAACGTGGACCTGGACGAAAATTACGCCCGCAGCCACACCGGGCTGGAGCCGGGGCCTTACGTGCTGCTGGCGGTGAGCGACACGGGCTGCGGCATGGAAGCGCAAACCCGGGCCAACATCTTCGAACCGTTCTTCACCACCAAGGAGGTGGGCAAGGGCACGGGGCTGGGCCTGTCCATGGTTTACGGCATCATCCGGCAGAGCGGCGGGCATATCTGGGTTTACAGCGAGCCCGGCCAGGGGACCATGTTCAAAATTTACCTGCCTCGCCTAGCCGCGGCCCAGGAGGCCCCGGCAAAGGGCCTGGCCCCGGAGGTGCCGGATAAGGGACGGGAAACCATCCTCCTGGTAGAGGACGAGGAAGTGGTGCGGCGGGTGGCCCACCGGATTCTCGCAGCCTACGGCTACACCGTGCTGGACGCCAGAGACGGCCACGACGCGGTCCAGGTCTTGGAGGGGCAGGCGGGGCCGGTGCACCTGGTGCTGACGGACCTGGTGATGCCTGGCATGAACGGCCGGGAGCTGGCCCGGGAGCTCAGCACCCGGCGCCCGGAGATGAAGATCCTCTTCATGTCGGGTTATGCCGAAAACGGCATTGTCAACCAGGGGGTCCTGGAAGAGGGCATTGCCTATATCCAGAAGCCCTTTGAGGCCCGGGTCCTGGCCCGCCGGGTGCGGGAGCTGCTGGACGCCTCCTCCCTAGCCACTGATGGGTAGTGGGGAAAATCATGGAAACAGGCATTTGTCATTCTGAGCGAAGCGCAAAAGTCCCGGCGCCAGGGGACCGGGCGGCCAAAAGTCCTTAACCAGCATAATTCATGGGCACAGCACGCTGTGCCCCTACAGAAGAAATGCGCCGGTTAGGAGCACGGCGTGCCGTGCCCTTCCAATCCCGTCCCGCGCCTCCTTCCCCTGACATTGCCCCGGCCCTGGGAATGAGTTAATATAATAACATGGTGGCCTCGGGAGATACTAAAGAACCAGGAGGAGCGCCCATGAGCACCATGCCCTTCCTGGAGCATCTGCAGGAGCTGAGAAAGCGCCTCATCGTCTCCTTCATCGCCATGGTTATCGGCATGGTGGTGGCCTGGCCCCTGGTGCCCACAGTGCAGCAGTTCATTACCCGGCCCCTGAATGAGCCCTCCGTTACCCAGAAGTGGTCTTATGACCTGCAAACCTGGCTGTTGCAAAGATACCCGGAAGTGACCCGGCGCTGGCACCTGGACCCCCAGCCGCCCCAGGTGAATCCTCACAAGCTCAATTACATGGCGCCGCTGGAGCCCTTCTTCGTGCAGATGAAGATCTCCATGATCACCGGCCTGGCCCTGGCCTTTCCCGTCATCCTCTACCAGATGTGGCTGTTTTTAGCCCCGGCCCTGCACCCCCATGAGAAGAAGTACGTCTATTACCTGCTGCCCACGGCCACCGTGGCCTTCATCCTGGGAGACCTCTTTTTCCTGCAGCTGGTGTGGCCCCTGATCATCTCCTTTTCCCTGCGCTACGAGAGCGAGTTCCTTTACTCCATGCTCAATCTCACCAGTTTTGTCAATTTCTGCCTGCGCCTGCTGGTGTTGTTCGGGTTGATCTTCGAGCTGCCCCTGATTCTCATCATCCTGGCCCGGGTGGGGGTGGTGCGGGTGGAGGCCTTGCGGCGGCAGCGCAAGCTGGCCATTCTTCTCAGCGCGGTGGTGGCGGCCTTCCACGCCGACCTCCTGACCATGGCTGCCATTGCCATTCCCATTTACCTCATGTACGAGCTGTCCATCCTGGGGGTGCGCCTCTTGGGCGGCTCCGGTATCCGGGAGGAGGCCTCGGCGACAGAACCCGAGCCGGTGCCGGCCGTGGACCCGGGGACGGCCCCCCCCGACTCCTGAGGGGCGCCGGGGACAGGCCCCGGTTTTCGGCCCCCGTTCCCGCTCCGGTTTCGGCCTCGGTGGAGCTATCTCCGCGGTCCCCCGGGGTTGACAGATTTGCTTACCAGGCGGTATATTAAAGCGTTTTCGGCAGCATTTGGAAGGTTGTAAATCCGCATGACATCCCAAGAACAGGGGGGCGCCGGCCCCGCCCCGGAGCCGGTGGAAAAGCCCCGGGGCTGGCTGAGCCGTGCCTTTAGCCGCCTGGCCGAGTGGCTGGGGGGCCACGAGTTCCACTACGCCGGTTATCTGCCCAGCCGGCCCGGCTTTCTGCTGCGCTGCACCCTGGACCCCTACTTCTCCCGGGTCACCGTGAACCCCCGGTATCAGGAGCGCCTCCAGGAACTGGCCCGGCAGGGGGCCGTGGTCTATGCCCTGAAATATCGCAGCCACCTGGACTTTCTCTTTTTTAACCGGCGCTACCAGAAGCTGGGGGTGAAGGCGCCGGAAGTGGCCTTCGACCTCAACCTGTGGATGTGGCAGCCTTTGAGCCACCTCTTGCAGATCATCTCCGCCACCCTCAATTACCTGACCCGGCGGCGGGCCTGGCCCAACCCCTTTCAGGACGGCTATTTCCGCCGCATCCTGGAAGAGCGCCGGGGGTCGCTGTTGTTTCTGGTGGACCCGGTGGGGTTCCGCCAGCGGTTCCTCAAGCCCCGGGAAGACCCCATCCGCCACCTTCTGGAACTACAGCAGCAGCTGGATTTCCCCATCTTTCTGGTGCCCCAGATGGTGATCTACGAGAAGGTGCCGGGCCGGGAATACAAGGGCCTCTTCCAGCTGTTTTTCGGGGACAGTGAAAATCCCGGGAAGTTGCGCAAGCTGGGCCTCTGCTTCCTCAAGGCCAAGCGGGCGGTGGTGGAGGTGGCCGAGCCGGTGAACCTGAAAGAGGTGCTGGCTGGGGCGGCGCCTGAAAGCAGCCTCCAGCCCCTGGCCCAGGAGGTGCGGCGGGAGCTGATCCGGCGCATCGACCGTCAGCGGCGCCTCATCACCGGACCGGTGATGAAGTCCCGGGAGGAGGTCATGGAGCTGACCCTCACCGACCCCGGCCTCACCCGGGCCATGGAACAACTGGCGGAAACGGAGAAGAAAAGGCTCCCCAAGGTGAAGAAATTGGCCCAGGATTATTTCTGGGAGATTTCCACCAATTTCAACATCTTCTATGTCACCGTCATGGAACGGGTGGTGAACTGGCTGGCCCAGCAGCTCTTCGAGGGCATCGTCTTCGACGCCCAGGGCTTCGACAAGGTGCGGGAGGCCGGGGGCCGGGGCAGCCTCATCTTTGTCCCCTGCCATAAGAGTCACCTGGACTACCTCATCCTCAACCTCCTCATCTACCAGCACCAGATGAACCCGCCGTGCATCGCTGCGGGCAAAAACCTGGCCTTCTGGCCCCTGGGCTCGGTCTTTCGCGGCTGCGGCGCCTTTTTCATCCGGCGCCGGGTCCTGGGGGGGAAGCTGTACTCCGAAGTGCTCTACAGTTACCTCAAGACCCTGATTAAGACCGGCTACAACCTGGAAGTCTTCATCGAAGGCGGCCGCAGCCGCACCGGCAAGCTGCTGCTGCCCAAGCTGGGCCTTCTCAACATGATTCTTAAGACCTATGATGAACAGGCAGCCTCCGACCTGTTTTTTGTCCCCACCTTCATCGGCTACGACCAGGTGCTGGAGGAAAAGGCCTACCTGACGGAGCTGGAAGGCCGGGCCAAGGAAAAAGAGTCCATGGGCCAGCTGGTGGGCGCCCGGAAGTTCCTGAAGACCCGCTATGGCCGGGCCTACATCCAGTTCAGCGACCCCATCTCCATCAACGAGTACCTGGCGGCACTGCCTCCGGACGCCCCCCACGAGGCCCGGGAGCACGGCCACGACCTGGCCCTCAGCATCATTCAGGCCATCAACCGCATCTCCGTGGTCACCCCCTTCTCCCTGGTGTGCGCCGCGCTCCTGACTTACCCGAGAAAGGGCGTCTACCGCCGGGAATTGCTCGACATCATCAAGGTGCTCCACGATTACCTGACGGCCCAGAAGGTACTCCAGGCCGATTCCCTGGAACACCTCTCCCAGGCGGTGGAAGAGACCCTGGCCCAATGCGAGGCCCGGAAACTCATCACCCCCATTGAGAAAGAAGAGGGCCTGGCCGACGAACTGGGGCTGGGGGGCTACAGCATCGACGAAACCAGGCGTCCCCTCCTGGAATATTACAAGAACAACATCTTGCACTTCTTCCTGCCCGCGTCCCTGCTGTCCCTGTCCATCCTCTCGGGGCACGGCTTCGAGTTTCATCGGGACCAGATTCTGGGCGACTTTTCCTTTCTCAAGGACTTCTTCAAGAACGAGTTCATCTTTGACGGCCTGAAGCACGAGATCGAGGTGGACGAGATCCTGGACTACTTCAGGTCCCGGGGCGTGGTCATCAACCTGGACCCCCCCCGCTATACCGTCTCGGCCTCGGGCCTCAAGGAACTCTCCTACTTCGCCAACCTGCTGTACAATTACTTGGAGTCCTACTGGATCGTTTACCGTTCCATCACCTTTCTCCAGAAGAAGCCCCGCAGCGAAAAAGAGTTCCGGAAACGCATCCAGTCCATCGGCCAGAAACTCTTCAAGCTCGGCGAAGTGGAGCGCGCCGAGGCCCTGTCCGAATCCACCTTTCAGAACGCCCTGAAACTTTTCGGGGAAAAAGGCATCGTCCTGAAACAGGCCCCGGAAGGCAAGGGGGCCCCCATCTTCAGCCGCCCCACCGACGAAGACGCCAAGGAATACTACGGCCGCCAACTGGCGCGGTTCCTGAGAAGGTAAGAAAGAAGGTTTGGGGGGAGGGTCAGGGGCCGACGGCCCCTGCCCTCCCCCCAAGCCCCCCTCCCTACCCCCATAAGCAGGCCGGGGAAGGCGGGCCATAGGCCCGACTTCCCCGGCCTTTAATTCTTAAGAAGATTTAGCGTTCATTCACAGGCGAGGGCGCCTGTGCCACATTATTTCTTGCTCTTTTTGCGGGGCCTACCGCAGCCCTTTGGGGTATGGAGGAAGGGCCTCCCACAGGCTGGAAAGCCTGCGCCATGGGCCCCTTTAATTCCCTCCTCCGATAGCCTGCCAAGCCAAGGCCACCGCTTCCTGGGGGGTGGCGGCGTGTTGGAGGCCAGGCAGGTCCCAGTGGGTCTCCAGGGCAATCACCGGTTTGCCCAATTTCAGGGCGATGGCGGCCTCGGAGATAGTGCACAAGGCCCCGTCCACCGCGATGAGGACGTCCGCGGCGTGGGCAATGAGGACGTTCCGGGCGTGCCCCAGGTTGGTGGGGAGGCTGTAGGTGAGGTAGGCGT
>Ga0315268_10005989_pt1 | contig 12983 bp, 4 predicted proteins | sample C1_top_MG_FD_204535 | JGI IMG/M metagenome (GOLD analysis project Ga0315268, IMG submission 204535) | Sediment microbial communities from Yellowstone Lake, YNP, Wyoming, USA - C1_top | ecosystem: Environmental > Aquatic > Freshwater > Lake > Sediment | place: USA: Wyoming | collected 2017-08-01 | reverse complement strand
GCGGCACAAAATGGATTGGTGAATACGGTTGGATCTGGGTGGACCGCGGCGCGTTCGAGACACAGCCCGCCAATCTGGTCAACGAAACGATCGGCCCCAACGAAATCCGGCTCTATAAAAGCCGCGACCATTACCAGAACTTCCTGGACTGCGTAAGATCCAGAGCGCTCACGATTACACCCTGCGAGGTCGCCCACAGGTCGGCCAGCGCCGGCCATCTTGGCGTCATCGCCATTGAGACAGGTCGCAAGATCCGTTGGGATCCGGCCACTGAAACCATCCTCGACGACCCCGAAGCGGCCCGCCTCCTCAGCCGCTCCTATCGCAAGCCCTGGCAACTTCCCGTATAACAAAATCGGCCAATGATCAAAGGTGCTAACATGTCGAATAAAAAAATAAAAACGTCCGGAGTATTGTTCCTGAGTTTCTGTTTGCTTCTCCTTGCCCAGGCAGCCTCTGCGCAAGCGGGTCAATCGCCGCAGGCGTCAGGCCCGTTAAACATTGACGACATCCTAAAACGCCTGTCCACCTATGAATATGGCCAGAATGAGGGAGTGCTTTGGGATTTAAGAAACTACGTCCATTCTATTAAAGATAGCGCCGTAGCCAGGCTTGCCTGTGAAGACAATCTCATCGCTTTTCTCGAGACGCCGGCGACCCTCGCCGCCAAAATGACCGCCTGCCGTCAATTGAGGATTATCGGAAGTGGAAAATCCGTCCCCGTCCTAGAAAAATTGCTGCTAAAGAAAGACACCTCGGACATGGCGCGGTATGCCCTCGAAAAAATTCCGGGAGAAGCGGCTGACAAAGCCCTGCTCAACGCCCTGGTTAATACAAAAGGCGATGTCAAACTCGGCATCATTTCTTCACTGGGACAGAGAAAAACTCAGTCGGCCGTTTCTGCCCTTGGCGCACTGATCCTGGATTCAAACAAGGATTTCGCCGCGGCGGCCGCAACGTCCCTGGGCAAGATCGGAGGCAAGGACGCGGCGGACCGGCTCACGGGAGCGCTGCAAAATGCCAAGCCCGAGTTTCAGACCCAAGTTGCATCCGCTCTCCTTATTTGTGCCGAGGATTTCGCGGCCCAAAAGAACGCAGCCGCAGCGTCGGGAATTTATAATCGATTGCTGGAGTTTAAACTCCCCGCTGATCTCCGCCGTTCCGCCATGGCCGGAAAAATCGCCACGGCCGGAGATCAAGCCGGCAAACTTATTCTCTCCGCGCTCGAAAGCCCAGACCAGGAAATGCAAATGCCGGCCATCGGCATGGTCAAGAGTGTTTTCAGCGCCTCAAGTATCGCTCCCGTCTGCGCCCTCCTGAACAAGCTTCCCGAAGCGAGTCAAGTGCAGTTGCTGGCCGTTCTTTCCGAATATCCAAAAGGAGCCGTCCTTCCCACGGTCCTAGAAGGCGCCGAGAGCCCGCGGCAGGATGTCCGGATCGCCGCATTGAAGGCTCTGGAAAAAGTGGGTGATGCGTCCGCCGTCGAATTCTTGGCCACGGTCGCGGCCAAATCCATCGGACAGGAACAGGATGCCGCGCGCGCCAGCCTTTGGGGACTCAAAGGCCGAGACGTGGATGAAGCCGTGCTGTCATTCATGGCCAAGCAGCCTGCTGATGATGTCCTGAATGAGCTCATCACGAGCACCGGCGAGAGGCAGATATTCGCCGCAAAGAGCGTGCTCACGAAACTAACGGCCTCCCCTTCGGCCACTGTCCAGCAAAATTCGCTGCGGGCGCTCAAGGTCGTCGGCACGCCATCCGATATTTCCGGCCTCCTCGACCTCCTGCTTAAAACAGAAAATGAACAAGAACAGGTCGAGATTGAAAACACGATCGCCGCGCTGGCTAAAAAAATATCCAGTCCACTGGCGCGGTCGGGCGCGGTCAAAGGGAAATTGGAAAAAGACACGAATCTTAAAAGTAAATGCCTGCTCTTCTCAGTCCTCGGAAAAATAGGAGACGATAGCTCTCTTCCGCTTCTCCGTGGAGCCCTGAATGATCCCAACGCCGAGGTTGTCGATGCGGCCGTTCGAGCTCTGGCCATGTGGCCGACGGCCACGGCCAAAGACGACGTCCTCCAGGTCAACGCGACTACGAAAAACGACGTCCATGAGATTCTCACTCTGCAGGCCTATATCCGGATGATCGGACTGGAGAAATACCGCGCTCCCGAAGCGGCAGTCAAAGAATTGAAGGTTGCGTACGGCTTGGCAGACCGGCCCGAAGAAAAGAAGCTGGTCCTGGGCATGCTGCCGAATTTTGCCTGCGCCAGCGGCCTCGAATTCGCCCAATCCCTGCTGGAGTTTTCCGACATCAGAGCAGAAGCTCAAGCCGCCGTCGACAAGATCAAGAAGAAGCTGGAGCCAGTAGAAAAAAATTAGCGATTATCTCCATAAATTCTCTTCTTTCGCCGGCCCTACCGATAAGATTAAGGTTGTGGGTTGAGAATTGCGGATCGGAATTCAGGAGCAGGTAGGAGGAAAATTGATCCGGCTCAGTATGCTCTGGCATCGCGGGTCCGCAAACAAGGGCTTCCAGAACGGCGCCGTGTTGATATAAACGAGCATCGGGCTGTGTTCCTGAAAGCTCTTCTCTAAGCATCGAATGGCTTCTTCGTTATCGCCGAGAGCCAAATAAACGCCAGCGAGACAGGCAAAATCGATAATTCTTTCCCTGGATATCGCGTTTATTTGGGCGACGATGTCATGAGCTTTTTCCTTTTCTGCGGCGCGCGCGTAAATAATCCCCGTGAAGCAATCAAACATACAATCAATACCCACAGGCACGGCGGACCTCGCCCTATTACACATCGTTGTGGCCTGCTCAGTCATATTCATTAAGGAATAAATCACTCCCATTGCCATCTCCAGCCAGTGATCGTCGGGGGATTTTTCCATCAGTCCGTTGAATACGGCCGCTGCCTCGTCGTAACGGCCGGCCCAGAAGAAACTCCATCCCATGTTCCAATGGCTCTCCGGGTTGAGCGGATCGAGATCAATCACGCGCCGCTGCATGGCGATGCCTTCCTCATTCCGGCAAACCAGGCTGAGGAAATGTGCATAGTAAAAATGGGCCCGCTGGCTGTTTGGGTTTAGCTCCAGAGCCCTCTTCAGGTATTTTTCAGACTGTTGCCAGTCCCAGTCATAGCTCATGGCCTCAAACCCGAGCTCGGCGTAGCCTTCTGCCAGCAATGAATCGATTTCCAGCGCTCTCTGAGCAGCCTCTTTCTGTTTCGGAAAAGCCTCCTTTGGACTTAAGTGCGAATACATACCGAGCTGGCCATAAGCCCAGCCTTTCTCGGCATGGGCGGGGGCAAATTCAGGGTCGAGTTCGATCGCTTTTTCAAAGTAGCCGAGAGCCCTTTCGATATCCGCTTTCAGGAACGACTTCCGGACAGACGCCCGGCCCCGGAGGTAGGCCTCGTAAGCCTCCGGCTTTACAAGTTGAGGAGTGGAGAGCCGCGCTTCAGCCTGGGGCGCCAGCGCGATTCCAGCCTGCTCCGCCACCATGCGAGCGATCTGGCGCGTCACGCCGGCCACTTCAGACGGCCCGCATTCATAGGTTTGGGCCCAAACGTGCCTCTCTGGAAACGTGCCCACGAGGTTAACGGAGAGACGGACTCGGGCTTGCGCTTGCAGCACGGCCCCTTCAATAAGTGCATCCACCCTGAGCATCTTGGCAATTTCAAGAATTCTTTTGTTTGTTCCCTGAAACTGCCTAACTGACTGATGGGATATGATCCGGAGTGATCTGATCTGTCCCAATTCTGTAATGAGGGCCTCGGTTATCCCATCCGAAAAATAATCCTTTTCTCTGTCTCCGCAAAGATTTCTAAAGGGGAGAACCGCCAGCGAGCGGAAGGCAGGAAGGTCTTTCTCAGAGGCCTCGGCCAGGTGCAGTTTGTCTTTAATCCAGGTGTCAAGCTCGGTCCTATCAGCAAAAACCCGCCCTCTGGTTGTCTCTTCGAAGCGGTGAACTGGAAGGCCGAATTCGCTCTCCCAGCGCTGGCAGGTCTTAATGGAGTGCTTAAGGTAATCCGAGATTTGCTTCCAGGATTCGAGAATCCTTTTTTCTTCCATCCTCGTTAGCGAAGGTTTTATAACCTGCCCAAGAACCAGAAAATGTCCTAAATGCCTTGCGGAGAAGACAATCCTATCCCCTGGAACCTCCTTATAAATGGACTTTACTTATGCCTCAACCAAGAGCCTTATGTCAAATGGTTTTTTGAGAAGACCCAGGAGGGGTTTCTTAGGACTGCTGTTTTGAGGAAACCCAAGATTCCCTGTATGAGCAGAAGCCTCTTGAAAGGGGTAGATCACTTCAGCGGAAACCCCGTTAGAATAGAGTGTGGGGCGGTTTCGGGCAGGTCAAAGTGCGTCAAAGTACGTCAAAATGCGTCATTTCTGGAGTGTCCATTGACAATGTTTCTTTATGCCCCTACTTAAAAAATAAGCAACAGGAAAAGAGGCAGATACGCTTTCCTGCCGCGCATCAAGGTTGTGTTCTAAGCCAGCCTTGCATATAGCTCTTTTTCTTTAGCCAAGGGGAGGGGCCATGTTAGACCAGAAGAACTTTCAATCGAAGAAAAAACTTTATAGTGTCAGGTTTTTTGTCTTTACGTGTATCGTTGTGCTGCTGGCCGTCCTGGGGTCAAAATCCCAATCCCAAGTAATTTTCCAGAGGCCATCTGCAGATTTCCGGATCGCCAATCTTGTCCACCTGGAAACGGCTAGGTCTGTTGCTTCGGTAAAAGCCCAAGAGGTAATGGGGACCCAAATTGTCGGAAGTGATCCCATATTTTGCAGCAACAGCCAAGGTTTTCTCAATGCTTATATGTTTATTTTTAAGGCCGGGACAGGTACGTTCCCGACAGACCAAGCGATTCTTCAGACCATCAGGAGAGGAGCCGCCTACGAACAGCAGCTCCATGAAGGAGTGGTCCCTGAGGAACTTGCAGCCAAAATTGACCAGAACACAATCCTGAGGAGGCTTAACGCTTTGAAGATTCCGGCTTATCGGCCGGACGGCGAATTATGCGGGATGTACAAAACCCTCGAGCACGAAGAGCTATTGAGGCAGGCCCGGAGGCTGAGGTTTGGGGCCGACGAGTTCTTGACAGTCTATGTGTCTGCCTCTTATGAGAATTTCCCCATCCCCCACTACAAAAAAACTCTCCCCCCTTATTACGCGGCCTATGAGGAAGCCAACGAAGAAGCGGCCAAGTTTCTCGGGCAAAAAACGGCGGCACTATCTAAATACTACTTTTTGGGCGTCCGGGGAGAATTTTTTGAGTTCCAGGATTCGGGAAAAGAGGTGCTTTATGATCCGGTCCAAAATAAGATGATCGCGGATAAAGAGAGATTTCTTAGGCCACGGAAGGGTTCTCCCCTTGCTCCTGCAGAAAAACAGGTGATCTTGAATGCGGTCAACCTGGAATGGCAAAAGGCGATGTCCGGAGTGGCTCAGCTGAAGCCCGATGAAGACTACCGATAAAGCCCGGGAGAGAAAAGATGCCGGCAAAAACCAAAAAAATATGGGTTGGAATTTTATTGCTCTTTCTCCTCATCAGCGCCGCGCGAGCGCAGCATTATGTCGTGGGCGCGGCTGACTATATGAAATCCTTCTTGTGGTACAGGGGGTGCTCACCGACCTCCGCCTCGATGGTCTTGAATTACTGGGACAACCGAGGGAAATCTATGGGGCAATATTTCGGAAGACTCGTCGACCACTGGGCGGAGAATCCCGATAAGGTGGGCTGGCTCGGCGGTGAGATACCCATGTACGTGATTAACCAACTCCACGAAGCGATGGAAACGAACGATGAAGGAGAGACGAGTGATAGTATGATTCACACGGGAATACAACGTGTGACGAATAATTACCACGGCTATAATTTTCAGACGGAATGGATCGTCAGCAATCCACTCCCCGGTTCGCCTGGATATGATTGGTGCTGGAACACGATTAAAAGCGAAATCGATTCCGATAGACCGTTTGTATGGAGTGTCGCTCAACATGATCCTACGAAAGTTGGACATTCCCTGTGCGCCTTTGGATATACGGATTCAAAATATGTCATAACCTACAACACGTGGGATAGCAGCGAGAATTATTGGTATTACAATCAGTATGACAACGGGGGGACAAGTCCACAAACACAAGTCGATAAAGTAATTCCGGGCGGTGGTGGAAACAGCGATATTATGTTCTGCAGTCCTTACCCCTACCAGAACATTGACGGAGGAAAGCCCTGCGAAATTGAATGGTATCAGTATGGAACGACAATTTCGAAAGTGAATATATTTTTTACCACCTACGAGGAGGGTGACTGGCAATTCATAGGTTCAAAATCTTCAAGCGAGGGATTCAATACCTTTATTTGGGATGTACCCAACGCGCAAATAAATAGCCCCAGATTCAGGATAGAAGCTTTTAATTCTTCAGAAACGTATATTGCAGGAGACGGGATGAGGTATACCTGCAAAATCACGTGCTCCTCCCCGTTTCTGCCAAAATATTACTACCCAAGCTATCCCTCCGCGGATTGCGATGGGAATTTTACTGTCAGCTGGGACACGATTTCTTTTGCCAGTTCCTATAATCTGCAGAGAGCAACTGACCCGGATTTCCAGAATCGAACTACGGTCTACACAGGCAGCGCAACATCATGGAATCAAACAGCATTGGCAGCAGGAACCTACTATTTCAGGGTTGCAGCGACGAATAACTGCATGAGCGGGTTATGGACGGCCTATGGAACTGGTGGCGCGATCCAGGTTGGGGGGACTGGGATTCCCACGGACTTCAATGTCCCCTTGGGGGATTGCGACGGGGACATCACGGTCAGCTGGAGCGCGGTCGGGGACGCCACCTCGTACGAGCTCCAGGGCGCGCTCGATTCGGCATTCCATAACGCGGTGACCCTTTATCAGGGGCCCAATACGTATCATCGATTCACAGGGGTCCCCTCGGGCTATGCGTATTATCTTCGTGTCCGGGCCTATTCGCCCTGCGGAGGCTGGGGCGGCTGGAGAACCCGCGGACCCATCCGGGTCGGGACTCCCCCAGCGCCGAGGAGCATCTCTTATCCCACGCTATCCTGCATCGATAATTTTGCCATAAGCTGGGATTATGTCCGGGAGGCGACGAGCTACGAGCTTCAAAGGGCCCCGGATTCCTTATTCCACAGCGTAACCCAACTTTATTCCGGACCCGCCACGACCTGGTATCAAACCGGATTGCTCAGCGGGACCTACTATTATCGGGTTCGTGCCATTTCGAGTTGCGGCCCGAGCGCCTATCGAACCGGCTCGATGCTGACCGTGACCTTATATCTCGGCACTCCGAGCGAGATCCGCTATCCATATGCGCTTAGCGGCGGAACTTTCGCCATCAATTGGGATCCGGTGAATCTGGCCTCAACCTATGAACTTCGAAGAAGGACTTCGCAATCCTTTGATTTTCCTGAAACTACTGTTTACACAGGGCCATCCCCATCATATGAGGAGACGGGGTTAGCGGCGGGAACCTACTGGTATCGGGTTAGGGCTTTCAACGACTGCACCACGGGCAGCTGGCTCATGGGCCACGGCGTTACGGTCCAAATCAGCGGCACGGCTTATCTCATTCCTTTTGGTGCCCTGAATAATGGAAACATCAATATCGGCAACCTCGGGGGCGCGGCCGCCAACGTGACCTGCAAGCTTCTGGACGCAAGCGGCACGCCGGTCAAAGAGAGCACGACGACGATCCCAACTCTTGGAGTCCAAAGGACCTGGGATCTTTTGGGGAATATCTTCAGCTACGGCAAGCCGCTGACCGTAGAAATCACGGCCGACCGGCCTTTGGCCGGCGACAACATCAAGTGGGCAGACCCGCCCTATGATACGGTCGGCGCGGGGTTCACCTGCAGTCCCTTGTCCATGGCCAAGGGGACACTTTTCTATTTCCCCTTCAGCGCATTCGGCCAGTCGCAGGGGTACGCGGCGATCTCGAACACGGCGACGAGCCAGGCCAACTTGACCATCGAGGTCTATGACCAGGCGGGGGCGTTGAAGAAGACCTCCGCCATGACCATCGGGCCCAGAGGCGTGGCCCGGACCTGGGAGGCCGTCCGTAGCATCCAAGCGATTGCCGACCCGGCCCTCATCAAGATCATGGCCGACCAGGAAGTGGTCGTGGAAGCGGTCCGCTGGGAACAGAACAAGCGCGGCTGGGGATTCGCTATACTGCCCGCCGTGACCGGATCCGGGACGAGTTTCCTCATCCCCTTCGGCGCATTGAATAACGGGAATATCAATATGGCCAATATCGGAGGTGCTGAGGCAAACGTGACCCTGCGCATCTGGAATGCCTCAGGACAGAACATCAAGGAGCAGGCGTTCACGATCCCGGCCAAGGGGGTGAAACGGTCCTGGGACGTTATCGGCAATATTTTCGCTTACGGCAAGCCGCTGACGGTGGAAGTTTTAAGCGACCAGGCCCTGGTCGGTGACAACATCAAGTGGGCGAACCCGCCCTATGACACGGTCGGAGCGGGGTTCACCTGCGGGCCGCGGAATCTCATGGCCGGCAAGGTGTTCTATCTTCCGTTCAGCGCGTTTGGCCAGTCGCAGGCCTACGCGGTGGTCTCAAACACGGTGGCGAGCCAGGCCAATTTGACGATCGAGGTCTATGATCAGGCGGGGGCGTTGAAGAAGACCTCGGGCATGACGGTGGGGCCGAAGGGTGTGGCCCGGACCTGGGAGGTCATTGGCAGCATCCAAGCCATTGCCGACCCGGCCCTGATCAAGATCATCTCAGACCAGCTTGTCGTGGTGGAGGCGCTCCGCTGGGAACAAAACAAGCGCGGCTGGGGATTCGCCGTCCTGCCCCTGGCTCAATAACATGTGCGATGACGAAGAGTCTCTTTCCGGCAAAGCGGCTTATCTTTTTTGGAAGGGAGTTCCCAACCCCAACAGTTTTTTTAAAGGGGCTCTAGATTCCGGGCATGAGCCTGAATTTATTAAAGTTAGGGAGACTTTGAGATGAACGCGAATATCAAAAAAATCCTGATGGCGCAACTAGCTTTCCTCTGTCTTAGCTCATATATTTCTGCGACTTTCTATCCGAAGTTGAGCCTGGAAGAGATCGCGCAGACGGCGGACATCATCTTCGTCGGGACGGCCGTCTCCGAATATTCCCGGATTGCTCCTCTCAAGACGATGATATTCACAGACGTCATCTTCGAACGGATCACCGTCATCCACGCCAAGGAGAGCTCCCTCCAGAAAAACGGGAGGAACGTGGTCCTGACATTTGCGGGAGGAGAATACGAGGGAATCCAAGTCGAAATGGGCGGACGGCCGAGGTTCCAGATCGGAGAAAGATATCTCATATTCGCTTTTGATGACGGGGAGACGCGGATCAGCCCGATTATCGGGGGAACTCAAGGATTATTCAAGATCTCTCAAGACATGCAGACGTTTGAGCAATATATCTTGTCCCCGGGAAACAAAGTCCTTCTGGGGATGAGTGACAAAGGCCTTCGCTTCAGCCGGGACGGGGCGGCGGCTATAAAAGGGAAAACCATTGTCGCCAACGGCAACCCATCTCAGGAATTCATCTACGACGTGTTGCCCACCCCAACGGACGAAAAGTTCTCGGTTCGGCCGACCGATTTGCGAGCGTCTGAGCGTGGCGGGTCTCCAGTCACTTTAAATCAGTTCGTCGCGCATATCAGGAATACGGCTCTTGCTACGCCCCTCCTTGAGAAAAAAATGCGGTTCGGCAATAGTGGAGTTTTTATCTCGCGCGATTGGAAATCTGGAGAAATTGTGGAGGCGCCCTTGGTCAACCTGCGATCAATCATGAAAAGTCCAGTACCCATAATTCAAGGCGCCGGCCAAACCGATTCTTTTGCCCCACAAACTCAATTGACCACCCTGGGTACTCCGTATGGCGTGTGCGGCTACCAGAAGCTCCCGATCGTGATGGAACAAGTTCCGTCAAGCTGGTGGGAGTGGAGCGTCAATAATTCTAGCATGGTGATGTGGAATCGTTTTATAGATATGTATCGCTATACCGATAGTGACGGCACATATGCGTGGTATAACGGACAAAGCGAATTCGCCGGCTATGTGGACAACGATAGCATCCGCTTCAATTATCTTACAAGTTGGGACGGATCAGTGGCGATGGTCAAGGATGTCTCATCGCCAAACTGCGGAAGAATTTATGAGTCGGATATTCTATGGAACCCCGCCTATAGCTTCACAACGGACAGGACGCTGGCTGATCGCAAAGATACATACTACCTTCCTTATGTTGATATGCACGAACTCGGACACACTTGGGGATATCAATCGGGAGTTTACTCAGATTATGCTGGAAATTATGACTACGATCATCCCTCAATCATGCAGGGTCAGCTAAAATGGGAACGGGGAGACGAACTTCACGCTGTGGATGCCGCTTTTATCCGATATAACTACCAGGAGCAAACAGCCCCGCTCAATATCAAGGACGTCGGCGTTGAGACTTACTACATGAGCGGCGGGATTCATAAGGCAGAACTTAATGGGGCTTCCATTGCCGAAGTCGGGCGAGGACAGAGCCTCACCGTTTCGGGTATCACCGTCGAGAACATGAGCCTCCATGAAGTGAGCTATCTCTATATAAGGATGTTCCTTTTCCAAGATGCCGAACACCAATACCAGGTCGGTGAATGGTATTGGCCCACATTTCCGTCTACGGTATATGCCGTGAATGATTTTACGGGCTATGTTCCATATTCCGTGCCCTTGGGTGAATATAGGGTCCGATTCGTCGTGACTGTAGATACGAATAACCTGGATGATCTTCCAGGCAATAATGACGCATTTTTATTCGATTGTACCGCCAGGATCTGCGATGCCCCCGCAACTCCTAAAATCATCAGCTATCCCGAGCACGCATGTTTTTTTCAGGATTATGTCGTGAGCTGGAGCTCGGTCCCGACGGCTGATTTTTACGAGGTTGAACGTGCGCTGGATCCCGATTTTACTGTCGAAAGAACTTTTATTTATTCGGGCTGGGACACTCAAACGACAAACTACGCCTCCACGTCCATGTCTGTGAACTGCTATTATCGGGTTCGGGGATATAACGATTATGGATTTGGGCCTTGGAATACGGGAGGGCCGATCCGATGGAACAAGCCCGATCCGCCGCAGGCGATCAACCACACCAGCGTCATTTGCGCGGGGACGCACACCGTGGGCTGGCCCCCTTCGACCGGCGCTACCACCTATGAACTCCAAGCATCCATCTATTCCGACTTTAGAATCGCCGCAACTATCTACACGGGCCCAAATACCACGTTCACCCAATCCGGCATCCCCGCAGGAACATTTTATCTTCGCGTCAGCGCATCCAATAGCTGTGGAACCAGCGCCTGGACCAGGAGCGGCCCCATTCGGGCCTATGATCAGGCCAGGCTTCGTACACCAAACACCCCCGACCCGGCGGACGGGGCTTCCGGGGTCGTGCTGAACCCGACACTGACGTGGTCCGCCGGTGCGGCCCTCGGCTATGAAGTCTATTTTGGGACGTCCTCGCCTCCGCCCCTCGTCACCTCCTACCCCATCCGAAGCTCCATCTACCAGCCGGGGAATCTCAACATTATGACGACGTACTATTGGAAAATCGTGGCCTTTAACGAATGCGAAACTTTATCCGGACCAGTTTGGAGTTTTACGACAACGGCCACGCCTGTGGTTCCAATCCTGACGACGAGCCCGATCGTTTCCATTACGACGTCGAGCGCTCAGTGTGGCGGCCAGGTGGCATCTGACGGAGGGGCCGCGATTACCGAGAAGGGTGTCTGCTGGAGCGCTTCCGCCAATCCGACCATCGCCAATTCCCATACTCATGATGGATCGGGGGCAGCGGCTTTTGTCAGCGACCTGATCGGGCTAAACCAGGGGACGACCTATTATGTTCGGGCCTACGCCACGAATTCTGTTGGCACCGCGTACGGCAATGAACTCCAGTTCAGGACGCTCATCAGCACGACATTCCTCATCCCGTTCGGCTCGCTGGACAACGGGAATATCGATATCGGAAATATCGGCACTGCGACGGCCAACCTGGTGATCAAAATCTTGAACGGGAGCGGCCAGAACATTAAGGAGCTAAACACAACGCTTCCCCCAAAAGGCGTCAAGAAGTCGTGGGATTTGCTCGGGAATATCTTCGGCTTTGGAAAACCGTTGACCGTGGAAGTCACTGGAGATGAGTTTCTTGCAGCAGATAACATTAAATGGGCGAGCCCGCCTTACGACACCGTCGGGGCCGGATTTACGTGCGGGCCGTCTTCAATGATGAAAGGGCAAGGCTTTGTCCTGCCCTTCAGCGCTTTCGGACAATCCAACGGCTACGCGGTCATCTCCAACGCGACATCGAATACCGCCAACATCACGGTCAGGGTTTACGACCAAAACGGAGTCCTGAAGAAGTCCGCATCCAAAGCGCTCCCGTCACGGGGCGTCATGCGGACGTGGGAAATGATCGGGAGCATCCAGGCGATCGCCGATCCGGCCAGCTTGACGATAGACTCGGACCAAGAGATCGTCGTGGAAGCGGTCCGCTGGGAACTCAATAAAAGGGGTTGGGGGTTTGCGATCTTCCCAGGTCCAATCGGAGGAGGAACGGATTTCCTCATCCCCTTCGGCTGCTTGGAGAACGGCAATCTGAATTTATCAAACATGAATAGCTATGCGGCTTCCGTAAGGCTGCGGGTTCTTAATTCTGGCGGCGCTGTCGTCAAGGAACAGTCATTCTCGATTCCAATAAAGGGAATCAAGAGGAGCTGGGATATCATAGGGAATATCTACGGCTATGGAAAGCCTGTCACCGTTGAAGTATCGAGCCTTCCTGTTACCATAGGAAGAGGCCAAAACGTCGCCCTGCCATTGACCATTGATAATATCAAATGGGCGAATCCTCCTTATGATACGGTCGGA
>Ga0315268_10005988_pt1 | contig 12985 bp, 12 predicted proteins | sample C1_top_MG_FD_204535 | JGI IMG/M metagenome (GOLD analysis project Ga0315268, IMG submission 204535) | Sediment microbial communities from Yellowstone Lake, YNP, Wyoming, USA - C1_top | ecosystem: Environmental > Aquatic > Freshwater > Lake > Sediment | place: USA: Wyoming | collected 2017-08-01 | reverse complement strand
AAGGTTTCTTAAAGGGTCACGTAGCGACCCTGCATTCCGGTAAAAGTCTCGGCTACGTGGAAGGGCTGGGTGAGGAATTTTTGAAGGCGTCTGGCCCTGGTAACGACGGTCCGGTCTTCTTCGGAAAGCTCTTCCAATCCCAGAATGGCGATCAAATCCTGCAGGTTTTTGTATCTTTCAAGATTCATCTTGACTTTACGGGCAACTTCGCAATGTCTCTCCCCTACAATCCACGGCTCCAGAATTTGAGAGTTTGAGGCAAGGGGATCGAGGGCAGGATAAAGTCCCAGTTCGGCAACCTTTCTTGACAAAACTACCATAGCATCAAGATGGGTAAAGACCGAAGCAGGGCCAGGGTCAGCCAAATCGTCGGCAGGAACGTAAACAGCCTGGACCGAGGTAATTGCACCGCGGGCGGTTGAAGCGATCCGCTCCTGCAAAGCCCCCATTTCAGTAAAGAGTGTTGGCTGGTAACCGACTTCAGAAGGTACGCGGGCGCGCAGCAGGGATATTTCCAGTCCGGCCTGAACATATCGGAAGACATTATCCAAAAAGAGAAGAACATCCTGCCTGGCCTCGTCTCTAAAGTACTCGGCCATGGTCAGGGCAGTAAAAGGAACACGGAAACGGACTCCGGGAGACTCGTTCATCTGACCATAAACAAGAATCGCCTTGTTTAAAACGTCAGAATTATACATTTCATGCCACAGATCATTTCCCTCTCTGGTTCGCTCTCCAATGCCGCCGAAAATCGAGACACCGGAATGTTCCATAGCCACGTTTCGGATCAATTCCATGATGATAACGGTTTTCCCGACACCGGCTCCTCCGAAGAGACCGACTTTACCGCCGCGGGGAAAAGGTGTAATAAGATCGACTACCTTGATTCCAGTTTCAAAGACCTGCGGGAAGGTCTCCAATTTAGCATACGGTATCGGTGGTTTATAAATAGGCTCATACTGATCGGATTTGACCGGCCCTCGCTCATCTATGGTCTCTCCAAGAATGTTGAACATTCGCCCAAGAACCTGTGGACCGACAGGGACACAAATAGGTGCGCCCGTATCATAGACCTTTGAATCCCTTGGCAGACCATCATTGTAATCCAAAGCAACGCAGCGTACCACCCCTTGACCCATGAGTTGGACAGCTTCCATTGGCAGCCCTGTTTGAGGGTCATCTACCCTGAGCAAGTTATTTATCTCCGGCATCTTACCGGAAAATTTCACGTCAACAACCGGCCCCAATACCTGGATTACTCTGCCAATGGACTCGCCGTTTCCCCCAGTGGCCTTTTTGACTTTATCTAATTTTTTCCTCAGATCTGAGGAAATAGTATCATCCATATCCTTTGGCATGGAAATGAAATCCTCCTTAAGGCTGCATGACAGCTCTTTAACACCAAAATCATCCAAAAAAGTTAAAATAAGCCGCTACTGGCTTTCTTGGCTGCCTCCAGTTCAATTACGTTAGCTGCGCTGAGAATTCCCAGCAAGTCCAGGGTTATTAAATCCCTGCGCATCTTGTTATAATTGACTCTCAATCCCCGCAAGGTGTCCTCCGCCCGATCGGAAGCCTCTTCCATAGCCATCATTCGAGCGCCCTGTTCACTGGCATAAGATTCGAGCAGCATATCGAAGACCTGAATCCGGAAGTAAGTCGGGATGAGTTCTTTCAAGATGGAAATGGGGTCCGGTTCATAGATCCAGTCCTCAAAGGACTGAAACGTACCGGGGGCAGCCATGATATTAAAATTCAAGGGAAGCATTCTTAAAACAGTCGGTTCCCGCTTGACCGGGCTGTAGAATTTCGTATACGCACAATATATCTCTTTAACTTTATCATCATTAAAGTAGTTCATCATAGTTATTAATAACTTGATGGCGTCGTTAATCGATACTCCTTCATCCGACCATTTTTCCATACCAAGGATGGGAATTTTCGTTTTCCGCCGAAAGAATTCTTCGCTTTTGATCCCTTTGCAGAAAACAGCACAGTGCTGTCCCTTTTCCTCTATCTCCTCGATTTTTTCCTGTGCCAGGCGGCCGATCTGGCCGTTATAACCTCCGCACATTCCAATATCGGAGCCAATAACCACAAAAATAGTTCTCCCTTCATCCGCTTTTGTTTTGAACAATGGGGAAACCTCTGAGATTTTATCCCCAAATTCAGTAACATAATAGGATTGGACAAGAACAATCTCCCTCATCTTCTCGGCATAGGCCCGCAGTGAGGCAGCCTTATTTCTCGATCGGGCTAACTTCGCGGCAGCAACGGTAGACATGGTCTGGGTCGTTGCCTTGATATTTTCCACACTATTAATGTGCTGTTTTAATTCGATCAATTTTTGTGACATGGTATCCTTCTTGTCTCACCTATTTCACGCGAAATCTCCTCTTAAGTCATGGAAAAAATATTCCTGAAATCCGTGATCGCTTTCTTCAATAGTCCTTCAATTTCTTGATTAATATCCTTTAACTGAAGAATCTTGGAGAATATTTCAGGTGCATTCTGGCGAATATAGGTAACAAATTCTTTTTCAAAAGCACTCATTCTCTTGACCGGGATATCATCCACGAAACCATTGACAACCGCATAAATAACGGCCACCTGCTCTTCTACCGGCATCGGGGAGTATTGGATCTGTTTGAGAAGATCCCGTCCACGCTCACCACGGGCCAATTGGGCCTTGGTAGCCTCATCCAGTTCAGCTCCGAACTTTACGAAAGCAGCCATTTCATGGTACTGTGACAAATCAACGCGCATACGGCCTGCGACTTTTTTCATGGCCTTTAATTGGGCGGCACCACCGACACGGGATACCGATAGCCCTACGTTAATGGCAGGTCGAAAACCCGTATTGAACAACTCATTCTGAAGGTAGATCTGGCCGTCAGTGATCGAGATAACGTTTGTGGAAATATAGGCAGTAACATCCCCGCCCAGCGTTTCGATAATGGGGAGTGCGGTCAATGAGCCGCCTCCTAAATCGTCACGCAGTTTGGCTGCTCTTTCCAGAAGCCGTGAATGGATGTAAAAAATATCTCCCGGATAAGCCTCTCGTCCGATTGGCCTCTTCAGCAAAGCTGACATTTCCCGGTAGGATATAGCATGTTTTGAAAGGTCATCGTAGATGACCAATGCATGCCTGCCCTGCTCCATAAACTCTTCTCCAATGGCGCAGGCAGTATAAGGGGCTAAAAATCGAAAAGCTGTCTGCTCATTCGACAAAGCCGCTACAATAATCGTATGCTTCAGGGCACCTTCTTTTTGCAGCACGTGAACCACCTTGGCTACTGCCGCAGCTTTTTGCCCTATGGCGCAATAGATACAGATCAAATCGGAATTCTTTTGATTGATAATGGTATCTACGGCCAGAGCGGTCTTGCCGATTTTTCTGTCTCCGATAATCAGCTCACGCTGTCCCCGTCCAATCGGGACCAAAGCGTCGATGGCTTTCAGTCCGGTCTGGACCGGCTCGCAAACCGATTTACGGATCATAACTCCTGGGGCTTTTCTTTCGATTAATCGAAATTTGTTAGACTCGACCTTTCCTTTACCATCAATCGGCATGGCCAGGGCATTGACAATTCTGCCGATCATTCCATCTCCGACAGGAACCTGCATCAATTTGCCTGTACAGGTTACCCTGCTTCCTTCAGGAATTTCTTCCTCAGGGGTGAGCAGAATACATCCTACACTGTTACGCTCCAGGTTAAAGGCCATGCCATAGCCACCATTTTCAAACTGAACCACCTCGTTATATCCAACTTTCCCCAAACCGGACACTCGGGCGATGGCGTCTCCAACTTCCAACACCACGCCTTCCCGTCCGATATCATCTACTTTGAATGTTGGCTCTGTTACCTCGATAAGGTGTCTGATCTGACTCGTTACATCATCTACCTTGGATACATCGATCCCTTCCCGCAGCATTCGCAGTTTTGTCTCAAGGTCATCAGCAAAAGAATGCCGAATATCCAGGTTAATCTTCAAGTCTTCGGTCAGGAACAAAACACTCCCTTCCTGTTTTGAATCCTCGAAAACCCGAATAGTGATTTTGCGGTCAGCGAGATCAGACAGCTTCCCTTCCAGGTTGTCAACAAAGCTGCTATTGAGGGGAATAGAGGTGAGAAGGACCAGCGGTAATTTACATTCGGAGAGAACCTCTTTTAAATCCTGCTGCAAAATATCTTTCATAACCTTAGCCTTCCTTAATGACTCCTTCTTCAAGAGTTCACTGCTCTTGAATTGAAAAGTTAGTTAGTCATTCCCCCTCGGAGGTAAGACTGTTTAAGGCTCTGCCCAACGGCACTTTCAATTAATGCTTTCTGATGATCCTCATTAATCGATCCGTACATGACTTTTCTGGAAGCTAAGGATACTAAATCAATCAACATAGCATGCATTTCCCGACGAATCTCTTCTTTTTCACGCTCAATGCCCGCCTTTGCTTCCTGAGCAATCCTGCTCGCCTCGGCCTTAGCCTGCACAATGAGCGCATCTGCATTTTCCTGAGCCTTTTTCCGAATTACATCCCCATCCTGTCTGGCCTTGAGAATAATCGTTTCCCCCGTCTCTCTCGATTTAGCCACTTCAGCTCTCGCTTCATCTGCCTTAGCCAGTTCAGCGGCAACTTTAGCCTTTCTCTCTTCCAGGGTATTCATGACCGGCTTAAAGAAAAGTTTTTTCATAATAATCAAGAGCACTAAAAAATTAATTATGCTAAATATGAACTTGAAAAAGCTAAATCCTAGCATTAGTGTCCACCTTATAAGAGTATAGAAAATAAGAAAGTAACTTCTTTATCCTTCACTTAATGAATGGGTTTCCGAAGAGAAGAATCAAGGAAATCAGCAAGCAGTAAATGGCCTGAGCTTCAATGAGAGCCATACCGATGAGCATGGTAGTAAAGGTTCTTCCGGCCATCTCTGGTTGTCTGGTAATGCCTTCCAGTGCCGCCATTCCAATCTTTGCCATACCCAATGCCGCTCCAGCAGCCCCAATAGCTATAGGAATTACAGAACTAAAGGTTGAGACCATTTTCAACATGGTTAAGCTATCCATGACGTTTCATACCTCCATGATATTAGAGTTAATAAGTTGATGTGTACTGTTACTTCTTTCTTACTGCTCTGCTTATTTATTGCTGCTTCTTTTATTTTACGTATGAATTGCATATTTTACGTATGAATCGCAGCTTCTTCTTTCAGATAAAAAGCAACTAACATGCAAAACACGACTGTTTGGATTATGGTCACCAGAATATCGATGATCAGAATAAGCAATGGGATAAAGAGCGGGATTACCATTTGCCATGTCCCCGTGGCCAACTGAGAAACCATGGCATATACCGTATGTTCTCCGAAGATATTCCCGAAAAGTCGAAAAGAGAGCGACAACAGCCTGGCAGCGTTATCCATTACATGCAGAAATATCAACAGGCATACGATGATTTTCATCAAAGATAAATACAGGAAGCCGCTCAGTTTTTTAAAAAAGCCGGCATTTTCTTCAGACTCAGCTTTTTCAGACAATTCCGGATAGGGGTTAATCCAGTCTTTCAGGTACTTTTTGGGGCCTTTCAGTTTAATACTGAGAATATGAATACCGACAATAGAGACGAAGGCCAGCGCTGCAGTCGTACTTAAGTCTCCGGTGGGACAATGAGTGAACGGGATAAGAAGAAAGGTGTTTGAGATTAAAATAAAAAGGAAAAATGCTCCGATAATAGGCAACAGCAAGGGCATCAGATCCTTGCCAAACTCAGGCTCAAACATGTTGAGTAAAAACTCGACTACAGACTCAGCCACATTCTGAAGACTTCCTGGAACCCCCCATGTTCTTTTCCCCAGGGCGATTATCGCAAATAGAGCCAATCCCCCTGTTACGATAAGGGTCCAGCAGACTAATTCCCCACTACTGAGAAGATGAATACTTTCTCCCATGCACCCCTCCTAACCGCTTAATAATCACACACATTAACCACGTAAAATGATACAACTTACCTAGTAATAGCGACACGCATGAACAATATATCACCCAAAATAAGATTTTTAATGATAGTATACTTGCAAATCAATCTGTAATTACGCTGTAATTACTATCTTAAAATTTATGACTCCTTTCTTTAAGAGAATAGCAGATAGTCAGACAAATTTCAATTAAAATTCGGGTAGAATAACGTAAAAAATACACAATTTGCTGGGGAATCGTGATCGAGAATGATTTTTTAAATTTTTATTTGCAAGATTATATCATTGTGAATTTTAAGCTGTCAAGTACGAATTTAGGATATTGTTCATAAGGTCTTTCATCATAAGTTTCGATATAAATTTCTATCCAGTTGATTCAGTCTCCTTTTCATAATTTTATAATGAATGGCTAATTATCGGCAGATTTAAGGGTTTATCATGCACCTGGCCTGGATTTTCATGAACTTCAGACAATCGGCATCCTGAAGATTTCGGTTTTGTATAAATTGTGTGTTTATGCCTTGACATCTACGGTGTATTATTATAAATTAATTGCAAAGTTTCATACTGTTAAGGTCAATGTCCTGAAGAAAATCGAAAAATGAAAACAAAAAAATGAAAGATGGATACGATCTCAGCCACCTGGAAAAGGAATGGAGTCAGAGGAACTTCGATCTCTTTCCTTATGTAGAAGGACTCTTCAGTCTGATGCGCTCAAGAGAGGGTAACCTTGAAAAGACAGAAAGCAGGCTGCGCAGGTCCTCTGCGGCTACCATCGTTCAATTCCTCGGCTCTGATGATAAAGATGTTTCTCTCATCGCCAAAAGGCTGATCCAGGAGCATCAGGACCAGCCGCTTATCACTGCCATCCTGCTCTACAGCCTGACTAAAGTGACCAAACGGGGCTATGCCGGCAGGGTCGGCGATTGCCTGGCAGGCTGCCTGCAGCCTGCGCCAGGACTTGGATATTTTTTTCAATTCCTTCGTCAGTTTCCTGAGATTAAGGCCAGAGGCCAGGAATTTTTTCAACATTTCTGGCTTACCGGAACAGAATCACTCATGAGCGAAACAGAACCGATCGAAAGTGGAGCGGAATCGATCGTGATCGAAACAGAACCAATCGAAAGTGGTGTAGAATCGATCGTGAGCGCTGATCCCGTGGAGACGTTTTTCGGTGCTCTGTTCCAGGCTATCCGGGAAGACCTGGAGAAATCGATCCCCTGCCTGGAAGAAATCTCTTCCCTGCCGGAACTTCTTTTGCTGAAAGAGGATCTGGCCCCTGCTCTTCGGGTCTATTACCTGGTTGAAACACGGGCTGAGATAAGAATGATTTTTGACCAGGGACTGAGAGAATTTGGCCAGCACATCAGGAGCCTCCATAAACTGATCTCATTTGAATCGCATACTTATCTTAAAGAGGTGCTTCCTGTGGTTATTGCCTTCATTGGCTTGCTGCGGCTTGAGAATGACCGCCGGCACCTGGACCGGATACTGTCTAAGATAGCGGAATCCGACTATACCAAACCACTTGCGACTCATCTGGAAATCCTCCTTGAAAGGGTCATCTCTCTCTTGGAGGACCCGACAAAATATGCCTACGAAAACCTTCCTCATGACTTGTTTTTCTAACATGACCATGTTCAATTCCTCTGCATACCTATGGACAACGAGACAACGATTGGAACTATCATGAATCAGCATCAGGATACGAATAAAGGGTCGCGATATATTACTGAAGTTATAATCGAGCGCTTCAAAGCGGCCTTTAAACCAGGGCCGATTCCGCTGAAGCCCTTTAATGTTATTATCGGGCGTAACGGCAGCGGGAAAAGCACACTCATTGAGGCACTGCAGTGGCTCGATACCACCATACGAAGAGATGCCCGTGAGGCGTGCGACCGTTATTACGGGCTCCACGATTTGATCAACCTTCGCTCTCGCACGGTAGTGCCTTACTTCCAATTAACCCTGCGTTGGTCTGAGGAAGAGATGAGTCCTCCTGTAGGCTACCGGGTAAAAGTAGAAGAGGGGGAAAATGGATCTCCCTTTATTGCTGAAGAAGAGCTGGTTACCCTTCAAGAAAGCGGGCGTACTGAACATACCTACGTAAGCACGGAAAGTAAAGGAAAGCGTGTGGTATCACCACCGGAAGATATGGGTTTGGAAATACCATTTAAAGAGCCCGATATGCTATCTCTTGCCCTGGCTGCAATTTTTCACGATAGCAGTAGTTCTCCGATTGACTTTCTTCAAAGCTTTTGGTCCAGTGCCGTGTTCCTGCGCCTTAGCCCTAGTCGGTTGGCTCTTGGCTCTCCAGCCACCAGGAAATCATTCGAACCTCTCCTGGATGAAGAGGGGCAAAACTTGCCCGCACTTCTCAGTGAACTGACTCAGGATCAAAGGGAGGAACTGGTTAACAATATTCAGGGAATAATGCCTGATATCGAGAATGTCGAGGTGTCGAAGGCTGAACAGGGACGAGATACCCGCGTGCACTATAGCCTTCTGGAGCGTATGCCCTTTAGAGGGCGAGGGGGGCGCAGTCAATTTCCCATTCCTGCCTGGATGCTGTCTGAGGGGACGCGGAGAATTATAGCCATTCTGGCCTTACTCTCTCACGCCCCCCCGCCGTCATTACTTTGTATCGAGGAGATCGAAAATGGCCTTGATCCCTGGACAATAATATCAGTTCTCAAGCATCTTCAGTCTGCGGCGGATCGCGGCACACAGGTAGTGCTCACTACCCATTCTCCCTGGCTGCTCGATCATGTTGAGCTTGATACGATACTCCACGTCCGCAGAGCCGAAGGAGACACTAAATATGAGCAGTTCTCTTCACGGCCTGAGATTCAAGGTTTTTTCCCTTCAATTCCTCCGGGCACAAGATACGTCAGTGAAGGCTGAGTGATGAGGCAATTACGGATAGCCTTATTTGTCGAAGGGAGTATCAGTCCTCCTCAATCGCGCGGCGATCCTGCCTTGAATCGTATCTGGAACGAGGTCTTGGGGTCTGAGTTAAACCTTCATCCATTTTGTTCGATCGTCCCGATATCCAAGAAGCATCTGGTAGCTATGGATCCTCGTAACCCGCCTATGAGCGGAAGTCAGGAACCGTTAGACTACCTGATGGCCAGGAAGTTGGAAATAGCCAGGAGGTTAAAACAAGATCCTTTCGATGTTGCAGTTGTTGCCTGGGACCTTGTTCCTGCATGGAATCCTGAAGGTCCGTATTGTCGCTGGACGGAAACAGTTGACTTATACCGCTTCCTGGCAGTTTCACAAGTGCTGCCTGATATATGGAAAAATCAGGCCCGAAGGAGATTGCAGGAACTTGAAGGCCGCCATCAGCCGAGCGCGCGGATGAGCCTGCCTCCATTAAAACAGGGGATGGTATTGGCAGTCTGCATGGAACCAATGTTTGAAGCTCTCCTGGTTCAGGATGAAGGAGCGGTAAAAAGAGCGTTGCAGGTTTCGGAAACTCCGCGGGGTTGGCCAAGACAGGGTTGGGGTGACTGCCGCGAGCGCCATCCGGACAGGAGGATTCTGATGCCTGCGATTGCTGCTATTCAAAGTATCAAGCCCAGGCTTCGTTGTGTCAAGCACATTCGAGGTGACATGAGAACAAAGAAAGATGAGTGGGGGGAATATATCCTCCGCAGACTTTTCGGTGATCCAAAGGCCCGCGCCAGTGTCCTCCAGCATCCCCTGCCTGCTCGCCTCGTTGAACTCCTCTCTCGAAGTGAAGATAGATAGCTTTTGTAAAAGAGATAACCGAGGGAGAAACTCCCATATTCCGCGTGAGCAACACCCATATTCCATAATAGGACGGGTAATGTATTACCTTGACAGATCCAATTGATAATGCTATATTTCTAAATCCTGTATAAGATCAATAAGATCCAAGCATCCTGATGGATTTGAGATATTTCTTGCGGATTTGAGTTCTTGCTTCAGGAGATTCAAGAGCTTCAACAAGAGATTGAAGAGCTTCAACAAGGCTTAAGTTTAATTATGCTGAATAACAAAGAGATGAAATTACTGGAAAGGAAATTTTACCGTCAGCAAAAAATTTATTTTTTCCCATTGGCTAATGCCTATAGGGAGCGAAATAATCTCGATAAATGCATAAGCCTGTTTCGGCAGGGGATCTGTGTATTTCCGCAGTACTGGGCTGCCCGAGTTGCACTTGGCCGTGCTCTCATGGAAAGAGGCGATCTTGATGAGGCATTGGAGGAACTAGAAGCGGCAGTTGATCAGGTTCCGGAAAATCTCCTTCTCCACAGGCTATTGGCTTTAATTTATTTTAAAAAAGGGAAACTATTAAAATCCGCCACTTACTGCCGGTTGGTTTTATTCATGGTTCCTGACGATAGAGAATGCCTTTTCATCATGGATGAGATTTCAAAAATGCAGGCCAGGGGATCTCAAACAGAGTCCATAATTGAAGAGACGAAAAGGTTCTCCCCTGAACAATGGCAGCCTGAACGTGGGCAACCTGGACGTGGGCAACCTGGACGGGCGCAAAAGGAACAGGCACTGAAGGAACAGGCACAGAAGGAACAAGGAGAGCAGCCTGAACGTGCGCAGCAAAAACAGACGCAGAAGGAACAAACACAGCAGGCTGAACGAGTGCAGAAGGAACTGGCACCGCAGACTGAACAAGTGAAGAAGACGAAGAAGAAGGAACAGGAAGAACAGGCGCAGGGGGAAATCGTTACCCCGACAATTGCAGAGCTGTATTTATCTCAGGGGTTTGCGGAAAAAGCTCTTGAGCTTTATCAAAAGTTATTGATCCGGCAGCCGGACCGCACAGAGTGGAGGGAACGGATACATTCCATTCAGAAGGAGAGAGGAATAGAGATTCGCGAATCAAAGGACAACGGCCCTGGTGAGGAAAGACCCAGCGTGGAAGGGTCTGGCGGGGAACATCGCGAGGACCCTGCCGAGATATTGCGGCAGTTGGAAGCCTGGCTGGAACATATTGAAAAACCCAGGGGAAATTGACCGTATCAAGGCGTATGGCAAGATTATTGCCAGGTATATTGCAATGTTTGTTGTACTTTGTTGTACGGAGTATAGAGTAAGTAATCAGATGTATTGTAAGTAATCAGGTGTATTGAATGATTAATCAGGTGTATCGAATGGCTAACTATGCCGTCATTGATTATGCAGATAAATATCAAAAAGTTTTAAGTAAGTTCAATGAGAAAAAGATAGATGCTTTTTTGGTAACGAATCCGGTTAACCATCGGTATCTGACCGGACTTATTCTGAGCGATGCAGAACTTGTCCTGACACCTTCTCAAAGCGCACTGTTTGTTGATTCGCGTTACCTTCTGGATGCCCGGCAAAGGAGCATTCCTTTTCCCGTAGAGGTAATTCAATTTAAAGATAAATATAAAGAGATTCCGGTTTGGCTCGAAAGTCACGGTCTTGGCCGGATCGGTATCGAATCCAATTGCGTTTCCTACCATATATTTTTAAAGTGGCAGGAAAAAATATCCGGCCAATTGGTCCCTTGTGAAGACCTGATTGAACAAGTTCGGACATATAAAGATGCTGCAGAGATTCAGCTTATCCAGAAGTCAATTGATATTCTTGCCAGAGTTACGAAAAGAATTCCAGACATATTAAGCGGTTATACGCAAATTACCGAAAAAGATGTTAGCCTGGAAATTGAGTATCTGATGAAAAAAGAGGGAGCAGAGCGAACAGCTTTCGACCTTATTGTTGCTTCAGGCGAGAGGGCGGCCATGCCTCATGCTGTACCCACTGGCGAAAAATTCAAAGCCGGGGAGTCGGTGCTCATAGACTATGGGGCTGTTTTCGAAGGATATCATTCTGACTTGACCCGCACTTTTTGTCTGGGAGAGGAGGCGGAAGAGGTAAGGAGATTGTTTCAAATTTTGAAATCGGCTCAAGAGGCGGCCATTGAGCAGGTCAAGCCTGGAAGTATGGCTAAAGATATCGATGCGAGGGCAAGGGGAGTTATCGAGAGAGCAGGGTATGGTCCATTTTTCGGTCATGGCACCGGACATGGCGTTGGGATGGAAATCCATGAGCTTCCCCGGATTGCCCCCACCAGTGAGGCTGTACTGGAGGAGGGAATGGTCTTTACCATAGAGCCGGGGATCTATTTACCCGGTCGCCTTGGAATGCGGCTTGAGGATATGGTATTGGTTACCCGACAGGGCTGTCGAGTCCTTAGTGAGGCTATACCGAAAGAAGTGACGCTGGTGGTTTAGGGCAAAGGTGATTTGAGGACCCGGTTCCTCATGGGTATGAAACTGGACCGACAGCAGGTGAGATGAGAATAATAGGTGAGATAATTAAGACAGGCAGTGGGAGCAGCATATAACCTAAGACCTTATAGCAAAATAGAGAAAAATGGATATTCAAAAAATTGATCAAATTTTAAACCTGATTGAAAAAACGAGTTTCATCGAGGTTGAAGTAGAACAGGACGGTCTTCGTATCAGAGCACGTAAGGGGGCCTTATCATCATCCTCGCTGAAGGTGGAAGCAAAACCGGAGGTTGAGGTGAAGGCTGCATGTCAAAGCGTGCCGGAAGAAAAGAACGACAAACGTGTCATAAGCCGATCTCCACTGGTTGGTACCTTCTATCGGGCTCCATCACCCAATGCTCCTCCTTTTGTTGAGGTAGGGGATTTGGTTAAGAAGGGGCAGGTATTATGTATTGTTGAGGCTATGAAACTCATGAATGAGGTCGAGTCGGAGGTAGAAGGAAAAATTGTTTCCATCTATGTTGAAAATGCCCACCCAGTTGAATATGGCGAGCCGCTCTTTCTGATTGAAACTTGCTGATTGAAACTTACTGATTCCCGGTAAGTGCCTAAGAGCCTATCCGAAAAGGGCAATGTCATTAACTTAAGGGGGGAAAACAATTTGTTAATTGGTTTTGACCGTGAAACCCAACACAAAACATATTTAATTTTTTGGGAAAATTGGTTGGAATAAAACCAGTTATAAAAGAGTTTTTTGGACAAAAA
>Ga0315268_10005987_pt1 | contig 12987 bp, 12 predicted proteins | sample C1_top_MG_FD_204535 | JGI IMG/M metagenome (GOLD analysis project Ga0315268, IMG submission 204535) | Sediment microbial communities from Yellowstone Lake, YNP, Wyoming, USA - C1_top | ecosystem: Environmental > Aquatic > Freshwater > Lake > Sediment | place: USA: Wyoming | collected 2017-08-01 | reverse complement strand
GTGGGCGCTACCAACCAGACCTCTCTGCGAGATTATGAAAAGGCCGTCAGCGACAAGACGGCACTCATCCTCAAGGTGCACCCCTCCAACTTCGTGCAGAAGGGATTCGTGAGCGAGGTACCCATCGCTGAGTTATCCACTCTCGCCAGAAAGCGCAACCTGCCGCTGGTGTACGACCTGGGTAGCGGGGCCATGCTGGATACGGCGGATTTCGGACTGGAACACGAGCCTACCGTGCAGGAAACCCTGCGTGACGGAGCGGACATCGTGTGTTTTTCCGGCGATAAGCTGCTAGGCGGGCCACAGGCAGGTCTCATCGCCGGTAAAAGAAAGCTCATCCAGCCTCTGCTCAGTCACCCGTTGATGCGCGTCATACGGCTGGACAAACTCTCGGCAATCGCGCTGGAAACGACGGTCAAGAGCTACCTGGACAAAACGGCCGTCAGCGACATCCCTGTCTGGCACATGATGGCAGCTACTCTTCCCGACCTGCAAGCGAGAGCCGGAGCCATCGTGAGGAAATTAAAAGCAGCGGGCATCTCCGCTAAAGCTGTAAAGGGAGTCAGCATGGTGGGGGGCGGCACGCTGCCCGAACAGAGCCTGCCGACGGCGCTGGTGAGCATCAAACCGGAAGGCTCGATGGAGGCGTTCTCCCGCCGAATGAGGCTCTCCGAACCGCCACTGGTGGCGCGCGTGGAAAAAGATTCTATCCTCATCGACATGCGCACCGTTTTCCTTGCACAGGACTCGCTGCTTGTCTCCGTCATCGCATCCGCCCGGGTGCGGAAGGACTGACTCGTGCTGACCATCGGCACCGCCGGACACATCGACCACGGCAAGTCGTCCCTGGTCAAGGCACTCACTTCGATAGACCCCGACCGCCTGCCGGAAGAAAAAGAGCGCGGCATGACTATCGACCTGGGCTTTGCCTGGCTGGAGCTGCCCTCGGGCGAAAACGTCGGCATCGTGGACGTGCCGGGCCACAAGCAGTTCGTGCACAACGTTATCCCCGGGCTTTTCGGCATCGATGCCGTGCTGCTGGTAGTAGCCGCCGACGACGGCTGGATGCCGCAGACCGAAGAGCACCTGCGCATACTGGACCTACTGGGTATCAAACACGGCATAGTCGTTCTCAACAAGGTGGACCTCGCCAACGACCCCGGATGGCTGGAACTGGTGGAAAAAGACATAGCCTCACATCTTGCCGGCACCAGTCTGGCGGACTCCCCGGTCATGCGCGTCAGCACGCGCAGCGGAGAAGGCATTGAGGCATTAAAAAAGGCCATCGCCACGTTAGCCGAAAAGCTCGCTCCCCGCCAGGACATCGAGAAGCCGCGCCTGCCTATCGACCGCGTGTTCGTAATCAAGGGCAGCGGCGTGGTGGTCACCGGAACCATGTCGCAGGGCACGTTTTCGACCGGCCAGGATGTTATTATCATGCCTTTCGGCATGAGCGCGCACATCAGGAGCCTGGAAAGCTATAAAAAAGAGACACGCAGGGCGGAGCCGGGCAGCCGTGTGGCCGTCAACCTGGCGGGCATCAAGCGCGAGGACGTCAATCGTGGGGACATAATAGTGTCGTCCGCGCTGTACTCTCCCCTCAGCCTCAACCTGGACGTGCACCTGAAGCTGCTGCCCGCGGCGGGCTCCCCCCTCAAAAACATGGCCGAGGCACTGGTTTATATGGAGACGCGTGAGCTGCTGGCGCGGGTGACGCTTATCGGGGCCAAAATGCTCAAGCCCGGCGAAAGCTGCCCGGCCCAGTTGAGGTTCGCGGAGGATGTGGCAGCCTTTATCGGTGAACGCTTCATCGTCAGGCAGCAGTCGCCGGCGAAGACCATCGGAGGAGGAGTGGTTCTGGACCCGCGGGCATCCAGATTCAAGCTGGCCGAAATCCCCGCCCGGCTGGCATTGCTCGAAAAACGGCGCAGCCTCGACCTGGACGAGTTGATACTGGCCGAACTCGAAAAGAACCGCTTCGCCGAGACAAAAAGCCTGCTGGCGGCCAGCCTTTTTCCCGTATCCGAAATCAGCGGCCATGTGAAACATCTCGCCAGCCTGAAAAAGTTAGTCATTGCCGGAGCTTACATCGTTGACGGGGGAAGCTGGCAAAATGCCTCATTGAGATTATTATCCACGCTGGAAAAAGAAATGGCGGCCGATAAGCTTAAAAACGGCATCCCCCAGGCGGGTCTCCAGGCGACATCAGGCCTCCCCAGAGAAGTATTCGACGCCCTCGTGCAGCAGATGGCCTCTGCGGGCAAACTGGCGCGCCAGGAGGATACCCTGCTCCTGCCTCAAAGCAAGCCGGCGCTCTCCAAGCAACAGGAAGCTCTAAGGACTGCCGTCCTGAGCCTGTTCGCCAAAAACCCCGCCAGTCCCCCGAATCTCAAAGAACTCGCCTCCCAGCTACCTGCCAGCCCGCCAGTGGTGCACTACATGATAAAGCAGGGGGAACTGGTGGAGCTGCCTGACGGGATACTGCTGGAGGCCAAACAGTTTCAGGGCATTCAGGACGAAATAATAAAGCTACTCAAGCAGAATGGCCGTTTAACCATTCAGGATATCAACGCCCGCTTCGGCTTTTCCCGCAAATATAGCGTCCCGTTACTGACTCAACTCGACAGGCTGGGCTTCACCCGCCGCGAAGGAGACTTGCGGGTGGCAGGGAAGAAACTGGGGTAAAACTCCTATTTCTGTTTAGCGGTGGTTTCCCCATCCCCTTTATCCTCTTGTGAAAGGATACAATTGGCGGTCAAGTTGATTATAACTATTCCAGCCAATAAATGCTCATACGTGAAAGAGGACATTCGCATCCAATCTACATAGGAAAGGTGGGCATGTTGAGCACGTAATGAGATTGGGCGGGTGGGAGACGTTGGATATGGTGATCAGGTATACGAGAAGTGTGAAGTTTGATGATAGCTTAATGCTATATCAAGCGGTGATGAAACCACTCCGAAACCTTTAAAATAGTAATACTTATACTTAAGTGATCAATGAACTTTATACTTTCTGAGTAATTGGAAATAGACTTTTTCTAAGTTGATGTCCTTATCGTGCAATAACTCAGATGCAGCTCCATCACTACGAATCAAACCAATAAGTAAGTGTATGGGCCACACTTTTGGGGATTACATTTTCTTAGCCTGATCTACAGCCAGTTGAACTGCGTTTTTAGTGTGTGCAGTTAAACCAATTTTCTCAGTGCCGGTTTCAAAAGATATTCGCGCTTTAATATCTTCTGAAATGTGGGTGAGATCAATTTCCAAACCACCGATGAGTTCGGTGATATTTGGGTCTTCAATCAAGGATAAAAGAAGGTGTCCCGTGCCGATATAAATATGTTGTAACCTATTTGCAATGCTTTGGGCATTTTCTAAAATTTCTTGCGCGGATTCTGAAAACACTCCGGTTACCTTGTCGTCATATTGTTTTCCTATTGCGTGTTCATTTTCACCACGCAATACAATTGCTGCCTTCTTCATTATCACTTCGGTTGCATATATGGAGTCAGATTTCGAAACTAATGCTAATGTGAGAGCATCGCTAGGACGGCAATCGATCTCTTTTTGTTCACCACTTACTTCGAGAATCACTTTAGCATATATCGTTTCATCCACAATATCCGTTATTACTGCCGAAACAAAAGAAGCATTCAATGAATCAATTACCGAGTGAAGGAATCTATGTGTTAATGGGCGAGGAGTATATTCATCGCGAAGCCTGATTGCCATGTCGTTGGCTTCAGCTTGTCCAATACAAATGGGTAAGTACCGATCAGCATCTTTCTCTTTAAGTAGAACAACGTACGGGGTGCCAATTTGAGTTTGTGTGGGGCTCATCATTCCTACACGCAGGCTATCGATGGTCATTTTGATCATTTCTTTACTCAATTTCCGAATTCTTGCAGATGTATTTGATCGCGATAATAACCTGACCACGATTCACTGTGTCGTCTCGTGGGTTTCAAATTTCGGCGTTGGTTTGAAGCTAACACATTTAAAGTATACAACCTTAGTCAAGCTAAAGTGGACTACAAGTGTGTTCAAAGCCACTCAACACAAAACACATGTATTTACAGCATGCATTTGATAGTTGCTATGCGCTTTTGCGGATTTGGATTTAAGCAAGAGGAAGTACGTCTAGGAATTGTCTTTATCACAGACGCAAAATACTCAGCAGCAAATGGCACTAGGAACCGAGTAACGTCACCCGGCAGTGGCAGTCTTTTTCCCGGTTCCCTTGCAGGCAGGATCGGGGTCCGGGTCCCTTCCCGAACCTTTGCATCTGTAACATTCTTCTTTTGGAGAATCTGATGCTATCCAAGGGTTGAATTCCTCTTTACCGGTCCCACCGCACTTCTGGCACCATCGATGCCCGGTACCATCGCAAGTTATGCATTTCTCTTCGCGAGCCATCGTAAACCTCTAGAAGCCCTCTACTAGCTTCAGGAGCTAAATAGACGAATGCCGAATTAGTTAAAATATGTATATCTCATCCTGACTCACTTCAAACTCGTCGAAGCATGAGGAACATTGAAATACGACTCTACTTAGGCATTGTCCTGATTTCTCCATCTGCGCCACCGATGCATAGCTGCCATCTTTGGGACAAAAGGCAACCATCGAATATTTATAACCGGATGGTATGTCGACTATGAACGGCTGGCCCTGGGCGAACATTTTCTTCACTTTTTTGGCGTCCTTGACTGGTTCCATAGTTCACCTCTCTTTTTCCCCTTGAAACCATATATTGAGTGATGGCCTAATCCTAGAACCGCAATAGCCCGATGTCAATCCCTTCTATCCCTGGTGGTCTGACGTTATTATGGCCCTTTTCCCATGCTCCAATAACGTCCTTGGCATACTTCATATTCAGAAACTGGTTATGTTTAAGCATTCACTGGCAGATTCGCTACAATACAAAACGCGTGTGTTTAAGACATTTGATAGTGGCACTCTTGAATGCCTCCCCAACTCCCTCTTAATCTCCTTTTCTAAAGGGGGAATCCGACGAGGGCACAGGCATTTTGTAATACTCCTAACCTTTTCTCGTATAATACGTTAGATAATGTTGCAAGACATCAAAATAATCCGCAGCATTAAGTCTCAAGGAGGCGCCAGTTGAAAAAAATCTTGTTAGTCGCCGCGGCCATACTCGCTGTAGTAACCACGGCAGCCTGCAGCAAAAGCACAAATGAAGGGCGGAGTTCCGGCCAGGATGTCTATACTCTCGCGGTGACGACCTCGGCCGGGATTGGTAAGGGTTCTGTTCCCGCCCCATCAATTACTGTCACATCCGCCCCATCTGAATTCGGCGGGGCTATAACCACATCGTCAAGCATACCGGACACCCGCATGATAGTGCGCACCGGCAATATATCGATGGTGGTGGACGATATCAGCGGCGCGCTTTCCAGCATCGCCCAGATGGCCGAGGGTTATAAAGGCTACGTCGTCTCTTCTAACAGCTGGAAAGACGGCGAGCGGGTTTACGGCTCAATCAGCATCCGCATTCCTGCTGAGAGCTATGACATCGCCTCGAAGTCCGTAGCTAACTTGGCGGTCGAAGTGACCTCTCAGAGCAGTTCGAGCCAGGACGTGACGGCGGAGTATGTCGACCTTGGCGCGCAGTTATCCAGCCTCCAGGCCACCCAGGCCCAGCTTTTGCTCATCATGTCCAAAGCCGACAAAGTGGCAGATATACTGGCCGTGCAGGCTCAGCTCACGCAAATACAGACGCAAATCGAGCAGATAAAGGGCAGGATGCAGTATCTCGAAAAAACATCCTCCACCTCGCTCATCAATGTCAGCCTGTCTCAGGCCAAGCTGGAAGCCAAATTCACTGCCAGTTCGGTGAACGCCAAAACGGGCAACGAGATACAGTTCTTCCCCGACGTGGCCGGCGGGTTCACACCCTATAGCCATGAATGGGATTTCGGCGACGGCAAGACCAGCACTGAATCTAATCCCACGCATGTTTACGCCAAGCCCGGCTCGTATACCATCAGTCTCAAGGTGACAGACGACCGCGGCAATACCGTCACCGAGACGCGCAAAGATTACATCAAGATTACCCAGGGCGGATGGAGCATCGGCGGCGTGGCGTCAGGTGCCTGGGAAGCCTTGCTGTGGCTGGGGCGCGGGCTGGTAACCGTCGTCATCGGACTCGCCATATTCAGCCCCGTTATCCTCATAATCTTAGGCGCAATCTGGCTGCTGCGCCGCAGGAAAGCCAAGACCAGCTAATTCCACGCTCCTTTCTTTTAGATAGAGGGACTCAGCCAACCGGCCGGGTCCCTCCTTTTTTGCATACTTTAACTTTATATGAGCGCATATTGATTTTTTACTCCAAAATGTATAGCATATTACAAGCGTACGATTTAGAATCGAGTCAGGAGAGAAACCGCCGGAACATGGAAATCGAAGAAGTACATAAAAATACCAAGCTAATGTATTCGGGCAAGCCCTGGAACGTGGACAACGCCGAGTTCGTCAAGCCCGGCAAAGGGCGCGCCATCTACCGCCTGCGACTCAAGAACCTGCTTGACGGCAGCGTACTGGACATCACCTTCCATTCGGGCGAAAAAGTGGACGAGGCCAGCATCAGCAACCAGGAGATGCAGTACCTCTACAAAGAGACCGACCATTATGTTTTCATGAACACTCAGAGCTTCGAACAGACCTTCGTCACTGAGGCCCAGCTGGGCGACAAGACGCACTTCTTAAAGGAGGGCACGCTGGTCAATGTGCAGTTGCTGGACGAACGGCCTATCGATATCACCATACCCACCTTCGTCGAGCTGGCGGTGGTTGAAACCGGCTCGTCCATCAAGACGGCCACGGTCACCGCCCAGAACAAGTCTGCCAAACTGGAAACGGGCTACAGCGTCGACGTCCCCACCTTCATCAAGGAAGGCGACGTGCTCAAGATAGACACCCGCACCGGTAACTATGTGGAAAGACTGAGCACCAAGAAGTAGCCTATGCCGGCCGAACAGGAGCGCCTGGCACAGATAAAAATCAACCTCAAGCGCCGCGCTCAGATTTATGACCTCGCCCGCGAGTTTTTCCGCGGGCGGGGTTTTTTAGAGGTGGAAACCCCGGTGCGCGTGCCTGATATTGCGCCGGAGATTAATATTGTACCGGTTGAGAGCGATGGGTGGTCCCTCATCACCTCGCCCGAGCTGCATATGAAGCGCCTGCTGGCGGCGGGTTACGAAAACATCTTCCAGATAAGCCACTGCTTCCGTAAGGGGGAGCGGGGGCGACTGCACAACCCGGAATTCAGCCTGCTGGAGTGGTACCGCGCCGGTGCCAACTGCCTGGACATGATGAGCGACACCGAACAACTCATCACCACACTGCTGAAAAAATTGCGTCTGGGAGCCATTATCAGTTATCAGGGACAGACGATTGACCTGCGGTTGCCCTGGCCGCGACTAAGCGTTAAGCAGGCTTTTCTCAAGAGCGCGGGCTGGGACCCTGTGGAGAATTACGATGCCAAACGTTTCGACCATGACATGGCCACGCTGGTGCTGCCGCAGCTTGCGACAGGACGCCCTGCAGTGCTTATAGACTATCCCGCCGCCGCGGCCTCGCTGGCACAGCTCAAACCAGGCGACTCTCAGGTGGCCGAGCGGGCCGAGGTGTTTATCGGGGGGCTGGAGCTGGCCAACGCTTACAGCGAGCTGACCGATCGTGAGGAACAGAAGAAGCGCTTCGCCGCCGAAATAGAGCAGATAGAGTGCGAACAGGGAAGGAAAATGCAGATGCCCGTGTCTTTTATCGAAGCGGTGGGATTCATGCCGGAGTGCGGCGGCATCGCGCTGGGAATGGAGAGACTGGTCATGCTGTTGTGCGACGCAGGCTCCATTGATGAAGTGACGGCTTTTACGGCGGAGAATATATGAGCATACTATCACGCGACGATATACTGGCTTTGATTCAGGGGAACCCGCCGCTCGTCGAGAGCTATCTCGACCTTGAGGCGCAGCTTCAAACCAACGGCTTCGACCTGAGCCTGCGCAGCGTTTCTAAGCTCACCTCGTGCGGAAAGCTGGCTCTGGATAATAAAAATCGCGTCATCTCCACTCAGGAAAGGATGGAATTCGGCTCTGGAGGTGTGATGCATCTGGGTCCGGGGTCTTACAGCATCATATACAACGAGAGCGTACACTTACCGAAAGACGTCATGGCACTGGGACTGTCGCGCTCCAGCCTGCTGCGAAATGGTGCCAGTCTACACACGGCCGTCTGGGATGCCGGGTACTCCGGGCGCTCGGAGTCACTGCTGGTGGTGCACAACCCGCTCGGACTGGACCTGGAAAAAGACGCGCGTGTGCTGCAACTGGTTTTTTCGAAACTGACGGGAAAGAGCCAGGGCTACCAGGGGAGATACCAGGGAGAGAATACCGTCTAGGCCACTACACTGAGGGCAGCCGGCAGAATCTGAAAGGTGACAGGGCCTTCGCCGAGCAGCTCACCGTCGGCCTGCAGCAGGATGCGCTTGTCGCATTCTATGGTAATCCGTTCGGCTTTTTCCATGCGCACCTTGGGATGCGTGACATGCGTGCCTTTATACACGCGCGGGAATACCTGTAAAAGCTCGGCCTTGCCTATGTCGCCGAGTGTAAGCACGTCCAGCCGGCTGTCGCTGAGTTCGGCTTCCGGCGCGATGCGCATGCCGCCGCCGAAGTAAGCACCGTTGGATACCACCACGCTGAGGACGCGGCGCGCTTCATCGCGTCCGTCGATGTTCATGCGGATATTTTTATTGCGGTACCCCGGGAGCGTCTTGAGCAGCGCCAAAACGAAGGGCACGGTGTTGCCCATAAAGCGCGGGACTCTCTTGCCGGCTTCAGCCACCTCGGCGTCGAAGCCCACGCCGGCGCCGTTGATAAAATAGCGACTGGCTTTCTGGCCGTTCTGGCGGTATTCCACCAGACCGACGTCTATGAGGGAGCGGCGCTCGCCCGCCACGTTCTTGCAGGCCTTGATGTAATCTCTGGGGATGCCCATGCTCCTGATGAAATCGTTGCCGGTTCCTGTGCTGACGATGCCGAGAGTAGTGGCATTCGCGTTGGCGGAGTTGAGAAGCCCGTTGGCCACTTCGTTGATGGTGCCGTCGCCGCCAACGGCTATCAGGAAACGGTAACCGTCGCTGGCAGCCAATTTCGCCAGTTCGGAGGCATGGCCTGTCCCTTCGGTGTACTGGAAATCGAAGGACAGTCCGCTTTCCCGCAGCAGGCTCTCGATATGAGGCCACTGGCGGAAGGTGGACCTGTTGGCACCGGCCACCGGATTTACGATTACTTTGGCGTGGGTTTTCGCCATTTATTTCCTTTTCGGAGGGACGGGAATATTATACCACGACACGCAAGTTAGTCCAAGAAGACTATCGTATTCGATGCACTATCGATGTTGAGTGGTATAATTAACTGGTTTCCGTTCAGGATAGGATGCTTCAACTCGGCGCTAGTTTTTACTCGTAAAAGCTGATGAGTCCATTACTAATCTGCTATTAAATTTTAATCTAAAAATGTAATTCTTGAGCTTGGTTTCTCAAGAACAATCAGGTCAATCCCCGCTTGTTTAAATAGGCCATTAAATGCCTTGAAATTTACCCAAGCATCGTGGGAAGTCTCATCATATTGTTTGAAACTAACAAAACGTTTTATTTTGGAGTTAACTAATATCTTAGAGCATACTGTACAAGGTGTGTGTGTAGAGTATATAGTTGCACCTTCTAAGCTCGACCCATGTAAAGCCGCCTGTATAACAACATTCTGTTCCGCGTGAACTGCGCGGCAGATTTCATGTCGTTCCCCCGAGGGGATTTTCATTTCATTTCGCAGACAACCTAAAGTTAAACAATCAGTAGTACCTGAAGGCGCTCCGTTATACCCAGTCGATAGTATATGTCGATCTTTCACAGCAATTGCTCCAACATGGTGCCTTAAGCAAGTTGAACGCTCTGCCACCACAGCAGCTATTTTCAAAAAGTATTCATCAACCGTCATCCTACCGCTTTTTTTTACGCGTTTCTTTTCAGGCATTGACTCAGGTGTTAACTCGAGAATTGGCTCAAGCGTTGGCTGAGGCATTGACTCAGGTATTGGCTCAAACAGTGACCCGGGCATTGACTCAAACATTGGACTTACTCACCTCAGAAATAGTCTTTTTAGTCTCTTTTTCGAGGTTTTTCAGAGAAGATTCGTTGATAATGGTGAAATCCGCCATGGCGATGGGGCCTCCCTTGTTGAGCTTGACTATCTCGGATTCATCGCGGCTGTAGGCTTCTTTCAGCGTCAGCGGGCGTACCGGACGGTGAGATAGGCGGGAATAGCGCGTGGCCGGCGAGGACCAGACCGCCACCACGCGGAAATTTTGATGGTAATAATTACTGAGGAAGGTGTATTCCTCCCACGAGTAGAGCCCATCAACTACTACTTGATTGGTTTTAAGCGCCAGGTCTATCTTAGTGAGGTTGAGCATGGCATAGGCTTCCATGCCGTAACGCTGGCGCAGGGCTTCGCGCATGCGGCGCTCGTTTTCCTCGGTAAGGGCCAGCCCCTGTTTGGTTAACTCTTCATCGGTGACATCGCCGAAACGTATGCGGGTAAAACCGTTGCTCTCGAATACACGGGAGACTTCAGACTTACCGGCGCCGGCCATACCGACGATAGCGACAACTAACATAATGCTCCTTAGAGACCGACAATGGGTTAATTATAGGCGAAATGCCGCGTCCATAACAACATAAAACTATAATTGTTTATTTAAGCGGGGAGAAATCCGAAAGCACCAGCCATCTCCAAACCAATCTCACAGCTCCCACAAACCGATTCTGTAACCTCGTATCCATCTTTGAATACAATTCCTCACACAAAGTGGAAATCGGATTCTAGCGTCCCTGCATGCCTGGAGCTGTGCTATAATTCCATCGTCTATGGAAAATATCAATCTGGCGCATGAAATCGAAGAGCGTTTGCCGGCCAGGGCACTAACTATCATCGAAAAGGCCGGAAGGCTGGCGCACGCACGAGGCGAGAGGCTATATCTTGTTGGCGGGGCTGTGCGCGACCTGCTGTTGGACAAACCTGTCCTGGATATAGACCTTGTGCTGGAGGGCGATGCCGTCGCACTGGCGGATGAACTGTCTCAGAGTGAAAACGTCAAAATAACCCTGCATAAACCTTTTTTGACAGCGAATCTCCAGTATCCTGACCTCAGCCTGGACCTGACCACTGCCAGGAAAGAGAGCTACGCCCGCTCAGGCGCGCTACCTGCCGTACAACCCGGGACTCTCAAGGACGACCTTTTCCGCAGGGACTTCAGAATAAACGCCATGGCGGTGTCTTTAAACCAGGAAGACTACGGGCGGCTGATAGATTGCCACGGTGGGTTGGATGACCTTCACAATAAACTTGTGCGCGTACTGCATGAAAAAAGCTTTATAGACGATGCCACTCGCCTGTGGCGGGCCGTGCGTTACGAGCAGAGGCTGGATTTCGATATCGAGCAGGGGACGCAAGCACTGCTGCGGTGCGACCTACCCATGCTAAAGACCATCTCTGGCGACAGAATTTGGTACGAGCTCGAATGCGTTTTCGGCGAAGAATTGCCGGAGAAAGTCTTGGTCCGCGCTGCTGAACTTGGCGTATTGCCGTATCTCCACCCACAATTGAGTATCGGTGGCCGGCTGGCGGCGAGGTTCGATGAAGCGCGGCGTATAAGTCTGCCTCAAAAGCCTTCCACCACGCTATACATGGCGCTCCTGACATTCAACCTCGATGCAGAGGCAATCGAAAGGCTCATAGACTATCTGAAACTCGACAAGATGATGTCTCGTACCCTGCGCGAGAGCCAGAAAATCAAAGCACTCCACGAAGAGCTGTCCGAGGAACCCTTGCAACCGAGCGCCATCTACCTGCATTTGCACGGTTACTCGGAAGAAACGCTAAAAACCAACCTCATCGCCTGCGAACCGGCAGGGGTCAGGCGTAATATCCAGCTATATCTGGACGAATTACGTTATGTCAAGACTTCGCTCAACGGGGACGACTTGATAGCGCTCGGCATAAAAGAAGGGCCGAGCATTAAACTGCTGCTCGGCCTGCTGCTGGACGCCAGACTGGACGGCGAGGTCGCCAGCCGCGAAGACGAGGAGAGGCTAGTAAAAGAGCTATTTATCCGACGAAATGCTATCTAATTTTTCTCACTTAATTTTTTCAACGCAGCGTTAAGTTCATCCCGATGTTTTTGTCGGACACTTAATTCTAATTCACCTAGCGAATTCAATTTATCCAATAGTCTTTGGCTCAACGGTTTCCAAGCCGAATTTATTGGATAGACATAGCATTGTTGCAATGTTGACATATCATAACCAGCTGATGTATAAAGCATACAACTCAAATTTCGGTATTTTTCAGGATTGTTAATTATTGTTTCCCAAGCTGCACGGACTTCTCTTTCTTCAAAGCCTATTGTATCGCTCCAAAATGCAATAATATTGACCTCATTAGAAGGCAATTGCCCGAGTTTTTCATCAACAATACTCACTATATTTTGTGGGGGATAAGGACTTGCGTTTTCAACCCCTTTTTCATTCCATTCGTTATGAAAGGGGCGTTTTCGGCGGACTTCAAAGTAAAGTGTTGTACTATCAAAAGAACACTTTATATCTGGTCCTGTCCCACAGAATTCAAGACACACGTCTATGAATCCATTTTTAACCAATAGAAGGGCAAATCGCCCCTCCATAAAGATATCGTAGTAATCCTGTTCCGAACTGACCCTCTGAGTCAGAATTGTCAAGAATTTAGAGCAGTCAACACCATTGCTTTGAAGTCCCCCAACTATTTCACGTAAACGCTGTATCTTATAAGCAGAATAACCACATTCCCCCATTCTGTTTATAAGTTTTTCTATCAGAGGAGTAGACATTAACTTTAGGGACTACGCTATCTTCCTGAACATCTTT
>Ga0315268_10005986_pt1 | contig 12987 bp, 15 predicted proteins | sample C1_top_MG_FD_204535 | JGI IMG/M metagenome (GOLD analysis project Ga0315268, IMG submission 204535) | Sediment microbial communities from Yellowstone Lake, YNP, Wyoming, USA - C1_top | ecosystem: Environmental > Aquatic > Freshwater > Lake > Sediment | place: USA: Wyoming | collected 2017-08-01 | reverse complement strand
CGCTCGCCTAATATTGGTTCACCTTTTACTTTCGAAGTGCAGCGATGGGCAAGGTTAGGCGAGCGTTCGATTTTCAGCTCGCCGGCCTTGCTCATTCCTCTCAATATGCCAGATAGGATCGCGCGGTGATAATCCCTACGCGAATCTGGCAGTACTTGATCGCGTCGATGGTCATCATCATCGCACCCGGCCCGAGCGTTCTATTTATCATCGCGAGAGCAATCGCGTGGGGGCGAAAAACTGCTGTCTTTTCCGTTGTTGGCAATGTCAGCGGAGCATTTCTTTTATCGGTTCTCGTTGCATTGGGCTTGGGTCCGATTTTGCAGCATTCCAGTTTGGCCTATTCGGCGGTGCAGTGGGGCGGCGGGACCTACCTCATCTACTTAGGTGTCGACGCACTGCGTCACCGTAAAGTTCATGCGGCCGATATGACCATGAAGAATGGAACAGCGCCCACTGCATTTCGTTCTATGCGAGACGGATTCTGGGTAGGAGTACTCAATCCGAAGACGTTAGTCTTTTATGCGGCAGTACTTCCGCAATTTATCGATCGCGAACGTGGGCATGTGACATTCCAATTGCTACTTCTAGGAGCTCTCTTTGCCATCATGGCGCTGGCCTCTGATGGAAGTTGGGGACTTCTCGCAGGGACGGCTCGTGAATGGCTCGCTAATGATCCAAGTAGGCTGGTGAAGTTACGTGCCACGGGCGGTGGCGTCATGATCGCACTGGGTTTACTCGTGATCGCCTCCGCAATCCGCCACGCTTTATCTTAAGGGAAGATATGACAGCCGCGTCGATAGAAAAACACATCGTCAAAGTCCTCACCTCTGCCCAGGTTCTCAACGGAATTGGAACCGCTGGAACAGTGGCTGCTGGCTCTCTGCTGGTTTCATCAATATCCAAGTCCGAATCACTTGCCGGCCTTGCTCAAACAAGTGCGGTTCTGGGTGCGGCGGCTATGGCGTTGCCTCTGTCGCGGTTAACACTGCGAGGAGGTAGGCGATTAGCACTCTCAGTCGGCTATTTCGTGGGCGTCGTCGGTGCTCTTCTTGCAATCATCGGGGGCGCAACCAGAGTTCTTGAATTGATGTTGCTCGGGACTTTTCTTGTCGGTGCCGCGTCTGCAGCGGGATATCAAGCACGTTTTGCTGCGGTAGATCTGTCAACAGATGAATCTCGTTCGAGGCAACTCTCTCTTGTTGTATGGGGCTCGACCGTTGGCGCCGTGGCGGGTCCCAACCTCATGCAGCCCTCTGGAAACCTTGCTGAGTTCTTGGGGCTGCCGAGGTTGGTCGGGCCGTACATTCTTGCGATAGTCACCTTGACCCTTGCAACTGCTGTCATCACCCTTTATTTGAAACCAGATCCTTTTCTCACTGCCATGAGCCTTCTTCCTCCAACCTCTGGAACAGAGAGAAAAACATCAACACGGTCAACTTTAAAGATGATATCCAAGACACCGTCGGCACTTTTTGCGATTACATCCATTGCCATCGGCCATGTAGTGATGATTTCAGTAATGGTCATGACGCCTGTTCACATGGCCCACGTGAATGACACACTCACAATTATTGGGGTGGTCATCAGCGTCCACGTTGCTGGAATGTATGCATTCTCTCCCCTTGTCGGTTATCTCAGTGACACACTCGGCCGCAAGCGCGTTATTCAACTTGGGATAGTGATACTTCTTCTAGCCGCACTGATTGCGGGCCGATCCCCTGGCGATCACGCATTCACACTGGGGATTGGATTGTTCCTCTTGGGCCTGGGATGGTCCTGCACCTTGATTGCAGGATCGGCGTTGTTATCTGAATCTGTAAGCGAAGATCTCCTCCCTTCTACACAAGGGGCTTCCGATCTCATTATGAATCTGATGGGCGCGGCGGGTGGGGCATTAGCAGGCGTAATCATTGCGACCTTGAGTTACGGGTGGCTCTGTGCCATGGCATCAATCCCCGTGATATTTCTTGGAATCTGGTCGCTACGGGTAAAAGTTATTCAACGCGCCTAAATTCCTATAATTGCCCCTGATTGTCACCGTGAATGGGCACAATTGGGTTATGAGAAAACCTCCAGTACCGGCGCGCGAAAACATTTCTCCATCTGACCTCACCTTCGGACTTTCCACGTGCAAACGCTGTCTCTGGATCAAGTACTGGCACAAAGTCACCATGCCAGGGGCTTTCCCGTTAGTTGGCACATTCTCATCTCTCCAGGAGAAAGCCTTTCGCGGGGTGGCAACGCAGGACATCGATGCATCACTTCGTCCGGGGAGAATCACCAAGCTTGCCGAATGGGTGAAGAGCAAGCCGCTCAAGATCAATGGAGAGGATTCACGTTGGCGCATCCTCGGCAAATACGATCTCGTGGCCGAGAACGAAGATGGAACGCTCGCTCTCATCGACTGCAAAGTCTCTGATAGCGCGCGAGATTCTGGCGAGTTCTACTCCCCTCAGTTGGAAGCCTATGCATTTGCGATGGAGAACCCGGCCGCAGGTAAGGCGCTAGATGTGGCGACCATGGGTTTGCTGGTCTGGAACCCAAACAAAGTTATTGGCACAAACGCCGATACTTATGCCTTTGGTGTCAGCCAAACCTATGTGCCAGTTCCCCGCGATCACGAAAAATTTCTCTCAGTAATTGGAGATTTCATCAATGTACTTGAAGGGCCACTTCCTCTTCCCGGACCCACTTGCACGACATGCAACTATCTCGTGGAGCGACTTGCACTAGAAAACTAAATCCAACCTACTCGGCTTCGTCCATCTCAGCCTTGCGCCGTGTGGCAAATATATCTACGTACTCCTGCCCGGAAAGCTCTTGAATCTTTCTCATTAAATCATCAGTCAAATCTCGCAAGAGTTGCAAATTGGTCGAGTCGCCTTTGAGGTAGATCGGCTCGCCAAATACCATCTTCACGCGCATGATCTTCGGAATCATCTTGCCGGACGGTTGAATCTTGTCAGTATCGAACATCGCCACAGGAATGATCGGCGCTCCTGATTCGAGGGCGAGTCGGACTAAGCCGGTACGACCCTTGTAAAGGCGACCATCCGGGGAACGCGTGCCTTCGGGATATATCCCCAAGCAATTTCCATCTGATAAAACTTTCAGGCCCGTGATCAAAGCTGCTTCACTTCGCCGTCCGCCGGAGCGATCAACGGGGACCTGACCCAAGGCTATAAAGGTCAATTTCTTGAGCAGACCCTTAGGCCCAGGAGCGGTGAAGTACTCGCTCTTTGCCAGGAAGGTGACCTTCCGAGGGACAACCAACGGCATGAAAATCGAATCACTGAAGGAGAGGTGGTTGGAAGCAAGAATGACTGGTCCCGTCACGGGAACGTTTCGCAAGCCGGAGACTTTAGGTCTAAAGAGCACCATAAGAAACGGCGTCAGGAATGCGCGAAGGAGGCCGTAAGGCAAATTCACCATGACGCTCCTCAAATCTACTAACAGCCCACGCGCTCTGGCCATCCCAGAGACCGCTGCTCCCAGAGGACCAATTTAGTGGGTCTTGGCCCTCTATGACACTATGGGAATGTGACAGAGAACCCAAACTCGCAGGGTTTGGAGTTAATCGGCGGCGACATCGGGGTTCTTATCCTCCACGAGGCGGCCAGTTCCACAAATCTGGCATCCACGTGGGCTCACACTCTCCACGACACGGGCATGACGGTTCGTATGCCAGAACTCTCGCATAGTCCCGTGTCATGGCAGGACATCAACTCAGATGATTTGCAGGAGTGGTTGACGATCGCGGAGCAATCATTAGCGTTTTTGAAAAATCGCTGTAGCGCAGTTTTCATAATTGGAGTTTCAATGGCGAGCACCATTGTTCTGCGCCTTGCCGAACTTCTCGGAGAAGAAATTGACGGGGTGATCTTGCTAGAGCCCTCCCTTCCAAAGAATCGATTTGCGCTTCGAAAGGCTTGGAGGACTATCCATGAAGAGCTTTACCTCGTGGAGCAACCATTGATCATTCTGTACTCGAAGCAAAGTGGAAGCGAATATGCAGAGAACGTAATTGCCATCTCGAACAGTGTGACATCTCCATTCGTACGCGAGATAGTTCTGGAGAACTCATTTAGCGACTTACCCATTATTTTCGAAGAATCAACCACTTTCATTCATGAAGTTGCCAACGGATTCTGGTTGACCGATATCGCCACAAACGATGACGATCTTATCGATGCCGAATTCGAGTCGATCATCGCAGGACTCTCTCTTGATGAATCTCATCCAACCAATTTCCTCGACGACCTAGACAGGCCAGATCCCGAAGATCATTTTCAAGAGCCCAACCCCGCTCTCGAGCCGATACATGATCGCTCAAAACGAAATGCTCTCCTTGCGATGTTGCTTGGTCCTATCTATGCAATCGTCGCAGCAATCATCGGCTTTAATCCCTTTGGAATCGAGCCTTGGCCCGGAGTGCTCGTATTTATTGGAGGCCTTGCCTCATTTCTCTATCACCTGCGAGATGACTACAACGATGACGATGGCGCAATCCTGTAAGCGCCTCTAGAGTTGTCGATATGAATAAACCATTTCATTGGGGAATTATCGGCACGGGCGGAATTGCTAGATCTTTTGCATTTGATCTACAACTATTGCCTGACCACCAGCTGGCGGCCGTTGGGTCTAGATCAAGGGTGAAGGGCGACGCATTCGCAGCGCAGTTTAAGGACTGTGCCGCATATGGAAGTTATGAGGAATTGGTCGCCGACCCAAAGATCGACGGTATTTATGTTGCCACTCCCCACACAGAGCACGTCTCCAGCACCTTGCTTGCGTTGCGGGCAGGCAAGCCGGTTCTATGTGAGAAACCCTTTGCGGTGAATGCATCTGAAGCCAAACTCATGATCGAGACTGCCCATGAGAAGAACTTGGCCTTGATGGAGGCCATGTGGACACGCTTTCTTCCGCACATCAAGAAGACACGTCAGATACTCAATGATGGAGTGATCGGTGAGGTTATCTCCGTTGAAGCAGACCATGGACAACGCCTGGCAGCTTTGCAGATTCCTCGATTGATGCTTCCAGAATTTGCTGGCGGCGCCTTACTCGATCTGGGCGTCTATCCAATCTCTTTTGCGCACATGGTGTTGGGTGCGCCCGAGAAAATCACAGCTTCTGCTGCTTTCACATCCGAAGGTGTCGACAGTCAGACAACGGCAATATTTGACTACCCATCGGGTGCGCAGGCGATATTGACAGCGAACATGATCACGCAGACACCGTGTCGGGCCGTCATTAGCGGAACATTAGGTCGGATAGAAATTGATAGAACTTTCTACAGCCCTGCTCCCATGCGCGTCGTACTCAACGACGATTCTGTGACTGATTATCCAAACACCTATAAAGGTCACGGTCTGAGAGAGCAAGCCGCCGAGTTCGCCAATGTAGTTCGCAAGAGAGAAACAGAGTCATCTCTTTTAACTTTGGATGAGACCTACCAGATCATGCAATCCATGGATGAAATACGACGCCTGATAAAATTCAAGTTTCCCTTTGAATAATTCAGGCGCGCGCTAGATCTGCCGCTCCGACAAGTCCAGCTTCATTGCCCAACTCTGCAGCAATAATTCTTGGAGATGGATGCTTGCCAGCAAAGGGCATGTTTCTCTCTACCGCTTCTCGAGTAGGCCCTAACAAGATTTCACCTGCGTCGATGACTCCTCCTCCGATGACAACACAAGCAGGATCCAACACAACGCAGAGCGAGGCAATTCCTGCGCCGAGCCACTGTGCAGTCGTATTGAATGCGGCGAGGGCGACTGCGTCACCTTGTCGTGCGGCATCAGTAATGTGCTTTCCGGTTAGGCCTGCCACCGTGCCATCTCCGAGTGCGAGTAGATTGCGGGCCACCTCAGGGGAGGCGCTGATGGCCTCGCGGGCATGTCGCAAGAGTGCATTGCCTGACGCGTATTGCTCAAAACACCCACGTGCTCCGCAGCCGCAAAGATGGCCATCAGGGACAACTCTCATGTGCCCAAACTCGGCGGCGACCCCAAAAGCTCCTCGGTAGAGCTGGCCGTTCACGACAACTCCGCCACCGATTCCGGTGCCGATTGTCAGCATCATCATGTGATCTTCATTTACCGCGGCGCCAAATCGTGCTTCACCCCAAGCGGCTGCATTTGCATCATTTTCAATGACTAGTGGAAGTCCAATAAGCACGCCAAGCTCCTTGTCGAGGTTGACGCCATTCCACCCAGCAATGTTTGGCGTGGCCAGCATTGTCTTACGATCGGAGGAAACAAAACCTGCAGCGGAGATGCCCACACTTTCAACGTCATAATCCTTCATGAGTTCCAGAGCAACATCGGCGATCGCCTGCGTTAATGCAGAGCCGCCCTGTCGTGGTGTGTCCCGGCGAGCATGGGCCAGCACAATTCCGTGTTCATTAACGACGCCACCTAGTACCTTGGTGCCGCCGACATCGACACCGATTGAAAAAGCCATCTATTTCTCCGCAAAAGTCTTGAGCTGTCCCAAGGCCATATCTATCGTCGCCTTCTCGGCTTTGTGACGCATCATGGCAGGGATAGGCATTGAAAGGTCGACGTGAAGTTCGTAGGTGACTTCAGTCGTGTCCTCGTCTTCGGCAGCAATTATGTAGGCGCCGTCCATGGCAGTCAAAAGGTCTGCATCAGACATGGAAAAACTCAATCGACTTGGAGCCTGACTCCAGTCATAGTCAAGGGTGACACGATCTTTCATCATTCCAGCGTCTATGGAAAGAGTGGCTGAAGTCGCGCGCCCTTTCTCATCTTTTTCAAGAACATTGACCGACTTAATCGCACTGGACCACGTGGGGTACTGAGCAAGGTCAAAGAGAATGGCCTCAACCTTCGAATGCGGGGCGTCAATAGAAATCTTTCCAGTAGTTATATCGGTCATGTCCGAAGGTTACCCCCTCCCTTTACGCTTCCAGTCGCGCTAGCGTTGGAGGCATGAATGAAATGACGGTACCCGCCCTTGTTCCTTCAGCCACGGCTGGAAATCTTACGAATCTAGTTGCCGAGCGAGCATGGTTTGAACCAGAACGCATCATGCTTTCGCGGCCATTAGGGCAAGGCTGGCAAGAGGTCACGGCCAGAGAGTTCGAAGCCGAGGTTAGGGCGACGGCAAAGGGACTGATTGCCGCAGGTGTTCAAATTGGCGATCGCGTAGCAATTATGGCCCGGACTAGATACGAGTGGACGATATTGGATTTTGCGATTTGGTTCGCTGGTGGCTGCGTAGTACCAATTTTCGAGACATCTTCGGCGGAGCAAGTCCAATGGATTCTCAGTGACTCTGGCGCTGTTGCAGTAGTCGTTGAGACGCCCACTCACCGAGAATTGGTCTCTGGCGTTCTTCCTGCCCATACCAAGAATGTGTGGACCATCACCGAGGAAGCGATGCATATTCTAAGTACGAGCGGTGAAGGCATATCCGACGAAGAAATCGACCGCCGCCGAAACGCACTCGTACCCGACACATTGGCAACTTTGATCTACACATCCGGTACCACAGGCAAACCAAAAGGTGTGCAACTCACCCATGGAAACTTTCTCTCAGAGTGCGGCAATGTCGTTCAAGGGGCGGCGGATCTGTTTTTGAAACCAGGTGGTTCGACCCTTCTCTTTCTCCCGGTCGCTCACGTATTTGGTCGTATGGTTGAAATTGGATCGGTGAGCGCAGGACTCCACATGGCACACTGTGGTGACCCCTCGTCACGCCTTGCCATCGATATGGCTTCCTTCAAACCGACATTTGTTCTTGCAGTACCCAGAATCTTTGAAAAGATCTATAACGGAGCAGAGGCGCATGCCGAAGCCGGCGGAAAGGGTGCAATATTCCGCAAAGCCGCAGCGGTTGCCATCGCATATAGCCAAGCGATGGATAAGGGAAATATCTCCTTGCCCCTGCTAATTCAGCACCGCCTTTTTGACAAATTGGTCTACTCCAAGATCCGCACGAATCTGGGCGGAAGAGTAGAGGCTGCAATCTCAGGAGGCGCACCACTTGGAGAACGACTAGGACACTTTTTTCGTGGCGCCGGTATTCGCATTTTAGAAGGATACGGACTGACTGAAACAACGGCAGGTGCCACTCTCAATCTCACACAGCATCTGAGGATCGGTTCGGTAGGGCGACCAATTCCGGGAACATCGATTCGCATTGACGAGGACGGCGAAGTCCTTATTAAGGGCCCAATCGTCATGCGCGGCTACTGGCAAAACGATGCAGCAAACTCCGAGTCATTCACCGAAGACCAGTGGTTTAAAACCGGTGATCTCGGCCGCCTAGATGACGAGGGTTATCTCTTCATCATTGGCCGCAAGAAAGAATTAATAGTCACATCGGGCGGAAAGAATGTCGCCCCCGCAGTGCTGGAAGATCGGATCCGTGCTCATCCTCTTGTAAGCCAATGCATGGTCGTCGGCGACAATAAACCATTCATCGCCGCACTTATCACTTTAGATTTAGATGCGTTGAAACCTTGGGTTTCTATTCACAAGAAAGAGTGGACGAGCGTTGCAGAATTAGCAAAGGACCCTGACCTCATCGCCGTCATCCAAACGGGAGTCGATGAGGCAAATAAGGCAGTCAGTCGTGCAGAATCTGTCCGCAAATTCACCATCTTGCCGACGGATTTCACAATTGCCGGAGGTCAACTAACTGCCAAACTCTCTATCAAGCGACATATAGTCGCAAAGGAATTCGCTGAAGAAATCGAGGCGCTCTACAGCTAGGGCCAGGCGATGACGGACGTGGATCGGGCGCGTTTGGCGCGAGAATTACATGATGGAATTGCCCAAGATCTCGTTGGGGTTGGATATTCTCTTGATCTTCTTTTAGCAAATCCAGAGACCTCGATGGGTGCTCGAACTCAAATCAGGGCATTGCGTTTCACGGTCACCGAATTGATCGACAAGGTTCGCAGAGAAATATATTTCCTGCGCCAGCCCTCCACAGTTTCGTTGACCGAGAACATCAAAAATGCAGCGCAGGAGGAATGCGGAAACCTTGAGTTGCACCTGAGCTTTGAAGAGATCTCCTCCGACATCAGCTCCGAACTTTCATACGAAATTCAGCGAATCGCACGGGAGGTTCTCCGTAACATCGCAACCCACGCGCAAGCTCACGTGGTCAGCATCACGCTGCAGAACAACGGGAAGATGATTGAACTTTACATTGCCGACGACGGCATAGGCGGTGCGGTGGCATCTGACCAACGTTATGGGCTCCAGGGCATTAGCGATCGCGCTAAGGCGATCAATGGAGTCGTCGAAATCGAATCCGATAACAGCGGCACACGTATTTCCCTTCGATTACCCATAGCGCAATATGCCCATGAGTAATTCTCACATTTCAGTTCTGCTCATAGATGACCACCAAGTCGTTCGCGATGGACTTCGAGCAGCGCTAAATGCTGAAGGCTTCAACGTCATCGGGGAAGCCGCCACGAAAAGTGAAGCATTCGCGCAGATTGCGCACAAGGATCCGCACGTCATCGTGGTCGATCTGAATCTTCCAGACGGCAGTGGGCTCGAAGTGATTTCCTGGGCAAGGCGGATTTCGCCAAGCATTGGAATCGTAGTTCTGACCCTCAACGATGATGACGCACACCTACTGGCCTGCCTGCAGGCTGGGGCAAGTGCCTATGTATTAAAGAGCGATCCGGTTAAAGAAGTTCTGGCTGCAGTTTTGCATTCCTTCACTGCTCCCCTGAGTTTCTCTGGCAAGGGTCTAAGTGCAGCAATCGCACGGAAAGAAAATGGTTTCGGCTTAACAGCTCGTGAACTTGAAGTCTTGGCACTGCTACCTAAAGGAAAAATGTCTTCGCAAATTGCAGCCGACCTCTTCATTAGCGAAGCCACGGTTAAAACCCATCTATCATCCATATACCGCAAACTCTGCGTTGCAAATCGAAGTGAAGCAGTGGCTGAAAGCATTAAGCGTGGACTTGTTTCTTAGATCTCCAACAATTGCTCAAATTTCTCTGACCAGATCTCCCATGACCATCCCGATCTCACCCATTCACTTCCTGTTGAACCCATGGCTTTCATTTTTGCTGGGTCCGAGAGCACGCGCACGATCGCTGCCGCAATCTCATTGACATTTGTTCCATCAACGATAATTCCTGTAACACCATCCACGACCGCATCCGGAGCGCCACCGGAGTTGCCTGCAATCACTGGCAGTCCGCACGCGCTCGCTTCTAGATAAACAATGCCCAACCCTTCAACTTCAAGTCCGGCCATACGAGAACGTGAGGGCATCGCGAAAATATCTCCGCACCGGAAGTAGTTGGGAAGTTGCGTATAGGCAACTCGTCCTACGAAAGTGACAAGATCTCGGACTTTATTTTCGTTGACCAATTTCTCCAGCGTCTTGCGATAGCTGCCCTCGCCCACGAGAAGAAGGTGGACGTTAGGTATTGTCTGGGCAATGAGCGGCAACGCCTCAATAAGGCGATCTTGACCCTTACGCGGAACTAACCGGCCCACACTCACGATGACCGACTTATTCGACAGACCAAGTTCATCGCGTAATTGGCTCGGCTCTATTTCGGGTGAGAAGTGGGAAACATCGATTCCTGGGGCGATCCGAACCATTGCCTTCTGCGCCTTGGGCGATAGCGCCAAGGAGATATTGCGACGGGTGAACTCCCCTAAGTACGTGAGTACGTCGACGGTGTCACCGATGCGACGAATCGCTAAAGAGAAAGGAAAAACCTTGGCCCACCAGACCTCATGACCGTGTGTGAGGGAAACAATGCGAGTGATGCCAGCTTTGCGCAGGCTCGCCGCGAGAAGTCCAAGAGGAGCGGCGGCTCCGAAGCAAGCGACTGAAAAGTTATTTCGCCGGACTATTGTCGTGAGCGCACGTGCCACACGTGGCGTGGGTAGCAGCATCTTCGTACGGTCGCGAATGACTTCGACGCCATAGTCTTCGCGCCATTTAGCGTCATAACCTGCTGTATCACCTTGCGAAGAGGTAAAGACCGTTACCGAATTTCTAGGAAGACGTTCCACCAACCCCATGATGAAGGATTCGATTCCGCCGGCCCGTGGTCCAAAATCATTTGTGACGAAGAGGATTTTTTTCATTTAGAACCGGCGAGCAGTAACTAGCCGTTCCCATCCAAACCATGCGCCGAAGGATTCAACTCGGACGCGAGCGCCAGTATGCGGTGCATCGACCATTTTGCCGCCGCCTAGATAAATTCCATTATGCGAAATGGGAGTTCCAAAGAAGACTATGTCCCCAGGTTTCAGGGCATTGAGTGAAACCCTCCTGCCGTAGTTGGCTTGAGCCGCTGCAGAGTGCGGAAGAGATACACCCGCTGCTTCATATGCACGCATCGTCAGACCAGAGCAATCCCAGTAGATCATTCCGGCGGCGCCGAAAACATATCGATCGCCAATTTGCTTGAGAGCAAAGCGGATAGCGATGCCCGCGCGCCCCGAGATGCCGCCTGCGCTCTTGGCAAACACTAAGGATGATTTTTGATCCTGGGCATTGGCTTGCTCAGTCAACTTAGCCAGTCGAATCCGGTCGGCTTTCTTCAGTTTCGCAAGAAGCCTCTCAACGTCCTTCAGTTTTGAATTTGCCAACGCTGTTTGTGCTGCCAAGCGCGCTTGAGTTGCTCGTACTAGAGCCAACTTGTCATTGACGGTCAACGTCGTAGCATCCAGTCTCTGCCTTGCGGCTGCATATTGGTGGAGTTGCATCGACTTGCGCCGGGTTATGGCATCGAGGGATCCTGCCGACGATAAGTAGAGGGTCGGGTCTGAGGAGAAGAGAAGTTCCAGGCTCTGGCTCAACCCACCTGATTGATACTGGGAGATGGCAATAGCGCCGAGGGATTTTCGAAGTTGGGTCACGCTTGCCCCTTGGACGGCGGCCTGCTGGCGGATCCCGCTCAAAGTGCGAGTCAGTTGGTCGAGTTGGACTTTGGCGGCCTGCGCTCCTTCTGCCGAAGCAGCGGCCTGCTCTTGAAGTTGAACGATCTGTCGTTGAACATCCTGCAGTGAAGGTGCCGCACTGGCTGGTGCCATCGTTAGAGTCCCCGCCAAAGTTGCTAGAGCTAGGCCAGCTCTGGCCACCTTGGCGTATTTCATCTGGTCAGGCTAACGGGGCAGTCGTTCTGACTCAACCCGAGCAAGGAGTGGCAAACCTTGGAATTAGCCTTGAACCGCCCGCTGGAAGCGATTAGGGGGCAGAATCCCGCGTGAGGAGAGCAATCCGATGGCCTCCACGGTCTTTTCACTCACATCCTCGCGCGGGGCGAGGAAAGAGGTAACAACGCAGTCCTGGCAGGCAATATCTCTCATGATGCAGGTATCGCAGTCGATGATCATGGATCGCACGGTAGCAAGGCCCACTGACATCTCCGCGAGTTAGAGTTCGATTATGGCTGTGATTGCATCCCTCGTACTCGGCGCCGACGGATCCAGCACCCTCCTTGGAACCTCAGATGCAGTTACCACCCCCATCGACCGGCAACGCTTTCTAACCCGACGCCGGTTAAGCGATGCGATTCTCATTGGGGGCAATACCGCTCGCGCAGAGCGCTATCAGAGAACACCCGTCCCCCTAGTAGTCCTTTCCCACACACGACCGGCTCTCCTTGATCAGAACCCAAAAGCGCACTGGTGGTCTCTCCCTCCAGTCGAGGCGGTGGCGCGGGCGCGTTGGGAATTCGGCAACAACCTCTCCATCGAAGGCGGCATCGCGATGATTTCAGAACTGCTCGACGCAGTAGCAATTTCGCAACTGGACTTGAGCATCACCTCACACGTCGAGGGAGAAAACAAGGTCGACTATCTCGACCTCTTAGCCCATTTTGAGAAAATAGAGACCGAAGAACTTGAGGGAACGATCTTTCACACGTGTACTTTCCCGATCAAGATGCGGAAATAATCGCAACACCGACAACTGCCAAGACGATCCCTGCGTACTGAACACGATGCAAACGCTCGTGCA